>Ga0157364_1002409_pt1 | contig 17357 bp, 10 predicted proteins | sample AttsexASBM2_FD_111476 | JGI IMG/M metagenome (GOLD analysis project Ga0157364, IMG submission 111476) | Fungus gardens microbial communities from leaf cutter ant in Ribeirão Preto, State of São Paulo, Brazil - Atta sexdens ASBM2 | ecosystem: Host-associated > Fungi > Mycelium > Unclassified ... | reverse complement strand
TTCGCATTTTTCACCCAGAAAGCGTCGAAGATGTTTCGGAAGGTCGGGTTGACAAATCGAGAAGAACATTTCGCGTGTCTTCTCTGGCGAGACAGTAGACGAAAGGAGGAGAGAACGAAAGAGAGAAAGAGAGGAGAAGAGATCTTCTCCCGAGAGACTGGAATAAGAGGCAAAGGAGCGGTTTTGTCGTTACGCGAGTGTTGTCATTTTCCTCTTTCTGAAAGAGGCTATCTCAAGTAGAGGAAGAAATTAGCTCCTTCACCAGCCAATGCTTTTTTGTGTTTAGTCTTTTGATTGGCGTTTTTGCGTTAGTTCGATTTGATTGACTCTACGATGTTACACGCGATGTTGATCAATTAATGCTCTAACAATAGCGTTATGTTTCAATTACATAGACGCGATATTTTCAATTACATATTGCATATGCGTGCGTTCGCCACAAGAACAGTTTTCGCATAGTCGTGTTATGAATTTGTTTAGTGTAGTCGAAAGTGAGTGGAAACAATTTTGAAAGATATTTAACAGATCGCTTTCTAATTTATATATATCGATATAAAGAATTAACGTTAAACGAATATTAAAGAATTGTAATTCTATATTAAAGATACAAAAAAAATATTTGTAGTAACTATTCTCCTTTTCAATTACACATAAGCCTTTTTAAAAGAATAAAAGTAAGAGAAGAATGGACAGCGTGAATCGCCGCTCGCGACGCAAAGTGCAATATCGGATCGAACGAGGCGGAATGATTTCCGCGCGTATAAACCAACCGAGATTCGGAAGACCGGAGACGGTAATGGAGGATGTAGTAACGCTGGAGGGGATATCCCTCGCAGGTATCTCTGGCGGACAGACGGACGACGATGGGGTTGAGAATGGAAGCGAGAGACGATGGACCGGGCGGTCGAGCGGTGAGGTGGGGGATTAATTAATAACGTCGGTAATTGGACTCCGTTCGATCTAAGATAGCTCCTATAGCCCCCTTCTCGTGCATACCGTGGGGGATACGTTCTCCATGCTCGAATACACTTGCGACACTCGCCGTCCAGTTCGTGTCTTATGTATTGCTTATCGGCGATCAATGATTCTGAATTTATTTCGTTCGCTTTCACTAGCATGCGAATTACGATGTTCTGAAGAGCAGCAAACTGATTAAAAATTCAACGTTCAAATAATTCTGTATTTATTAAGATACGTTGCCATTTTGGAAGATATACAGTTTGTAAAATATAACATAAATCTAAACGAGGTAAAACGAACAGAACAGAAGTAGACATATATAGAAGTTGTCATACCGTCATCGTCATTAACATCGTTGATGTGTCGCGTACGAGGGAGCCAGTGCGTTTATGCGAGGTAAACAGTGCGTGGACGTGATTTAATTGAAACCCGAGGTGGCTTGACGGCGCGGCGCGGAACGGAACGGAACGGAACGAAGCGGCGCGGAGCAGAGCGGAGCGGCACACATTGCCTCGGCGGAGCTCAGTTGCATGACTCAGAGTGCTCAGTCAAGAAGTCCATTGACTTGCCGAGTGACGTAAGCAATTAGTGCGCTGTTTTGTTTGCGCGGGTACACACAGCTCAAAGTTGTTTGAGTTCGAGTTCGAGTGCTGCACGGTTAGGCTCGGCGACTCGCCTCGAAAACCCTTCCACAATCTACTCCTTCGTTCCATTCCAGCCATCTCTTTCACCTTCTCTCGTCGTCTCTCTTCATTCCTCCTACATCTTCGTCCTCTTCTCTCAGGGACTGGGACTATCTTCTTCTCTCTCCATCTCCATCTCCATCTCTATCTCCATCTTCTTCTTCTTCTTCTTCTTCGTCTCCCTCTCCTACACTCTCGTCCATTCTTTCTCTCTTTTCCCCTCGCAATCTCACGCTTTGTCTCTGCCGAGCTCGTTTCCTCGAACCTCCTTCGTTAAATCCAAATCCGAAGGTCCGTAGGTCGGCCGCTTTTTTGGGCTTTGATTCGTGTTACCGCGCTAAATTGCCACCGCAATGATCTTAATCGCCTTTTGTCTCCTTTCCTGCTGCGCGTTTCGTTGAGAATACAGGTGTATTCTTCATTTCCTTCCTCTTCTTCGTTTAATGTAAACGGGGAGTCCGTTTGCAAATATTTAGTAGATCCTTGCTGGAACTCATGCACGACATTAATGAAGCACTGGCTTAATTTAACTTCTTCCAATTTAATTGCCAGGGGGAAAGCAAATGGATTGGAACATTCAAATATCTCGAAAGTCTAGTCGAAGTTATACAACAAAGACTTATCTATTGACATTTTATAATAATACACAATGTGCTAATTTCAAAAAGATTATAAACAATTCGCAGAGAAAGAGAGAGTTTATAAAGAATTTTATATAGACGGAAGTTGAGTGAACCGAATCGGCAAAATTGCAGTTCATGTTCGCAACATGTGCTTTCTAACGAGCGTGCCAATCACACGCATGTCGGGCTAAAAGAAGACAGACGATCCCTTGCGAACGGAAGGGTCGGGGGTCATCGTTCGAATTCCACCAGCGATGCCCAATATGGCCGGGCCGAGAAACCGGCCCAGATCACGCCGATTTTCGATCGCCGGGCCCCATCACGAGCGCGTGCGTACAATAATAAGCACGGACGAGTTGTATCGCGAGAAAATAATGTGAGAACGGTCTCTTCCTAAGCGCATCATTATCTTCCTCTTCCCACCGCGGGCCGATCGATCTGTCGAGCCGATTCCAACCCGGGCAGACCTGCAATTACTATCTATTATCTGTCGGCGTGGGTGTAGGTAATCTCGCGATCGTGTCGAGGGCCTCTCGCCTTCCTTCTTCTCGGTCTCGGGACTCGGGATGAGGCAGCCAAGGCAGCAGGCTGAACACCGATACTTTGTACGTTCTTTGATTACCTCGGATTTACTCCCCTCGTTTCTGTTACTTCGGGATTGCTTCCTCAACCTCTGCTGTAGTACTTCAGCACTATCTCCCTCTCTCTTCCACTCTTCACCCTTGTCACTCGAGCGCTCCTTCCCTTATATACAGTTTCTCTTTCTGCATCCTCGCGTGCATCCTTTCTCGCCCTTTAAGATACTTAAATACAAAAATGGATAGACTTGAATAAAGGGATAACTTGACACATTGTAATCTATGCTTGAAGAAAAAAATGTTTGATCCGCATTCTGCGCAGCTTCGACGCTCAGGGGTTAACTCGGCGCCCGATTGCGCTTTCAACGTTGACGCGAGTTCGTCCAGCCGTGTAAACGCGCCGCCAGGCGATACGCGGCGAAAAATCCATACCGAGTGTCCGGCGCGCACTGAAATCTGCATATTATGAAAATTCGCCGCATGAGCGCGAGGGGCTGCAGCGTAGCGCGGCGTTTCGAAATAAATGTCCACGCTGATCAAATTTAAACGTAATACTCTATAAATTTACATCGCGCGCGGCTCGCCTGCGTAGTTTGCTCGCGCGCGACTTCACGCTCGACGAACAGCCCATCGCGTATTCGCGCAAATTTATCGGAAGGATCGACACGATCGCGTACATCGCAAATATTTATAAATGCGACGAATTAGCTCTCTCGCGTTTCCCCATATACAACGACGCGAAAGTGCATTAAGACTTTTTTATAAATCGAGAACTGACACGGGCCTGTGAACTGATTGCTCTTCTTGATTAAATTGAGCATCTGAAAACATTTAAATATTTTCCTCGACATTTAGACGTAATTGTAAAATGAGAGAATTACTTAATGGTAATAAATAATGTTAATAAACGCTGCTATTAGCTACGGAATCGCTATAGATCCATCAGCTAAATTTAAAAGACCGGTTAATCATTCGGCTTGTAAACAAACAAAAGTATTTTCTTCGAGCTTATTTTATTATCGCTAATTATAAGGAGAAATCTTATATTATCGTAGACTAATTTACAAATACAGCTATTTCTCTGTGTACACGATAGATTTTTTTTTATTCTAGATTTATATGTATATATTTTTGACTATAATTCTGATGTTGTTAGAGTCAGATATATATTTTTTTATTGTTTTTATTCAGACGTCGCCTATAGCCTTGCCGGATCAGATCTTTCTTTTCGCCCCATACCAGAGCGGGCAGGGCGAAAGGAAGGATCTGTTAAGGATTAACAGAATCAGAACTGTCAGCCCAACTGTCTTCGGCTGAGCAATCCAGCGTATCGCGATAATTGCGAATTACGCGCAAGGTTCGAGAGAAGGAAAGTAATTTATCTCGGCGTGCCCACTCACAGTCCATAAAAATGTAGCGAGATGTTACCGAAGGCGAGAAGGAGGTCGTTGAAACGCGCGCGCGGCCTCAGATCCTTTTTTATCCTTCTCTGTCGTCTCTCTACTTCTCACTCACTCTTGTTTTTCCCCTCCTGTCCCTTAACTCCCCGACGCGGTAATTCCCATTCCACATCCCATTCCCCAAGGGGTTAGTTTTCACGCGGGTTAGGCGAGTAATATGAGCTGCCACTCAAGGGCCGTCCTGTATTACCGTTCGAGTAATTATGGCAAACCCTCGCACGGACGCGGCTGGCACCTTCGGAACGACGAATACATTGTAGCCTTATGAGTTGAAATTGTTGCCGGAAAGAGGAGGAGAGCGCCGCTCTCGTTCCTGTCCGCCGCGCCGCGCCGCACCGCGTCGGCCCGCTGGATAATTAACCCGGAACCTCGGAACGTTTCGCGACAGGCTGATTCCGCTTATCGGTGAAGAACCTTTCGAATCCTAAAGTGTAATTTTCACTAGTGATTTAGAACCATGACGATTCTACATGAGAGATCTGTGTCGGAATTTATATAGAAATACTCCAAAAATTTGCGAAATTTCTTAATTTCTACAATTATTAAATCCATCATTATTATTATTACGAATTCAATAACAGTCGCGCGCGATTTGGTAAATTTATTCGCCAAATTACTTTCAATCTATATTCTTCGATATTTCGCTTCAGAAAGATTGTGCAACAATATCTCTTGACTATGGAAAAAAAAAGTTTTCTAAATTCTGAAACTTCGCAGTCGCGCGTGCATTGAAGCGCGCGTGCGGTAACGCCATTAATCGTGCTGCATTCTCGCGAAAACGCGTGTGATTTCGAGGGCGGGCGACTCGGAATCGATGGAGCGCGGAATCGGTCGCGGAGTACCGACCAATTAGTCGGCCGATGATTGGCGCGTGTAAACCGAAACGATGACGTCGCTGGCGAACCGACGCCCCCGCCGTTCGTGAACCGGCCTGGACCTCGGGTTCCACGCACACCAACAAAGTCCCCTCTTTCTTGCACGTGCGTATACCAGCAGATACGCATCGAGACATGTGCACACACACACACACACACACACACACACACACACACACACACACACACACGCGCGCGCGCGCGCGCGCGCACACACACAGTCATCCCTCTATTTGTCTCACTCTCTCGTGTCTGTGCGCGCGCGCGTTCCCTAAGTACGCCAGTGTCTCCGTCTCTCTCAGTATTGCGTCCATAGCGTGTTTCTCGGGAGCGCGAGCCAACAAATATCCGTGTGGACGGTTACAGGGCGGACTAATGGAATTGATTAAAATGTGTTCGATCAACCGAACCGCGGCTTGCCCGCTCCCGCCTCCTCCTCTTCCTCCTCCCCCACCTCCTCCTCCTCCTTCTCTTCCTCCTCCTCCTCCATCTCCTCCTCTCACTAGCGAAACCACCCACTGCGTCCCACTATATCCCTCTCGTATACCCTCGATCCTATCCTATCGCGCCTGGCGTAGAACCTGACGAGCGCAATCGAATATTTGCGTTTAGGTAGGCACATTGACGCGGAAAATGCTATCTTTGTCAATTAATTCAACCTGTTGTCCCAGGTCAGCCGCGCGGGCTTCGGCCCCCTCCTACATACTTTATCTCCTTCTCTCTGCAGATGTTCTCTCTCTCTCTCTCTCTCTCTCTCTCTCGCATACATATTATATATTTTCATGCCATCCATCCGTATCTGTATGAGACGCAAAAATTGACGGTTTCTCAGATCACTAAATGCGAGAAAGAAAAATTATTCTGAGAAATATTATAGAACCTAAAAAGCAAACTCACAATGAAAGTATATAAGAATGAAGCTGAAGAATACGTTTAATGTCTGATGAATCTATAATAAATAACTTTTATTTACAGTACGAAACGTTCAATGGATAAAATAATGATAAAATAATTTCCTGTTATTAAAATAATTTCCTTTTACAGATTTCCCTGTAAAAATACAACTTGTATAGCACATCGGATGAATTAAGATAGGTATACCTGGATTTTTCCGATGGCAACATTCCGGAAGTCATAACCGGATCTTCGCACCGTTCTAACGATTCATAAATTCGTCGAGTCGGTGGTATCGGACAGTTCCCAAGCGGATTATCGGGGCGCCATGCTTACGTAGGTGCGTGCGCAATTAACGACAGTGAGCCGAGTATAATGAAGACCGGTCGAGCGTAGTCGGACCAACGCCTGCGAGAGAGAAGGAAAGGGGCTACTGGTACAAGCGAGATGATAGAGACCAGTTCATTAGCGACACTCACGACTCGCCTCAGAGACATCTATTTTATTTATTTGCTTATTTTTCGCTCCTTCATTCGCTTCGTTCACGCGTTCACCGTCCTCGATCGGCTAACGTGAATACGCCCGGCTGTCCCGTTTTATTTCTTGACCAATCTCGCTCCATTCCCTTTAAACCTTTTGTCATACGAATTATATGGAATATTCGGGAGAAAATGCTATAAAAATATTTTAGCTCACAAGTGTGCTAAATTTGGATCTGTTTTTTCGTTAAGAATTTTTAAATACAAACTTATATTTAGGGTAGATTCACATAGTTTTGTCAAATATAATAATAGATTAATATAAATACAATTGGATATCGTTAGAGGTCTCGTTAAACGCTTTTTACGCTTTTAGGAATAATTTTATAGGATTACTTTTTTTTTAGTTTATAAGGGGGTACCTACATTAATTAATCTTTAAAGGCTCTTAAGAGAGCTTGAATGCTTTCATGAATCTTAAACAATGACCACTGCCGAGAAAGGAAAATCTACAAGTGTGTTCTTTAAAGGGTACGAAGCATTTTTCTCTATCCTTAGAAAAAGAGAGAGAGAATAGATCTTTAAAATAACTAAAACGCGAACACTTACTAAAAAGGTCTTACTAAAAGTTTAAGATCAATTTTGAGAAATAATATTAGAGAGATAAATTATCCCGCACGATATTATTTACAGCCAATGTTGCAGCTTCAACAGTTATAAAACGGACACTTCGTTACCGTCGTTGCGGTATTTCGTTCAGAATTGAATTCACGGAGGATGCGGGATCCTCCATTGGCTCGATTTAATAGCCTACCGCGTGTCCCGACGAACCACGTCCTCATCGTTCGTTCGGCTTTATTCGCGAGTAGCCGTTTAAGCGGCTAACTGTATAAATGAGAGAAACAGGATTTCTGCGGGACACAAGAAAGAGAGAAAGAGAGAGGAAGAAAGGAAAGGAAAAAAAGCCCACCACCATCAACGTCGCCGCCACCGCCACCGCCGCCGCGTGGAAACCTGTCCCTAATTGATAGGAAATTCCTGTGTGCGAGTACCTGCGAGATTTTTCAGCGCCCCTAACAGGTTGGAACTGGATACTTCGCGACGATTTGTAATCCGCGCTGTTCGTTCGCGGCCAGGGCCGTCCTCTTGTCATGCAATGAATCTAGCGAAACAAACCCGAGTTTTTCTCACCGTGCAAGAACTTTAGATTTGTTTTTTTTCTGTGGCTGAACTATTATACACTTTTGGAATTTAAAGTGAGTTAAATATTTACCTTTGATATTTGACGAAAGTAAGAAAGAAAGTTCTAGTACAATCTAATGCAGGAATAAAAAAAAATCTTTTGTATCTGTTATTCGACGATGTAAAAAGTTACAAAGCCAAATAAAGTGTAGAAAAGTGACGCTCAATTAGACTAACAATAAGTTAATTAAATTCATTTCGCGACTCTTCATCACTGATAAGAGAGTCGACGACATATTTATAAATTCATAAATAGTCAATTCATTTGATATTTTTTTACATTGCGCTCAAGTTACAGACAGAGAGAATAATATTCAAGAGAAATTGATGCAATCGTTAACGCATTAAGAGACGATATTTTTAAGGCGCCGCGGTAGCTTCAATTTTATGACACACATTTTGCAAATTAACCGGCTGCCCTCTAATTGGTCTTTAATTGGTCTCGTGTAAATTATAAATAAATGCGCATTAAAGGACGAAAATAAACGTATTTCTGTGTGGATTGGCGTAGCGGGGGGTTCGCGAAATTTCGCGAAAGTCCTCATAAAAATGTGGACTTTTAATAGTTCGCTGGGTCGGTCCATCCGGTCATTTTTACTAAATACGCGATCCGCAAGATTTACACCGCCAATTAGCTGTGCCTCGCGCATAATGAATTTACATTAATGCGCGCCACGATGAATTAATCACAATCCGCGCGAAATACGCTTAAATCAGAGAAGTCTCACATTAATGCGATTTGCTCGAGATTTTTTCTCGAACGGAGAAACGTGAACCGAGAAATGTGAATTATTATAAACGAGCTGGAGTTTAGAGTTCTCAAATGAAACGCATTAACTATATATTTTAATATTATCATTAAAAAATAACTAGATTTATGTTTTACGTTAAGAAAATAAATAATTCATTGTTAGAGCAATGGCAACCCAACCCCTTAGATTAAATAACATTTTGTTATTTCTAACTTCTATATGTGTCAATCCATTTCTGTAATTAATTTCAAAATGAAAAAACATCATATTAACGTATGCATTTAGTAAATAATAAATTAAATTTCAGCCAAATTTATTATATTTTCTTGAGTTGATTGTTTAACTGCATTGTTTTAACATAGAAATAATTAGAAATAATTCAAATTGAGTGTAATGTATAATGTATATAATTTGACATTATGAATTTAATAATGTTGTTATTATATTTGTTATTATATTTGTTGTATTTGTCATTTTTCTACCTCTTTTTTTCCCTCTGTAATAAAAATAACCAAAAATAATGTTTGTAGAAGACTCAAAGATTTGTACCGAATGAAGCGAGAACGGTAATCCCGCTGGGATGAAGCAACGGTAAACTAATTTTTTCCTGGAGCGCAGCACGAACGTACCCGTCTTTATGGGTGTTTCCGATGACGTCTACCAATTTTCCGCACACTCACATGAAACGAGTGAGTACGTCGACTTCATGACGGGAGAGTCGTCACATTCGGCACGTTCGCGCAAGAAATATTACTGGCGTCGTTTTCCCCAAAAGTGGATTGAACGAGAGGGAGCTATTTCGTGCCCGGCGGCGTCTCCGTGCGTCTTTTTTACCAGGCAGTTCATGAAAAGCTGAGCGATATCAACTGCCGACCACGAACACAAAATCGTCGCGTCGCGTCGTCTCCGTCGAGTCGGATTGCAAAATTGAATCGCGTTTTCAAACTCTGGCGTGGCATATGGACAATGACGAGAATCGCACACGCAAATAAATAAAGATTATCTGCAAAGTTGGAAGAAATCCTAGCAATTTACTGGCGCAATATTGACCCAATATATCCCCAATGCTTGCCAATGTTTATTGCCAGATATTGCCAATGAATTGTGCTACTCGAAAACAAATCTTAATATATTAGATTAACATTACTGTATTAGGAACGCTAAAAAAGGGTGATTCCAAAAAAAATTGGCTCTTTCCGGAAAGATATCTGAAAAGTAACTGAAACACGGACAGACGGAAACTCTCGGCTTCGCGCGGCCAACTCTCCCGGAGATGGAGTGCGCTTAGCGGGTTTGCGTACCCTCGGCTCTCTCACCGATAACACAATAGCGTACAGTCAGGAGGCTGTCAGACGCACTCTCGTATCGCGCGAATAAAAGTGTATTAAAGCTGTCAACCGCATTCTCGTCGATTAACCAAAGGAATGCGAGAAACACTTGGCATATTCATATAACATTTTTGTTTTATTCGCGATATCTGTTTCGTATAATAATCCATGTTTTAAAACGTATTGCATTAAACACGCAGAATTTTACATTAAATGTCTAAAGTATGATATTGAAAAATCATTTAGATTTTTTAGAGAAACGCGCCGCAAGTTTCACACACGCACACAGTCAATCGCGGCACAAGCTGCATAGATCTCAAATACATTGTACAGTCGCGCGAAAAAAAAAGCGCAACGAGTGAAAATCAGCGAAAATCCAGACTCCAGAACGCGAAAGTCGCTACGTGCTCGTAACGAAGGCTGCACGGTGTCATTCATCGTGGCTTTTCCGGCTGTTTATCGCGATAGTCTGGCGAACGGGAAGCGGCACAATGGCTGTACACGAATGGAACAAAGAGTCGACACGGCGGGACCAGGTATCGCCAGGCGTTGCCCGTTGTATCGCCCTCGTAACGTCGTTCGCGGGCGTCGGGAGTGATAAAGAGACACCGCCGCGGTGGCTGCAGGGCGAGACGAGTGAGGTAGGGTTCGACGTGTGCACGCGGAACACAAAACGACCGCGAATCGCAGTTATAGCCCGATAGATCCAAAAAACGCGTTTCGGCTCTCGTAATCGCGCGCCGCAAACGAGCACCCAGCTCAGTTCGTCCGCTGAGAGAAAAGACCTGGCGAGAAAACAAAAACGAACGAGCCAATCGCGCACGGTGGCAATGACGCGACCGTCATCCGGTCTCATTCTTCGACACTAGAACTATAACGAATTCGTCCTCCTCTTACATTAATGAAGAGCCTCGAAAAACAGCATTTTTTTTTACATGTTATTGTTGTTAAGAATGTCATGACTTGTAATTAGTTTGTCGTAACTTTTACAAAATGGAGAATTCAGAGCGGTTAAAAAGAGATCATTGAAAGAAGGATATTTAATTGAGTGCCATTTAAAATCAAGGTATAAAGTCTTCTTCATAGACGGAAATTTCCTTATGAAGGATATGGAGCTTTCCACACCCAGTGGTCGAATTCCACACCTACAATTCAAAGTATTTAAAAAAAATATGTTATTTTTTTAACAAATTGTAAAAAATTTGAAATAATTTGATAAAAAACAGTATTTGGCTAGGATAGAAATATATGTAGAAATATATTTCGCACATACAACAAAAGAGATCAAATATTTTGTTACTTTGAAATCGCTTCCTTTCCTCGTTTAGATGAAGTACTGCACACCCAGAAAAGTCGAAAGTCTCCCTGCTTAAAGTCTTTATCAAATGAAGCATTTCTTATGCATGTATGTATCTAAAAACATTCTGATTTTAGATAACATAAAAATCTTTTCGAAAGATAAGATACTTGTGATTAATCGCATTTTCTTTTGAAACTAAAGTTTATTTTGAAACTCCCGCTCTTCTTGATTTCTTTAGAGAAAGCCAAAGCTACATTACTGAACACGTGAAAAAGTTATAGCACGGACGCATGGAGAGATACGCGTAATAAAACGCAAACTTTTGCACGGCAGGCATCGCAGTGATGAACACGCGCTAGCCGATGAATGCGAACACGACCGCTTGTATATACAGCGAAACTACGTTATTGTTTCGCAAAACCGAGGTTTGCGCGATTGATCCGCGAGTCGAGATAACTGGCGTTCCTATAGGACCAAGTCCTGCTGCAACGATATATCGTCGACGTGATGTTATGATTATATTCGTAGGTATTAATGATAGAAACTCAGATACATGTAATAATCTAGTTATTTTCAATCTATGCAATTTCGCACGATGTAATTCTAATGCAAACCTATAGCGATTAATTCACGAAACATAAGAATCTCCGTATCTGTTTTTTTTTTTTTTTTCCAGAACAAGTTCTTCTGCCGTTTGAAAAATTATTGGACATTATTGGGATTTATTTCGTTCGTTCTCTCACGTGAACGAAGAAGTGAACGTGAAGGAGAGCAAGATTGCCTAACAAGTTTTTCGTCGGGTATAATGCAGCTGGATGATCATGGCAGGACCGCTGCTTGCGCGGCAATATCGACGATATAAATAAGACTAGCGTAAATCCTGATCATCATTGGTCATCCAGCTTCACTTACTGCCTCTCAGTGCAGTGGCAAATTATTATTTATCGCATGATTCTAAAGATCGGTGGCGAGAAAAGCTTAATCAACGGACGGAACGAATGTACAGGATCGTAAATTGTAGTTTCGCTCGAGATCTCACTCGCTTTATACCATATTCTTCCCTCGTCACTCCCCGCGATCGAATCCATATTCGGATTATATGATCTATCGAATTCAAATACCTTCAGTATGACAATCTGCTCTCGATGATGTATTGTTGAATCTATACGCCAAGGTCTAAACGTGTGGGACATCTTGCTTGTCGGCGGCAACGACCGCAAATGTGGGATCGCTGTGCAATCGCGATAGGAGAGGATAGAAATCGGCTGAACCACGATGGCATGGATATTTCCGGAATTCGCAGGTGATTGCCACAATTGTGGCCTCCGATAGCCACAAGCCTCGTTTGGCTTCGATGAATTCAACGAGAGATACAAGGTACACGTGGTTTTACATAAGTATTCGTGTCTTATTTATCCTATGGTAGAACGGTCGACTCGAAAGAGAAGAGAATGTGACAGTCGGTGTAATATAGAGACAGAAAGAATAGACCGTGGAATAGGAGCACTTATGTTCGCAGAATTTATTTCGGGTTAAGCTTTAAAGACCGATTCTGTCCGGTTTATGTATGGGTCCGCGATGGCCGGCCGGAGCGGGAAATATCGTCCATGAAAAATTTACAGCGCCGGCACCGTGCAATTTATTTCGTCATTTATAGTCGTCGAACTACTCCGTGATTCCATTCGTGGGACAATTATCGTTCTCAACTTGCTCTTTCGAAAAGGTTCATCTGTGCGTACTTTGTGCGTACTCAACATTTTCGGTTGCCCGTTGGTTAATTTTTCACAATGTAAGCAGTTGGAAACGGGCTCTTGGCTAGTGATCGATGAAAATTCACGTTAAACGGGATCGAAAATCTACGGGAGGTTCGCTAGCTGGCCTATTACGAGCCTTTCCGAAACAGTGGCGTACGTGAGGAATGGATCGTACGTGTATAACCGCGTTGTGGTCTGCGAAGAACCATTGTATCGATTGACGCGGTCATGAAAAATCGAGTTTACGATAATAAACACAACTTACGATGATCGCATATAATTTGTCCATAACGAAACAGAAATGATGCAGAACGTGGAAAATTTGGAGCGATATATAAATGACAGAATATGAAAAAAAAAAAATATGAGAAAATACATGAGCGAAAGTGAAGCGTACAGGGTATTAAAAAAAACCATTCAATACATTTACATAGTAAATAATACACATATATAATACTGAGCCTTAAGTACTAAGCAAAAAAAAGCCTTAGTAGTCATTTGAGTTGAAAATCCAATCGTTTCTAAGGTATGAATAATTTTGTATGTTAGTATCATAATTGATGACTTATTGGCTTTTACGTGTTATAGACGTGAAGATTTATCTCAATGTTTACAAACCGCGGTCTGAATGTTCTGATTCAATTTTGATTCACATTTGATAATGAAAAATTTCAGCGGAAATTGATATCAACCAATCATTACGGATTGAATGGAAGATTACCTCTCATTGGACTTAAAATTCTCTCAAATAAACTATCAATGTTACTCATTTCAATTTCTCTCTTTTCACATCATATATAACACGTACGTAAAAGTAATAAGTCAATTATGTACTAACATACAAAATTATTTATATTTATCTCAGAAATGGTTGAACTTTTGACCTAAGCTTCGCTAAGGCTTTTTTAGCCTCGATATGGTGTGTACTATGTACCATATGCTGAATGATTATTTTTTTAACACCTTGTATAACGATATGGAACACAATGAAAGAGATGGCATATTACTCCTTTTGTTCAATTATACCGCAATGTGATAATAATCGGTAAACTCGCTGTATTTTATACGTTGCAATATTTGCTGATACTTAAATACGAGGTCTTGCATTAGTTTATTGTCATCGTCATACGCCGGTAAATTCTTTAAAACCGGGCTCACAAAGATCGTCCGTGCATCGCCGTACAACGTGTATATGAATTTTGAAGTAATTCTAGTCCTTACTCGGAGTTGTAATTCCTGTAGTAGATTTAATTAAGATAATGAGTTCGTCGTGTACCGTATAAAATCTCGTAAAGCAAAAGTCCTTATTAAAGAGTACCAGTGGAATAGCTCTGTGTTCGATGTCGAGAATAATTGAGGTCTAGCTGTCGCGAAAATGGTTCTTGCAAAAGAGACATCTTAGTTTTCACAAAATATGCTAGCGTCTTTAATTAGCACATCGCGCCTCCGTATATTTTCAGTGAGAAATCTCGTTTCGCGTAGTAAGTCGTGGCATTTTCCTATATCCTTGTTTTTAGATGACAATTGCATTTAAAGGATACACGATTATTATGATTTATCGACGGCGTTGATGGATAATAAGTCCGCTAATTAATGCCAAAAGCAAGCATCGCGAGTAATTATAAATTGATTTAGTCGCCAGGACAATATTTCAAATGTAATTTGAAATTAATTTCTATATGACTCGTGATTTAAATTTATAATCCTATTCAATCGGGGGCTCTAGCCCCTGCGTTACTGCCCATTACCATTCTAATTTCGATGGCTCGTCGCATTAACACACATTTACCATCAACATAATAACAACGTGCATGAAATTACAAATTGTGGCGTGAATTAGAAGCGCAATATTCTTCTAAATGGAAAAGACGATATTAAGTAAAGTATTTCAGCAATTCTAAAAGCGATCGATCAATATTAAATCTAAAGTACACTTTTTTTTTATTATCAAATAAAAACTGGATTTTTATCAAATAAAAATTCTAATTCCTCTCTTCGCATTTTCTAACTTGAAAATAAATTGGATTCGAGAGAAGACTTCATGGCGACTATCGATTTCTATCGTGCGTATCTGATCGCTTTCAAAAGTAATAACGATTATCAGAACTCAGAGAGTTGGCTATCAAATTCGATGTCACCTGACCAGCTGCCATTGCCTCATTAACATATAAATTAGACGCCGCGCATCGAGATTTGCTCTTCTTTTTTAAGCATGACACTTTTTTCTCCGGGTTGAAACACGGAAACTATGATCAGAAAAGCAAAAGGATCGTTTTATTTTCAAAGTGGACTAGCATGTGAATAAAAAAATATTTTTTATTCCGACAATTTTTTCTAGTGACATTTATGTAGAACGATATCTTCTTACGTTTCGTATTCAAGTAAATATCACAACTGAATCATGTCAATGACGAAGTAATCAGCCAATTATCGTCACAATCGATCTTGGGAAGTCAGACTTGCCGCGGAACGATTTTACGAGGGATTTAGTAGGCGATAAAGAGTCGAAGATAAAGCCACCCTCTTTCCAAGCTCCCACGACAAAAATCGCTCGTCGACGGAGCTGAAAAGGGCCGACGCGACGCGACGCGACGCGACGTCCCGCGCCGGTAGGGTAGCTGCCTCCAGTACCGGCACCTAATCAAGCAATAACTATTTGTCAGTTCCCCGGGCAACCTAAATCCAAGCTAATTCGACATCCGTGTCGGACACAGATTCGCTATCGGGTATCTCTTTCTATCTGGACGACAGCATATTCGCATTAGCCTGCCCCGCAACCCACGCTCGATCGACTCTCTCGACCACCGTCAGCAGTCCTCCCCCTCCTGTCCCCTCCACGGCCACCTACCCTTCGCCCGCCACCATCATGATTCTCATTCACTCCGGACGTCCCTCGATCGGTCTCGCCGCATCTCTCTCTCTCTCTCTCTCTCTCTCTCTCTCTCTTTCGCTCTCCCGCTTTCCGCTAAGTACGCCATATACTCGCGCGCGCGTCACACCATAGGACGAGATCTCGACACGATTAGGGCGGTACTCAATTCGACGTTTCGTCGATTCGGTCCTTTCTTTCTCCTCCGCCTTTACGCCCCGAATCCGCAGCTCGAGTGAGTTTTTCCTCGGATAAGCGTGGCAACTCTTCCTCCCGTTAAGCGAGCGAGCGGGATTTTCTGCGGACGAGTCGAACGGGCGGGAGGAAATGGCTTTCGATTCGGGGACGGGTTCACTTTGTTAATGTGACAAATCGAGACTTCACCGACTTCGAGGGGGAGTCGACCTGGCAGTACGTTGCGCAGATCGCTGCGGGAATCCACGAGGAGAGATTCTCGGAGAGAGATTCGCCAGCCGAGCGAGCGCGTTCATTTTTTGATGCTTCGCGGGAAATACGGATAATGGATTAGATCGATGCTCGGTCTACGTATAAGAACGCTGAGAAATGAGATCGTCTGAAAAGCACCGGTCGATCTCGGACGCGATTAGGACACGCGTACAGACGGTTGCCAGAGAAATTTGCATTTATTTCGCGCTGACCGACCATTACGGCCGCGCATAAGTCAAATAACTCGAAATGGACGCGAAAGAGAACGATCGCCAGTCCGGAGCCGAGTGGAAGCACTGAAAGACGAGAGATCGTCATCGTCGTTAGTCATTCCCGCTTGAATATGCGTGGAATAAGATCTCACAGGAGAGAAATCATCTGTCACAATGCCGCGCTCAACATCGCGCTATATAGACACTCGATAATTTATCGCGTGATGAGAGCTTCCGTCAACTTTTTTCCCCCGATACTAGTAAATCGCAGAGCGAAATAACTGAGAGATGATAGTTCGTTAACAAAATAATATTTCGATAAATCTTGGTTAGAGACTCTCTTTCTACAACAGAATTACAGCCACGAGCAATTTTGTCAAAACGAGAAAGAAAGCTAAATATTCTGTCTCTTTTTAGATATGCTATCTTATTCTAACTTATACTACCTTACTCATTTTAATTTAAACAAATAATGGAAATCGGGCTCTAATAAAAGTAAATGAACAAAGTGTAATATAACAGTCAACACAAGATGTCCAAGTTTACTTTAATTGCGTTTTATCTCATTAAGATTCATAAATGTTTCGATCCTCGGCTTGAATTCTCCTCAGTATATAAATTATATTTTAATGTAAATACGTTAAATCAATTACAATAAACTCACATAAATTTAAAATCATGCTTGATCAATCTTTTGTTTGTAAAAATAATCTCATTAAATTTGTCAAAAATATAGGTCAAAAGAAGCTATTAAATTAATTTCAATTAAATTGACAAAAACGACGAGCTAATCAAAAGTTTGTCTTCTTATAGCCAGACTCTGTTATAGACTCTAAGTTTCAGCCAAGACACTATATGTATTATCCTGATTCTAATTCGAGATTTAATCCAAAAAAGTGTT
>Ga0157364_1002408_pt1 | contig 17358 bp, 9 predicted proteins | sample AttsexASBM2_FD_111476 | JGI IMG/M metagenome (GOLD analysis project Ga0157364, IMG submission 111476) | Fungus gardens microbial communities from leaf cutter ant in Ribeirão Preto, State of São Paulo, Brazil - Atta sexdens ASBM2 | ecosystem: Host-associated > Fungi > Mycelium > Unclassified ... | reverse complement strand
CGTATATGTACACACACACACACACACACACACACACACACACACACACACACACACACACACACAGTGTTTCAGAAATAGTTGGCCAAACTTTAAGAAGAACATATTCCACTCATTGTAAGGATAAAAAAAAGTCATACAAGTATAGGTTCGGAAACACTTTCTTTCCAAGTAATAAACATTTTTTTATTTTATATTTGTATCTTATGTTTTATATTATACTTATATTTTATATTTGTATCTATTTTTTATTTTATATTTATATCTATATTATATCTATATTTTTATTACAGAAATTGCTGAAAATGATTTCCTTCTAAAAATAATGTATTATCGCGGGAAAAAATATGAAATACTCTGAAAATTTTTGAACATCTTCGACAATCCATGCGACGTCAATGTGAAGCATACATCGATGCGGAAGGAAATCATTTCCAGCAATTTCTATAATAAAAATATAGATATAAAATAAAAAATAGATACAAGTATAAAATAAATATAGATATAAGTATAATATAAAATGTAGGTAGGTAAGTATAAATATAAAATTAAAAAATGTTTATAACTTGGAAAGGAAGCGTTTTCGAACCCATTTATATGATTTTTTTTTTTTCATCCTTATAATCAGTGGAATATGCTCTTAAAGTTTAATCAACTATTTCTGAAACACCCTGTATATATGCGCGTAGTAATTTTGGTAATGTATATGACCTATGTTGGATAATATTCCAATAACTAACAATAAGTTATCGGCTTTGCAGCGCGCAATTTCATCACTAAGCGCAAAACATTATACGTAAGTCGTAGCACACATCAGCTGAGTTACTTTACAGAAGCTTACTGCCACGCCGCATCGTGCAGTACGTCTTCATAAACTACATCCGCGTATATACGCTACACTATCATACAGTATAAAAGATAATCCGCGTGTCGCTCGCGCTCGACCGTGACCAACCTCCTTAATTAAATGTATTCACACGTGCGGCATCGGGCATTTATCTCGATTAACCTAAGTAAAAGCAGTCCCTTCGCATTATTCGCGGAAGCCGGCGACGGAGCTCGTCGGCGTGTCTAATAGCAAACACGTTTTAACGGTAGACCCGCGAGCCACGCGTCCCTCTCTTCGTAAGCTGGAACGCATTACACATGGTAGCGGATGTCCACGTTTTTATATACGCATGTACGATATGCACCGGAGGGAGAGGTATGTGCCTTCTATAAGAAGCATTTGATTCAACGACCACTTCTATCTCGTGGCGCGGAAATCCGGTCGCGCACTGCACATGCACCACATGCACATCGCGGAGAATGGCGCATAGACGCATATAATGACGGGCCGCCTTATTGAGATATCACAATGAGGCATGCATCACGTTTTGCAAATTATACGAGATTGCATCCGACTCGTTCTATGATTCGATCGTACATATCGATGGAAGCTATGTTGTCTCGCGAAAGATCGTTGAAGATACGTCGCGACGTATGCAATTCCGCGATCCCGACTGAAGACGTCGCGAACGATTTATGAGAAGATGTATTGTTCGCGCATTTATTGCAATCGTTTGAATGAGTGTTCGATAGTTATCGCATATCTTGGAACGTTCTACCGCAAGTCTTTTGCTTTTATTAAGACAATATAATAAATGCCTTGTAATAAGATATCATATCGTTTGAAAACATTAATTTAAGATTAAAAATTATGAATAAAATGCATTTACCTCGATGTGTTTCAACTATATTATATATGATATTATTTCGTAACAATTGAGGATTGTAAGCATTTTACTGCTTAAAAGAAGGTAATTGAATCCGCCTTAATTTAAAACAGACATTACTTTGTTGTGTGAATCAACTGCCTTTAACTTGGCTGAACTTAACGGTATAAATTATTTTATATCAATTAAGTTCGGATCTTGTTCGACTGCACTTGTAAACTGAAATATTCATTTAGCATATTTTTAATTCTTTAAAATCGTTAATTTTAAGCATTAACTTACAAAATTAGTTGTAGAATTAAATTTAGATTATGACTCGTTAATTCTATGTTATACTATATGATTCTACAAAAAAAATAAAGTTGGATTAACTAAAAAAAAATTTAATTTTTCTGTTTTCAGAACAAACTGTTTCTTTTGCAATTTAATTTTAGTATATCTGATAAACACTGAATCAATCCTTTTATGTCAATTAACATTGAACTAGGGTACCGAAAGAATACATTTTATTTATTTGTTTTGAACCTTTAAATTAAGTAGTTTTTCTTATTATTTATTTTTTAAAATTTAAAGAAATTAAGAAATAAAGAATTTTATTTAAAGTTTAAATTGAAATGTATTCTGATACATCAATTTCAAATTGGACTAATATAAATTTTTAACTTTTCATAACTACGTACTAATCTCTGAAATTCGATACTATTTTATACCACTTGAATATTTTAATATATATAATTCTAATATTTTTTTAATTCTACAATATATTTTTGAAAAACATTATATTAATAAATGTAAAATTTAAGAGAAAAGTCAGAATACAGTTGTCTATTTAAGCCGCTTTGTCTACTTTGCCTCGCGAATTTCTGAGCTTAATTATACAACCATGTGAAAGAAATACGGGACACGGGTAGACAGGGAACACCCGGTAGAATGTCTGCACCGCGGACGGCCGTGCCGTTTCATTTAAATCAGAAATTGGAATAAAAGCACAGCGCGACTCAATTAACCGCCGGCAAATATTTAATTACAAACGCAAATCTAGCACGTTGGCGCTCCATCGGTTGCGGGCAACGGGGAGGATGGCATCCATTCAAGGCGAACTCCAAGTCTGCCTGCATGCAGTTTCCGTTAACTCTTTTGAATGCGCAATGCGGGACATCGACAAGAAAGTAAGGCGACCGTCTCCGCACCGATCAAGCATTATTTCTCTTTCCGTTATTCGTCGGCACGTGAATTAATCCAACCAAGAATCGGTAAGCAGCTAAGCGATGTTATCGAAATTGTGAACTGATTTTTATTCCGGCTCCGTTAATTCATTAATATCTGAATATCGCAAAGGAAATTTTGATAAAATTTGCAGACGGATATTTTTGACGAGGGACGTCGCGACGTCTGCGTTCACGAATTACTGGTGGATGTTTATAAACGGAGACGATCGATCATAGCGCGACGCTTTCCTCAAATATTTTTAAACCTAATGAATTGGATAAACAACGAGACATTGCAATGAATCTTGGTGAAAACGTTAATTAAGCAAACATGAATGATTTTTTCAAGTGAGATTATTGTTGATTTCTTACTTTTTTAAATTTTGTTTTATTTAAATTACTGATTATTTTAATTTTCTAAAGTATAATTTAATTAAGCGCTTCAATTTTATATGTGAAAATGTGAGGATTATTATTGAATGGTATCAAATTAAATCCTACACTCCAATTGCTAACAAGTTTCTTCAACTTCTTCGACAAAGTAATCTAAAAAGTGATTAAAACGATCTCAGAAGTCTTCCTTCGCCAATACTCGTCGCTATCGTTTATTTCAAGATACCTAAAATTGATTCGCAATGTATCTGAAGGCTCGCAAGTCGAAGGTGCAGATCTTTCACATTACTTTACTATTATAGATAAGTGGAGAATTGATTAGAATATCGTAACAGATATAAATTGCAAAGGTGTGTTTGCATATTCGTCCCGTGTCGACAATTTATTTTAAGCCATCCTGTATATCGCGTATCTCCCGAGCGTACTAAGTGCATAGTTGAGAATTTTACAGGGCAATACCGGTTAGACGGGCTAACCCTCAGCTTCGCTCAGCAGCGATTCCCTTTTCCCAGCAGGTGCATCTCACCGCTACGTGCTTACGTATATCAGAATCTTTCGGAGCCATTCACATCACAATGGCACGACTGGCAGTCATGCACCGACTACTTGTTACGCGCAGACCTTGCCAAGAACGACATTATATTCTGGTCTGCCAAGATATCAACCTGAGACATCCAGGATCCGATTATCATGCTTCCTTCTTTATACTTCATACCGTCACGTAATGTCTATCATACATCATTAGAGATACATCAATTCGCCGTACTTTGTGGTATATGTAATAAAAACTTTACGTACATATAATAATTAGATCTATCATCAATCAATTTCGTAAAAATTGAAATTTATTTAGATATTATTGTTACGTTGATTATTATTCAAATAACATTATATATTAAAAGATTGATATATGATGATTCTAATTTTTATTTCTACAGAAAAAACAATTTTGCTGAAGTGTTTAAAAATTTGGCTAGATATAGATCTAAAAACAATTTTATTAGTCCATCAAAATAATTACGAAAGAATTGCTCAAGCATACTGAACAATGCAGCAAAGTTTTAACATTCTAGCAGCCAGTTTCAGCGTCCCACATAATTATTTTGATAAATTTTTGATTTAGCAATTACATGATTTTCAGATCTGTAGGTTTTTTTTAGATACTTAAGCAAAATCATCTTTTTCATATAAATCTTTTATTAACTTATGAATGTACATATACAATACATTTTTCTTTTTATGTATTTATTATCTCTTTTATTAAAATTATATTTCGGGAATTTATCTGATATCTATTTAAGACAAGATAGTTTAAAAAAACATTCAAAATAGCTGAAACTATCAAACTCTTGACTAAGATACACCTCTATAATAATTTCCTTTTAAATCATGATTCTTTATCATGTGATCTTGGGCTCTTTTTCGCCGCGTGTCAAAAGAAGCTCACAAAATCTACATCGAAATTGCCAGCGACGCTCAGTTTTAACATACGCCCGAAAATCGATAATACCGTTGTAATATAACGATTTTGTTGATCACCCTTTTCGAGCGGAGGCATCGCTTCTAAAGGGAAGAAATAGAAGAAAGGCCGTGCGCAAACGAGAAACGATGAAAAGTCGCGCGAACGGCAGCTCCTCGGCGAGAGGAAGGCAGATGAATATCATACGATAAACTGGATGGAAAGGAGTCCGGTAGGAAGAGGGAGAGGCCGTTAATAAACCTTAGTTATGCCTTCGAAGCACAGAACCGCTCGACCGTCTAATCTCTTTTATCCACACTCATTACTTAAGCAGCGGTTCTCATATCTTCCCCACATCCGTATTACATTTTAGCCATTGTTCTGTACGATATGACAAAGATCATATAATCATAATACGTTTTCTTCGCGATGTTTAATTAAACTAATTTCTGTATTGCGTGTTGACCGAGGAATTGTGTTCCACGTGAGTGAAGTTCCACGGAGAAGAATTGTTGCAAAAGCTAATTTATCTGAATTACCGCGGTTTCTATAGTTCTGCGATCGATTTCCTGTAATTAATTGAGCGGTTACTTTCAAAAAGTAATTTCAAAGTAAACCTACTATCTTTCCAACATAATAAATCGTTTGACTGAATAAATTTGCGCGCACCTCGCGTACAATTGTTAAATTCTATTGCAATATTGACCGGAACTTGTGCATTATCGAAAAGAAATTTGTCGAACATTTATAGTTAAATTTATTTATACATCATAAAACAGAGCTCAATTATCGGCAAAGTCAGTTTATCTAGAAAATTAGATTTATTGCGCTATCGCTTCGATAAATATCACTCACAATCGAGGATCTGGAAAAGTAACTGATCTCCCAGATCTGATCTACATATTGTTATCACTTTTCTTGTTTTGGTTCGCACCCTGTAGAGAGCGAACCCTCGTCATTTCAACCCCAAGTCCTTTCGAGCAAATAATTCCAATGTACGTTCTTGCATTTTCGATTCGAGAATAGATTCACCGGAATCAGTATTTTCATGTATTTTCTCGCTTTTAATAAAATTTTATAGCAAATTCGACGCACTAATGCGCACAATGCGGTGCATTATTAAAATCGTGTACACTGTTTTAATCTGAGTGTAAAAGTGAAATGCAAATATTTCGAATTATAAAATACGTTTATCTAACAGCATAATAAAACGTATCGAAAATTTAATGATTTGACCAGTTTCTGTATTTATATTAAATACACATCTTTATGTCAATTTGTGTACAACGGCTTTAATATGAATTCCTATTGAATTCGCTATTAGTGCTATAAAATTTCAAAATAATTAAAAAAATCTATGGATTATAACATTTAAAAGAGATATCATTTTGTTTAAAGATAGATTCAAAATTCTTGATAATATGCGCTTATAATATGCGCAATATTAACTATGGAAGTATTAATCTATATGAAATTTCATTTTGTAAAGGAAATCTACTTTACAAAAACGAAACTGCAACAAAGCAGATTTAATTTTTTGCAATCATATATCATTTTTATCGTGACAATTCGTGAAATTTAATACATCCATCACGAGCACACGCTTCCATTGTATGACCAAATCAAGCTGTTTATTATGCAAAGCGTATAAATCATTGCTCGACATAAATCCGCGATAAATTCGCGGTTTACCTGGCACCTCGTTTCTACCTCATACGTATTTATCTGATTTTTTGGAGACGAAAAATACATTAAGTTATCGTCACTATCCTCATTGACAACCTCACTTAAAAAGAACAAAACAGTTTTAATAAAATTTACGGCACTTTATGCAACCAAATCGACCGATCGAACGAGTTCACCTTCGGCAATCTCGGTTTTATTCCGGCCGTGGAAAGCCTCTTTGACGCAAACTTTTCGAGTTCATTTTATACTTCATGTATATTCATTCTCGGCTCACACATTCGTCTTTATAGAAGCAAGATAAAGTTTATCCTACCTGACTTATTCACTCTTATGATATATTACATATTACGTATCTCAAATAACAAAATAATTTTAATAAACTATTTTGACATATCTCTCTCTTTCTTCAGTTCTCCGTTTTTTAAATAAATTTTACGTTGATTTTTCTTCACAAAAAAATTCATCATATTTTATAATATCAAGATTTAAATAGATTGATAGTTTAATCTTTAAAGTCTGTTGATTTTTAAAGCTATTAAAATTAAAGTAAGATATCTATTTATATTGTCTTATTTCGTATTATCACTCAGATTCTTTCTATAACTAGCGTTTGCTACAATTTCAGAGATTTGTGACATATACGAATAATAAAATTATGATACTGAGTGCATTAAAAAAAATTGCCGCTGTTGCCCGACAGATAATTACTCGATTCTCACAATGTCCCTTATCATTGATTCACAACAATCTGGCAGCCACTATGGCGCGCGCATTACGAAACAAAGAGCGCATCAATCGCTCCGTGAATTTGTCCGTCGATCGACTCCATTGTGACAGATCAATCCCAACGAGCTCTCCCACCGAAAGTAGCCACGATAATCGGTCCATTACCAGATGAATTTACTAAACGAGGGATCCAGCTGGCTTTACCATCGCGGATGACATATTACATCGCGATGATAATCACCGAATTACGCAGAGATCGTAACGATTGCACCAACGAACGCGCTCGCGAAGATCAATAAAAATACGATCCATCGGACCGTAATTGCGGCCGGCATTTATTGCCGACGTGCTATACCTGTATTTCGAAGTTACGATTGCAGCGAACGTTCTCGTTCGGCCCCGATAACCCAACAGTTAATACGCGGTGAGTGCATGGAAACGTTACTCGCGGAAACTATCGACTTCTGGTTTCCTCCGACCGACTTCCGTATCTCTCGGGTACGGTCGGATTACCTCTGACCGGAACAGACAAGAGCCAAGTATTTTCGCAGCAAAAGAACTCGCGTTCAATTACAAAAAGTCTAGAAATTAACTTGGCAATTCGGTAATCATTTTGAAATGTTTTAGTAAAACTAATTCCTAGTGATTTTTAAAACGTTAAAAATTTTTACACGATTGTTACCTTAATCATTTAACATATATTACAGAATTTTAACTTTTACAATTTTAGTTTTATATATTTTTTATAATTTAATTATTTATTATTCTTTTATTTGTATACATAGTGAAGTTATATTTTATCTTGTAAAAATTAGAATATTATAGTTATGTTCACACATGAAACATGAAATAGAAACAAAGAGAGGATGATTTTTATCATATAATAGAACAAGTAACACTCTTCAATTGTAGAAAGTGTGTGCAAAGTTTACTTTTACTCTCATATTTTTTTATTTGTACAGCATATGGATTATAATTTCATATCGATTCTACGTTATGGACCATTATACACGTAGTATCGTTTTTCAATAGAATGTTCCAGTATCGCACATTCGTGGAGATTGCAATATATAGCTACTACATACAAAGATCTATCAGACTGCAAGCAATTATAGTAAATGTCTTTAGAATAGATTTTGTATTTTAGTATTAGATTTTTGTATTTTATGTACATCGAATAGTTGAATTTTTTGAAAAATATAAATAAAATCTATATTTCTATTAATTTATCACGATTTTTCACAACCTATTCTTTTTATTATACCTCTATTATTATTATTATCCTCGTTAAAAATATATTTGTTAGATTTCTTTACTAGAAGTTGACTTTGAAGTATCCATGATAACAAATTTTTACCTGCCACCATTTACAAATAACGCGTTCGCGATTGTAAATTTCTCTGCATAGGATAGTCGCTGCTTTAATCTAACCTTTGAGGATAAAGGATTGCTTCCTCGAGTATGCAAAAAATGTGGCTGCCTGGAGGCATTATAGACTGCTTCGTTTGCACGATGTGCTACGTGCATGTAGATTTAAGAAACTCCGTCTCGCGCGTACTGAAAGACGATCCTGTCGGAGTGGATACGGCAGGATCTACGTCAGCCAACGCGGACGTTATTAGTATCCCGATTTTTAATCTATAAAGAAGGCAAGAAGTGATTACATTTCAGTGTGTAGGAGAAAAAGGAAAAATTGTGCCATTCATCAAAGATACATTTAATTCTCGTGGGGGTATACTTAATAGATTGATTTATGGTTGGCTAAAATTCAATGTAATGAAACTACGTAAATCTATTGCATTAAGTTTGAAGGCATCTAAAATGCATTATGAAAAAATGAATTTTTCTTTGTGATTAATATTAATTTTTAATTTAATTTCGTAAAATAAATATCTTGGTGCAATTAAAAATGTATTTATTTTTCTATCTAGTAGAGTTGTAACGAAAATGCACAGAAGTATATGGTAACGCAAAATATGAGTTAGCTACATTGAATACTCGAGTTAACAGACACAGTAGCAACAATATGTTAGCAGTTATCAATGGCGGGGATGCAGAGCATATACAAGCAAACAAGATCTATTTTCGCTCGTAATTAAATAAGGGCATTATTACGTTTCAACGAGTACAGCCGATTAATCGAGTAATTAACAATCATCGGAGTGATTTACATGGTACGCGACTGGTATATCGTCTATGTTGTATTAAGCGACGTCTGCCCGCAACTCGCTGGAGGGCGATCCCGTCAGCGGGAATTCTCCAGCATGTATATTAACTCAGAGCGGGTCATTAATATCGTGATTTTTAATCAGCCAGCAGAATGAAATGAGCCCGCTTAACTGAACGACTTCGAAGCAGGGGAACGATAAAAAGAGAACCCTGCGTAAAGTAAGTTTCGGCGTCGCTAACTCCCAAGCGTTTTTACGCTTGTTTTGCGCACACAACTTTTGAGGTAGAATATTTATTTTAACTGTCGCGGAAACTGTCGTGCTTTTATATAAACTGATTTACGTAGTCGCAATCGCCACTTCGTGCAAGATAAACGTACGAAAAAAAATTCAATTTCAAACGTTCCCATACGGTTCGCTGAAAAGTTAAATTCGCATACTCTCGATAGAGAGAGAGTATTGAATAAAGTTATTATTTGTTATAGTCATTCTTTGTTATAGGCTTAAAAAGAACAATATAATATTTCAAAGTATTTCAATTACATAAAAAAAGGAAACAACTATGATAAACATTATAATTAAAATAGAAGAATGCCACATGTATATAACGTAATTATACTATTTAACTATAATTTAACTATAAAAATTCATATATACTTAACGATAAAAATACTGTATATAAATATTGTACAATATATAAATTATTTTATTTACATTATATTAATTATTTTAATATCTCCTGAATTTATTCTGAATTTAATGTTTTCTATTCTTTGTAATAAAATTATATTCATCTCTCTCTCTCTCTCTCTCTCTCTCTCTCTCTCATCCAAAGTTCTATTTTGAAACTTCAATTCTGTATAATCGAGAGATTTCATCTTTACATACATGCATATTATGTGTGTGACGATGACTTCACTGACGTTCTAAAGAACCATGCAATCGATTAACGCGTCCAATAAAGATATGACTAATACATAATTAGTATTCTACTGCAAGGTCCTAATTAAATCTTACGTCACGACGTAGATCAGAAGAAAATCCAAGATAAGATCTCAAGACGAAAGAACGACTACGCATACTTGATGTGTGGGTCTCAACGGCTCGGACCTTCTATTCTTCGTCGTTTCGTGGTATGACAGCTGACTTTGAAAAGCTGCACCCGTCCGACAGGGCTGTCGTCCGGATGACTTGTTACGGCTTGAACAACTAACTGGCATGGACAAAAATACATATCTACGTGCGGGCTACTACGTTCCTTTCCACGCCACCGTGACCGACTTCCACCGAATAAATTATCGTCCCTTATGATTTGCATTAGCCGATAAAATCATTAAGCCGTGATCTCGTGCATGACAGCCAGACGCGTTTTACCTTGCTGACAATGCGGCTACTGAATGGAATTTAACGTATGCTGTGCCTGTTCCTGATAAATTTCATCACGCTTTGTCATTATATGATGAAACTCACAAATTGAATACCGACGATAATGTATTTTTAATAAAAAAATATTTATTAAAATCAGTAAATTTAAACTAAAAGAGAAAGAGAGAGAAATATACGTTTAATATTTCTCGATTATTTATTTATGTTATTTTCTTTGTTGTAACAATAAAATGAATTTTTTTAAGATAAATATCTGTCCATCCTCGTAACAATTCATTTATGAATATTTTGTTAGAAATAACTTGTACGAAAAAATAACATAGTTTCTTTTCTTATTATGATTCTCGATAATTTAAGGTTCTCAACAATTTAAAAATATCAATGTAAATGTCAGTTATCGTTTTTGATGTCGAGTTTCTTCATTTGAGATTGAATGAGAAGGTACTAAAGCGATTTTGAAAGTTGACGTAATATCAATATTTGGACACATCCTTTTACTTTTTACTACTCTGAAGTGTTGAAGCCAACTTTTACTTCTCGCAGGAGGAGGCTAACGCTTGAAAGTAATGCCCACAGAAAAGAAAAATCTCCCGCTCGAAAATAAGTAGCGAACGGTTGGAGAAAGAAGATTCGAACCACCTGGCCAGTGCGTTTCAATTTGCTCTCCTTCCAAGGCCATGCAAATAATAATAATTCATAAGGTTGCCGACTCGCAGCGTGTGTCGGAACCAAAAATAACTTAGAAATGCGAACTGTACCTCTTCGTCGGCTTAAATATAATATCGACCTGACAGCGGCCAAGTTTATGTCCCGTTTAAACTTTATGCTCGATTAAAATCGTGCACATTTACTTCCAAACTGCAGCCAGATAAGGGTTTAAATCCGCTGAGAATGGTAAATCCTATAGAATGCATGAAAAGGCGATGAATACTTTATACGCTGAATATTTGAATGTTTGTTATATTACTTATGATTACTTATGACTTAAAACTGCTAAATTATATATAAATCTAGATTGAATACTGCTCATTATTCACACATATAATGTGTTCTGCTAATAATTAAGAACAATTTAATTATTTTTCTAAAAATTTAGAATTTAGAATTATAATCTGTATTTTAAACTTAAATTTATATTCATGTTTGAATTAATACATATTGTTGTTTGGCTATTAATATTTAAAGTTTCGATAAAATTTGAATGGATATTTCTTAAATCCTAAACATTCCGATTACCATTCTTGCGAGTTGTTTCAGACGCTTTTATTGGAGCTTATTGGGCTTTCCATGACCAAATCGAACTTCTCAATGTACTTTAAGCATTGTAAATCTCTTAATACCGATATCCGCATCCAATTTATATTTCATCTTCGGCTGCCGTGAAAATAGCGCGCGCCTGCCGATGGGGAACAGTAATTCATGTTTACATAGCATACAGCAGGGTATTATGGAATCCCTTCTCAGTTAAGCCATATTCTTATAGCGACTCGTTGTAATCGCGTACTCAATATGGTGGAACGTGGTTTTCGGCTGATCTCAAGGCAGTAGATGGAATCACGTGCGAAACACTTGGTTTGCTATGAGGGAGAACAATAAACGCGAAGCTATATGAAAGGATAAGTGACGATTATTATGGTGATACATATATTTCACGAATATTACATAATACGAATATTACAGTCATATTTTATCTCTGATTATAGGCTAAACATATAAGTGTGAGGAGAGTAAATGTAGAATAAGAGTAAGAAACTAAATTTTCTAAATTTATACATATATTTATCTGTGCAATAAACATTTATCAACATTTATCAAGAGAAAATTACTACGTATGAATTTCCCACATTCATTTTAAAGTGAAAAAGTGGCATGCCGCATCATCCCCGATCCCGCGGGAACAAATCAAGCGATTCTGTGACGAGATTTATGAAGAGAACAGATTTATTCTAATTGCAGACACGCGCGCCCTTCAGCCAGCGAATACTTTTTTAATTGGCAGTTCAACAAGCATAGCGATATATATCCGAACGAGCTAGCGATTCAATAACGAGATATATCCTCGTAAAGTCCTCGGATCGACAGCAGCCGCTGAACTCCCGTTGAAAATTGGAAAGTTTTAATCTCCCGAACACAATGCCGATCCCATAGCGAAATTACTCCGTTCGAGAACACTGTTCTCGGACCGCATCACTGCGCCGCGTAAATTGCAGGTTCCTTCTCTCGGCGGCTCGACTCCCGGGTAAAGATTTGCATGCGCATCCGGCCGCGATTTTGAGCACACCGATGATTCCCTCATCCGACCGTTTCTTTCCTTCATTTTTCCTCACCAACTCGATCCGCCTCGGTTCTTCTCTCACCCACTCGTCGGTCGATCTTCCGCGCCGGGTGGGAAGTTCTCGAGTACGCTGTTTATAAATACCGACCATCTTTTGCGAATTGCACGTGGCTCCTCCTCGTCGTCCCTATCCACGAACAACCAGCTCGTTAAACTCTTGAGAGGGCGGCTCTCGAGGCTGTACGAGGTCGATCACCATCGATTATCGTGCCACGAGAGTCTGGCTACACACGAGATTCAGCGGGTGTCCTGGGAATCCTGACAATGCTCTTGCACCCACATGCGAAATCAAACTTAAACTGTGTAGACTGTGTTTTAACACAAAAACATCTAAATTTAACAAGATATCAGAATTTGTAGAGATTGTTAGATAGTATTGAAATAGCTAAGTGCATACTATTTCTTATCTTTTATTGAGGCTTAATTCTAAAGATATTTCAAATTAAAAACTACAAATTTACAAAAAGGATCTAACATTCAATTTCCACTAAAACAACAAAAAGGCTAATTCAAAATTTGTCGAGTAATGTTACGAAAAATTTATAGTTAAAAAAAATATTCTGCCGATAAGCGGGGAATTTCTCTTAGAATTTCTTCTAAGCAAAAAATCTTAAATGAATCAGGCGCGTATTTATATAACATATACTCATCTATAAAAAGGACGCTATGATCATTATGATAGGAGCTATGATTAAAAATAAATTCCTTTATAGAAAATTCTATTATGATAACTCGAATAGCCTTTTAAAATAAGAGAATATACAAGATATTAGTGGCACGCTTATTTGTTAGAAGTTTTGTCATTTACGTGCTACTGTAGCTACGCATTCATGTCAGTAAATGCAAGACATTCTTCCTAAGAGGATTACAATCTTAAATCCCAGCACATCATAGTTATATGAAATTTTTGTACTTTGTAAAGTATCTTCTTGAGGTCGGATATAAGTGGAAAATCCTCTGACACATTAACAAGAAACCGCTAAACAGTAAAACATTTTTTCAGTTTAGAATATTCTACATATGTATGCGTAACCACAAATGCTAATTATTCAAATCAGATTAGAAAATTCAATTTCAAAATCAAAACTATTACTAAGATCGTTGAAAAAGCCATCAAACGACGAATTTACAAGCTAAATAACATAATCATGAATCAAAGCTTGCTGATGGAGTTAACAGTGTGCCATGCTAAATCGCGAAAATGGCCATTCGTTATCCCAGGATTGGACAGTAGCGATCGGTAGCGGAACCGGCGACGCAGCGGCGGCGGCGACGTAACAACGATTACGCCGACCACGAGGATTATTTATCGTCATACGTTCTGACATCCCGCTGCCGTCGTGCAAATGAGGAGGACCGACGCAATTTCGGCATGCCTGCCGGTTGCGCTCTCTCCGTGCGTCATTAATTAAAGCTTCAAAGTCGTCCACGTCGCGGTCGTGAATGCCGCGGATAGCGGAGAGATCAAGAGCGGGGCGGCTGCACTGCGGGACGCACGTTATTAACGTGACATAACGCCATAACCGTGCCGCGGCTCAGTCGCGCTCTTTTATCCCACTCCAAGCGTGCGAATGTCACCTCGAGGATATCGCGGAATAGAAAAGGAGATGCAACGGGACGTGGAGACGCTATATTTAAAGCAACGCCCTCGCCTCAGTTGGCTCGGCCTGGACTGAAGAGCCGCGTCTTTTGCACGTGCGTGCGATTCGTAGAAACCATAAAATCGGCACTTAACGAGATCACGGAGCTTCCTTTAGTCATTTAAATGGAAAAAAAAACAGAGTCGATAGAGCGTAACTCGTTATTTCTGAAAGCGCCCGATGGAGACTTTTTTTGTCAGAAATACGGAGTACTTACAATATAGTTTCAATGCAAGAAAAAAAGTATGCGATTTTATGCTACTTATAGAATTTATTACTAATTTTGAAGCCAATTGAACGAATCCACTGTTAAGATTTTTAACAACATTTTTCATTGCAATTTTAAAATTTGTTTGATAAATTATATATCTAAAAAATGCAAAAGTTTTTTCAAATAGCTATGTAGTCAAAGTTGTAAATAAATGTAGACCAAGTCCTACACTAAGCTTTTTATCATATGTCTTATCACGTTATCGTCCCAAGTCTCATAGCACGCAAATGCATGAATGCAATTTGCTCGGCTTATCGAGCAACTCCGAGCGATTGCAAGTTTCACTTGCGAATTCCATTTACAATGCACCTTTCTTTGAAATTATTATTCATAAACTCAAGTCAATTCCGATAAAAAAAAAAAGAAAAGAAAGAAATAAATTAATTTCAATCTGAATATGAAGCCAAGGCGACAAAAGTAGTCTCCCGTTCCATGAAACGATTTAACACGCGGTGCTCCGATTTCCTCAAGCTTGTGATAAGCCCAAAACAGATTCTCTTTTGTAATGCAAATCTCTCTGGCTAAGATGGCGAGTGCTTGCGAAACCCGCGCACGAAAGCACGACTGTAAAAGCAATATTGCCGTCTCACCGGCATTGACCCAATTCGCGCTATTAAATTATTACGGTGTACCAGACCGGTAATGGCGTGTCCCTGGGGTTGCTCCCGAAACCGTATCAAACTCTCCATGCGAATCGATATTCGCATACCAAGACAAGAACATCCAACATGCGGTTTCTACACACGTATGCGTACTCAAATGAATATATACAAGATAAGAACATAGAAATCAATTAACATGATATTTACCAAAACTAATTTTGTATTTACCAAAAAGTATAAATATTTTTAAGACCATTCATACGATATATTTTCTTACTCTGTCTATTTTAACTTAATACATATTACATCAGTACCTATTATTTTTGTACGGTTTTATACTTGAAAAAAATGCGAATATGTAATTACTTGTAACTATATTTTGATAATGCTTTTGATATTAACAGAGGAAAGCAAGATACGAAAGTAAGACTTTTTACAGCCGCATGTTCTGCATGTTACGCATGAAGATTTTGTTGAAATCCGTACGAGTTGAAAACACAGCACATACTGTCGTAAGTAGACCTGCACATATAACTCAAGTGCAAACGTAAGAGATTTCGGATTTGTGTGTGCATAAATATGATTACAAGTATGGCACTCGCTCGGTGTAACAGCCATTGTCTGTTTTAACAGACACCATAAAACCAATGCGTCACGGTTGATAGAAAAGCGCGATATATCGGCCACGAATTTCTCGACGCGAGACCCGAAAAAAGGAAGAAAAGTAGAAAACAGCCGGCGATAAAACGCACAACGAGCAGGGCTTTACTTTTTTTCCCGCTAGCGAAGCAGATTTTATGGAATTATTACAGCTAATGGACTGCCCGCTGGCTCTGTTACCATAATTACGCGACCGATGATAAAAAGTGGACACAAAACGGTGGTTTTTTGTCACATTTGTGGATTTAGCGTGAACTACATTTCTGAAAACTTTAATACAGACACAATGAATATTATTGATTAATATAGATACATATATATAAATCTTGAAGAATTTACATATTACTTAAATTTTTTGAGCATTAAGCATCAATGATATTGTACACTATTTTCATTTCAACTTAGTATATATAATATAATATAGTACATATAATAATATAGTATATATAATAATATAGTATATATAATATAATATATACATATATATATATACATATATATATACATATAATATATTCATATCTATTAATTTATTTTTCAAAGAGGATCATTATTTTGTGATTTCAATAAAAATAAAGAAAATTTTTAATATTAAAATATATCTCGTCTTTTACTAAAAAGTGGTATTTACTTTTATTTCAAATTATAAAAATTATTTGTTTATTATTTATTTTATTCATGATACTTAAATATAATTACAAGTAAATATTATTTATGTTTTTATTGGAAATAAATCAAATATTCTGCAGAGAACTGGAAGAAATCAAATTGGAAGAAATAAGGATTTCAAATTTAAAAATCTACATGCAACTATCTAATGATAATCAAATTTAACTGCTTCATGATTGAAGAAATACCAATTTTTGAATAAGACTTTTAAAAGAAACGTGATATGAACTTCTACACTTATTTAATATTAATTTTCTCAACGTCAATATGTATTTGATATAAATATAAATTCATTTAAATACTTTTCATAAAATTTTATCGGAAATGTGTGGATGTGTGTGTGTGTGTGTGTGTGTGTGTGTGTGTGTGTGTGTGTGTGTGTGTGTGTGTGTGTGTGTGTGTGTGTGTGTGTGTGTGTGTGTGTGTGTGTGTGTGTAGGG
>Ga0157364_1002407_pt1 | contig 17361 bp, 10 predicted proteins | sample AttsexASBM2_FD_111476 | JGI IMG/M metagenome (GOLD analysis project Ga0157364, IMG submission 111476) | Fungus gardens microbial communities from leaf cutter ant in Ribeirão Preto, State of São Paulo, Brazil - Atta sexdens ASBM2 | ecosystem: Host-associated > Fungi > Mycelium > Unclassified ... | reverse complement strand
TCATTTTTCACTAGGTAAAACGTCTTTAAGTCGTCTTTTAGAAACACGTCTTATGACTTGATTTTAGACATTTTTTATTGTCCGGGTTTTACTTCGATTATTTTCATAATTAAGCATTTTATCATAGTCATATTTTACCTTATTTTTCAGTTTCATTTTGCATTTTATTTATGACTACATTGTAGTTAAAAGATATTTTGATTATCTACAAATAATTTATATTTTAATTTATATTTTATATTAATTATGTATTTAAAAATAATATAGGAACTAAGACTCAAATAATTTATAAAATTAATATAATAAAAATAGGGCTATGAGCCAAGCAAGGTCTTCATAAGTTATTGCAAAAAAACAAATAATTTATTATAATATACGTTTCGATCCCAATTGGGTTATTATCAATGTTAATTTTAATAACAATATAAAAATTACATACTCATTTGAAAAACAATCTTGAACAAGACATTCAATACAATACTTAAAAAGAATATAAAAGTTTCATCGATTGTGTATATATATATATATATATTGTTTTAGATGGTTATGAGAATTGCTCAATATCAAAATATAAAAATGCAAGAATAGCCTTACTCGATGTATGGACATGATAATGTAGAGAAATAACAAATTTGGTGGTCATCAACGGTTTTTGTAACATGACCATTAAAAAGCACAGTCTCAAAAGCTTCGAATTACAATAAACCAGTGCAATAAATCAGTGTTAAATCTAAAATCATAATTACAAATGACCTTATAAATAATAATTTGACAAACATAAAAATAAAAGTATATCGTGAAATACAGTAATTTATAAAATTATAAAACACATATCTTCGAAATTATGAAGAACCAATTATAGAAATGATGTTTAAATTTTGTGAGTCTATCTCTAGTAATACAATGATTATAAAATTACAAGTAAAATAATAAATTGTATGTATAGAAATGTATATCGTAAAGTAAAAAGTTGTTATAAAGTTTTAAATTAGAATATTAATTACATGAGAAACGGTTAAAATTACGCATCGAAAAGTCAAAATATAAAATAAGATATCTGATAATTAGTAGTGAACTATTTGAAAACAACATTTGATAAACGGAAAATTGAGATGTCCTGATAATCAGAACTCAGATTTCTTTGGAAGACAACTCAATTCTGATACCATATAATAGTTAAGACAAGTGAGTGGAACTGTGGTAGGGAAAGAATGAAAGGAGGAGATATCCCTATTGAAAAAAATCACAAGGTTAATAATGAAATTATATAATTAAAGCATGTAAATCACATAACGGATTGTTCCAAGAATGTGATTTTTTAAAATTACACATGATATTAGAAACAATTTCATCCATTATGTGATTTTAGTTATCGAATTTTAAAGAATGGAATGATAGAAATAGAAGAAAAAAAAACATATCATGTGACTTTTCAAATTACGTACTTTTAAAAAAAATCACGTGCGATTTAGAACAATCAATTATGTGATTTGCATATTTTAGGGTGCAGTCGAGTTGCCGCTATGAATGCTTCGAAGCATTTTTTGATTAATCAATTAGTAAAATTCTTTCTTTCGATTGGCTAATCAAATGTTTTGAAGCATTCGTAGTGGCAACTTGACCACACCCTTAATTACATGATTTCATCATGCAACTGTGTAACGTGATTTTTTTCGATAGGGATCTAAGGAGGTATTTGGAAAGGAAAAGTAATTGTATAGGTAGATACATAACGGATTCTATATCTATTTACTTATTCAAACCTTGTGCTAATTGTTTTTTTATATGCACTTTTATTCTTTCCCTATCACAGCTTCACTCACTTGTCTTAACTGTCATGATATCAGATTTGAATTGTTCAAAGAGATCTGAGTTCTAGTTATCAGGACATCTCAATTTTCCGTTTATCAAATGTTACTCTTATTACTAATTATCAGGTACTTTTTATTTTATATTTCGACTGTTTAATGTGTAATTTTAACCGTTTTTCTAATATTCACAAGTGACACGGTGTAACACAATGAATCATTACATCCTTGTTATTTGCCAATGTTAAACAAAGATGACAATCCTTGTAACGTACCTTGTAACGCACATTGCTTGTTGGAAGGCACACCTAATTTTAAATTTTATAACAACTTTTTACTTTGCGATATATTTTTATACATACAATTTGTTATTTTACTTGTAATTTTATAATCATTATACGAGTATTATTAGACTCACACAAAATTTAAACGTCATTTCTATAATACTGGTTCTTCATAATTTCGAAGAATATCATATGTGTTTTATAATTTTATAAATTACTGTATTTCACGATATACATTTATTTTTATGTTTGTTAAACCATTATTCATAAAATCATTTGTAATTATGATTTTAGACTTAACACTAATTTATTGCACTAGTTTATCACTTATTGTAATTCGAAGCTTTTGAAACTGCGCTTTCTAATGATCATGTTTCAAAAACCGTTGATGACCATCAAATTTGTTATTCCTCTACATTATCATGTTCATACATCGAGTAAGGCTATTCTTGGATTGTTACATTTTGATATTGAGCAATTCTCACAACCATCTAAAACAATATATTGGGATACTTACACAATCGATGAAACTTTTATATTCTTTTTAAGTTGTGTTGAATGTCTTGTTCAAAATTGTTTTTCAAATAATTAAGTATGTAATTTTTATATTATTGTTAAGATTAACCTTGATAATGATCCAATTGAGGTCAAAATATGTTATAATAAACTATTTGTTTTTGCAATAACTTAACATGAAGACCTTGCTTGACTCGTAGCCCTATTTTTATTATATTAATTTTATAAATTATATATTTTTTATTGTAATTGTTTTTTTTTTCGAAATTAATTAAGATATAATTGATATAATATTGTATCATATGCGTTAATTACTTGACAAAGATAATATATTTCAAATAATAAGATATAAATGAGTTTTTTCTATTAATACCAATATTTTTCTTTCGATTTAAAAAGGAATGTTAAAAACAAATTAGTATGACAATCCAATTAAGCCCAATTGAATAGACTGTGAGTTAGCTGAAACAGATTGTGAGTTAGCTTAAATTCATTTAAAATTCAGGTTTTATACTCTCTCCTCTAGAAGGGGATTCTTTAGTGGGGGCCATTCACAGATTTCCACAACCTTCTTCGCTTACGGTGCTCATCGTTTCTTCAGTAACGGTGCATCTGTAAGATATAACGTTACCAAGTCTTCCATTCTTTGTCTTCATCACGACATTGTACGCGCGTGTATGAGTGGATCACCGAAAATTTTGGAGTTGCTCTGTAAAATATATAGATTTGAACAATGTTGTTTTTAAATATAACAAGGTACGTTTATGAAAAATACAGATATTAATTACAATCAATTGCGATAATATTGTTGAAATGTAATCGCAGATATTCTACGAAATTCATTGATAGTGAAAAAAGATCGTTTTCTTTTCGGACGAAGTGATTTCAATGCGTGTAAAAGAGTGCCTGCTGAAAGAGTTCGAACAGCTTTCGACAGTTTTCTTAATTGTACTTTATATTACAATATGTTAGTAAATTTAATATCTTAGCATAATTGACAAATGATCTTTTAAATTATGAAATGATAATAGGTAAATAAGATTGATAAGTAAATGAGATTATTCTCAGAGCGATCTAACGAAAATCTTTTTGCGCGTTGTTTAATTTAATCTCATTTACGTACATTTGATGTATATTCTTAATTTTCCTTAATGTGTGATAATTTAAATTTTAATTAAATCTTTGATTGTAACAAATGAAATATTTTCGAGTAAAATTTCTAAGTCACCTACTGCAGCTGATGTTCCGAATATTTACACTTTCTCATTGCAATTTTTTGGGTCATCCGTCACATGCATATTATACTTCTATAATAATTGTATTGATTCTTTTTAATGGATATTGTTTTCGCATAATCATGCTTTAAAGAATAAATATATATATCTTATTCAAAATATTTGTGTAATATTTACATACACATATATATATATATATATATATATATATATATCACTTTTGTAATAACAAATTTCTTCTCGATTTTTTACTCTTTCTTGAAGGAAAGTTGATTTTTTAATAAAGAGAAAATGAGAGATGTAGTTAAATTATTGTACTACGATCTGGTAGCAACCATGTAACTGTTTCCCTAAAATGGAAACGTGAGAAGTGAAATTTTTATACATATGTACGTATCACATATATAAAAAAATGTTCACTTTTCCTCAGGGAAAAAATTGCATGATCACTACCCTGGTCAGTGAAAGTAAATATTGTGGATAAAAAAATTAAGACATTTGGGAAAGATTGCATTGTAACGCGCAATGACGGTATAATGATGGCAATAGCTGCAGCTTTTTTTACACACAAAAGCGTAAACTGTAGTAGTAAAATGAAACAAACAATCAAAATGACTAATGAAATAATAATATAATTATTCACAATAACAATTCAATATTTTTCGTTGTAACTTACAGTTTTTTCACTGATATTACGCTTCGCAATTTTATTTTAATGATAGAAATATTGATATATATACTTTGGAGATTTAAAGAAAGATGATAATGATGGATTACAGAATGAAATCGCTATTACGAAATTGCGAGACGCGACATCGCTTGTTGCAATCCTGCGAGCCTTTCCTTCAGAAGATTGTCCTTCAGACTTTCTGCAGCGATACGATCACATCCGAATGTTCTCATACATCCTCAAGACTTGCGTCCTTGTCTGTTAAACCGTACGATGAAATACCAGGCCCTCGACCGATCCCAATCGTAGGCAATGCCTGGCGATTATTGCCGCTGATCGGCCAGTATCAAATCTCGGATGTCGGAAAGATCTCGCAGATGTTCTATGAAGAGTATGGCAAAATAGTGCGGCTAAGTGGTCTGATAGGTCGTCCCGATCTGCTTTTTGTCTACGACGCTGATGAAATCGAAAAAGTGTACCGACAAGAGGGTCCTACACCTTTCAGACCGTCCATGCCTTGCCTGGTGCACTATAAGAGTGTTGTACGCAAGGACTTTTTTGGCGAACTACCAGGAGTTGTAGGAGTGTAGGTGAATGATAATTGTCGAGGAATAGTTTCGCCTTAATTTATTAAAATATGCGAGATAAATATAAAATAAATGGAAGATTCTCTTTTTTAAGATATAATTTTTTAATAAAAGTCATAATAATAATATTTTTAGAAATTGTAGCAATAAAAATAATTAATTTCAATTATCAATAATTCTTCTTAAAAAATTAAATAATTAAATGGAGTAAAAAATGCTCGTATATTTTCTTAAAAATTAACACAACATCATGGCTTATTTCAAATTATAATTAAATTACTTTAAATTAATATAATTAACAAATGTTTCGGTTTACAAAGCCTTCTTCAGTGCTACAACGCAGAGATACAATCTTAAAGTAACGAATAAAAAATAATGGATACAATGAAAATTTAAAAAATATCAATGGTGAAATGTCAAAATATAAAAAAAGTATAAAAAAATTCAAATGTCAATACGTATCCCGCCAGATGACAATAAGCTAGAAACATTTGGATACTTCAGTCAACAGTAAATTAATTATTATTCATTGATTAAAATAGATTTGCCAAATTCCTCAGTTAAAATCGAGAATCCAGTTTTGTCCAAACTTGTATTAAACGATTTGAGAATTCTTTAATTACGAATATTTTATGATATTTGTAATTTATATTAAATACTGTAATCTAAACTCTCAATTAAAGATACGGTTAAGTACAATAAAGATACTGACTGTTACTCGTTTGAAAATTAACTGATTAAATAATTAAATAATTAACAAATTATACTCTTATTATTAATAGCAGAATATAATAATATAAATGATTAAATTAAAACTATTTTAGTTTTTTAAAATATTTTTTATTTTACTGTCATATCAAAAGTCATATTTGTTATACCAACATCGAAGTTATCTCTTTCTTTGAAAAAATTTTTATGCATTATTATTTTAATTTGATTAAAAGTTTAATTTAATAAAAATTTGGCGAACTTACATTAACTTCCGTGTTTTGTAACTCGGAAACAAAATCAACTAGAATGTCGATAAATTCTTCAATTATTTTTTCTTGTGTCCTGAATTTATTTCTGAAGTAATGCCATGTTATGAAACATCTTGCACAATTTATTTTTAAATTATGTAGAAAAATTATGTATTAATAAAAATTATGTATATTAATATATAATACCTACTTATACAGCGATGGATTTTTCGAGTTTTATGATTTTACATCTCGATTTTTTTTTATTAATTTCTTAAATGTCAAATCTCAATAAAAAGATTCGCACGATTGAAAAGAATGGTCTTTAATTCATTTCGTTCGATTCGATTTATATCAATTCATTATACATTAATTATTAAATTAATTTTTTTCATTAGACATGGTGAACCTTGGAAGGAATTTCGTACGCGCGTTCAGAAATCTATTCTCCAGCCGAAAGCTATACGAAAATACATAACACCAATCGAAGTAGTTACGAAAGATTTTATAAATAGGTAAAAAAAGAGTAAGGAATAAATTTAGGCCCGTATTCAGAATGCGCTTACAATGTTAGAGCGCTAATATATTATACTTTACGTTACGCAGATTATAGAATTTCCAAGATAAAAACGCACTTTTATTGATAATAGCGTTGTCAATACGGGCCTTAATATATATGTATTAGGTGTAGTAAAAAAAAATCCATTATTTTTGCATGAAATTGAATGGAAAAATAATGGATTTCTTTTTACTACATCTAATATATATCGATGATTATTGCGATATTTCTTATTGTAGAATCGAGAAGATTAAAGGAGACGACGATGAGTTGCCGGGCGATTTCGATAACGAGATACATAAATGGGCTTTAGAATGTTAGTTCTATCTTAAGTAAATTATATTATTCTTATCTTATGTAAAATATTAACATGTTAATTGCATTACAAAACTCCTTCTCTCTTTATGCTAATAATGGCTATTTTATAAACTGTATTTAAGATATTTTATATAATTTACACATTTTTAATATTGAATATCTATGAAATATTAATTTTTTCATTTTTATTTTCTTATAGCTACAGTTTTATATTCAAAAACATTTGAAGTTTTATGAAAGTAGAAACTATATGTATAAATCATGTATAAATGCATTTGGTTTCACGCATGATGTGCATAATGCATCATTTATTCTTGTTTAACATTCGGTGAATAACAAGGATAAATGATGCGCATCATGTATGAACGGAACACAGTCATAATATTAATTAATATTATTCTAATTACTTTTGAAATTACTTGAAATAATTTGAAAAGAAGACTATTTTAAAATTAATGTAAACACTAAACATTAAAACTGCTTTTTTTCTTTTTCACATTATATCTATCTATAGAATTTTCTAAATTATACGTATGGCAAAATATAATTTGATTTTTATTAGTTTTTATTTGTTTTATGTATCCTAACACGGTAGATACATATTTAGCTACAACATTTAACAAGCTTCTAACATATTTTACATAACATATTTTACAACGCAATTTATTTCACAGAGAGAAAGGTAGAAAGGAAGAGAAACTACTACTAGAAAAGAAACTACTAGAAACTATTAGAAAAGTTGAAATTCTTTTTTTCTTTTCGGAAAGAAAACCCCTAACATTCTCATTTTCATTACTGTGACTATTGGAACGTTCAATGACGATAATATGTACTATGTACTATGAATTATACATTTGATTCAATCGAGCAGGTATTGGACGTGTGGCACTCGATGTCAGACTCGGCTGTTTGAGCGACACTTTGTCGTCGAATTCTGAACCGCAAAAGATTATCGATGCTGCCAAATTCGCGTTGAGGAATGTTGCTTTGCTCGAGCTTAAAGCACCGTATTGGAGATACATCCCAACGCCTCTCTGGAGTCGCTACGTACGCAATATGAATTATTTCATTGAGTAAGTTTAAAGAGACTAAAGATACGATAGAAAATACTGTAAAAAGATTTGCTGTAAGTAGAGAATAAAGTAAAAAAAAAACGATTGACAGAAATTTAAACTGGAAAAATAAATTATGATTTTGAGACAATTTTGAGAAACAAAGAAAACTAGAAAATAAATAATTTATTTGAGATTTGGACAAATGAAAGTAAATTGTTTTTTGTTTCTTTTCTATTTTGTTACATCACTTAGCATATACGAAGTAGAAAATTGTAGAAAATAAGTGAAATACGGAAGAAGATTCATTTTAAATTAGCTATTAAATAATAGACTACATTTATCCGGTTCGATTTAAAGTTATAACATCGATGTTATGAAACCGGCCAATCACAGTCATTCCATTCTTCAAAGAAACAGCTATGATTGGCTAATTTCATAACATCGATGTTGTACTAATAACTTCGGCGTAAATCGAACCGGGTAAACGTAGTCATACTTAAATAAATGTTCAATGTTATATAAATTTTTTCACTTAATTCAACTTAATTCAATTTACAGATAATTTGGTAATAATTTATTTCTGAAACTCAACAATTAGTATTGATCGATAATCTGTAACAATATATATATGTTTCATTTTAGGATATGCATGAAGTACATTGACGCTGCGATAGTCAGACTTAAAAATAAGAACGCCGTGGACGAGAGCGATTTGTCGCTGATAGAACAAATTCTGGCCAAAGAGACAGACCCTAAGATAGCTTATATTTTTGCTCTCGATCTGATATTAGTTGGCATTGATACGGCAAGTCGCAATATCGTAGATTACAACTATTAATCGTATTACTTTTATTTAAAAAATTTACAATTAATTACTCTTAATTCTTAAGTAAGTGTATTTACAAAATCAGCGATTAAAGTAACTTTGGAGTTTCTCTCTCCTGAGGAAGCTAAATTCTTGATCGTTCGATTCGCCTTTTATTCATAATACTTGCTATGACTCCTTTCGATGGGTTGGAAGTAGTTTATTTAAGGGATTAAGAGAAAGAGGAAGAGGTTCTAATTCTATGCGCCTACTTAAGGATTAATTAAATGTGTAACAATATTATGCATAAATTAAAAGTACACAAAAAGAATATTTTTGCTAAAATATATAAAAATTAGGTCAGATTCGATATTCTGTTAATTATGTTGGATTATCAGAATAATTATGTAGAACATGATATCTATAAATGCAGCAAAAAGCTTGAGCATTCTGACAACTTCCTTGAACGTCTAATATAATTATTTTGATAGTCCAGCACAGAACCGCATTAATTGCCATTTCGCATCCCTGAAATATTTCAAGTTTTTAAAACAGGATGAGGAAAAAGTTCAGGAAAACCAAGCATTTTTTATAGAAAAATTAAAATTTCCATGTATATTATAGATATCGATGGCAGTATGTTCGATATTATATCAGTTAGCAACTAGACCTGAAGAGCAGGAGAAGGTACATCAAGAGTTATTGCAAATACTGCCAGATCCATCCGTTTCTCTCACAACAAGCCATTTGGATCAAGCAATCTATATGAAAGCTTTCATCCGCGAAGTATTTAGGTAATATTAATCGTCATAGTATTAATAAACTCTGATAATAAAATTAACTTACCAAACAATTAATTTAATTGTTTGTTGTGTTAATGATGGCCTGATTACTTTCGTAAATTAATGAATCTTATATGCGCTGCATTTCAGAGTATACTCCACTGTTATCGGAAACGGAAGAACATTGCAAAACGACACCATCATTTGCGGCTATAAAATTCCCAAAGGAGTATGTAGCACATCTTATTTTTAATTTTTATATTTCCCTACCTTATCGTTTATAATGTTTATATAATTTATTATGCTTAATACAATTATTTACAAACATATCTGTATATCTATATCAAAATAAGATGCTTTTCTTAACATTTTGTAGTCCTATAAATAAAATTCCGTTATATCTATCTACACAGATAAAATAGTTTTATTGAAGTATTTAAAAATTCAGCTAGATATAAATCTGAAATAATTTTATTAAATAATATTATTAAGATTGTTTTAAAGGTGCGAATAAGCATCAAAAATTTGTTAAATTGCTAGTCAATTTAACTCGTGATATTACTGCGGTAGTTTAGTAGAGTTAACGTTTTCAAAACCGAAAAAGTCATTTCTGAGGACTACATACGTAGTATATAAATTCACACAAGAATCAAGCAAATATTTAAGATCCACTTAAGCTTTGATTTCTATTGTTCGTGTTATCACACATATACGGTCCTATAATATATTATATTGAAATAATTTTATTTATTTTAGCTATTTCAATAATTATTTAGAATATTTAAGATGACTGCTAGAATGTCAAAATTTTTTGTAACATGCTTATTATGTATATGAGCGTGTCTTACATAATTATTTTGATTCAATAAAATTTCAATCACTTAGAATCTGTACCTATAAGCTTTTTAAATACGTCAGCAAAATCATTCTTTCATGTATATAATATTTCATGTATATAATATTTAATAAAATTATATTAAAGTTGTAAATAATTTTATTCGTGACTGATTCATAGCAGACGTCGAGTAGACGATCTAATGTAAAATAAAATTATTTTAGATTCAAGTTGTATTTCCAACCCTTGTCACCGGTAATATGGAGGAATATATTGCGGACGCGAAGACGTTTAAGCCTTCAAGATGGCTTAAAGATTCCAATAAAGAAAACCTGCATCCATTTGCGTCGTTACCGTATGGTTACGGAGCACGAATGTGCTTGGGAAGACGATTCGCGGATCTCGAGATGCAAGTGCTTCTCGCGAAGGTAGAATATATAATGTTTTGTTATATCGTTTTAAACTTATAAAAATTTGTGCTAACAAATTAAAAAAAAAAAGCAAATATACTGTTATAACGATATTATTTTCAGCTCCTGAGATCATATAAACTGGAGTACTATCATCAGCCGTTAAAATACAAAGTCACGTTCATGTACGCGCCTGATGGAGAACTTAAATTTAAATTTATAAAAAGATAATATCTAACAAGTATAATATTGCAAAATAAATTCAAAGTAATTAAAACGAAAAAAATTTCAAAATTTGCAAGTAATGATAAAAAAAACATTGATTGTAATGTTGTAATAGTCACATATTAATGTCAGATTATAGAATATTAGAATAAAACGTTTATAATTTAGTTTAGTCTAGCTATCATATATAATAAAAATAAAAAACATGAACCTTCACTGTCAAATTCTAAACAATGTGCTTTTTATTTCCTGTTTCTTGCTTTTTTCCCCTTTGCAACCGTTTTATCAACAATTGTATTTCTTGCTATATATTTCTTGTTCTTTTCAAAATTCGTTTTTTATCTCCGGTAATATCAAACAAAAAACCGGATAAGAAGCAAAGATAAAATGTAAAGCCTGTTCTGCAATGTGCTTTTTCCTATTTCTTGCCTTTTTTTGTTATTTTTTACTTTTTGCTTTTTATTGCTCGATTTTTTGTTTTATATTGCCCGAAGTGAAAGTTAACTTCGAAAGAAACAAGAAATTACGTAGCAAAAAATACAATTGTTGATAAAATGATTGCAAAGGAGAAAAAAGCAAAAAGTAAAAAACAAGAAATAGGAAGAATGGATTGAAATGGATTAAAATGGATTCAGATTTTCAAAAATACGGATTCATGAATGTTAAAATGAATTCTTTTCAATCCTGCAATGCATTTTTATTCATTTATAAGAATTGCATAGAGCATATCTCTATGCCTTTCAATTTAAAAATATTAGCATTTTCTACGCACATCGTGAATACTACTCAATTCAGAATTGTGGAATAGAAAGTACAGTCTTTTAATTTAATTGAATTCAAAAATAATATCAGCAATTTCTATGCAACGTGAATACTGCTTAATTCAATATTCTGAATATGCAGTTTTTCAATCTAATTAAATAAAACAAATTTTTATTTAAAAAAAAATGGACTATAAATGCCTACTTAAATTATTCAAAATTATAAATAGGAAATTTTTCGTTTCAATCCAACTAAGTTCAAAAAAATTGTAACGTAAAAATAATTGAGCTATGTTCTTTTGTTTCTCTTTGATTGAAAGTAAATGAATAATCGATGTGAACACAAACCAAGTCGAACACAGCCTGAATATTAGGTCAATCACGGCGCGCGACATCGGCCAAACGAGATTAGATTATTCGACCATATCGGGATTATGAATCTTTTATAGCGATACCCGCTAGACCACTTTTTCAATTAATAAATGTTATTCATTCTCTACTTCATTACAATTACAACCAGCTAAACTAGTAATAAAATTATATATATATATAAATTATTATATATATAAATATAATAAAAATATCATCATTTAACAGATATAATAAAGTATAAACAATTATTTCTGTTAAATGATAACATTTTTATCAAGGTTCGAATCCTACTAAAGTGCATTTTTTTATTACCAATTTCAAGTAATTAAGTTAATTTCAGATATAAGTATCATAAATGTTAGGAATAAAATTTGTAACCCTTAAATAAGAATGTATTTTTTTTTCGAATATTAAACTAGCTCGGATCTAATTTATTTTAATCCATTCAATCCATTTTCATGGATTTAAAGTGCATTAAAAATTATAAAAACGCATTAAAAAAATTTTAATCCATTTTAATCCATTCTCGTTTGCTGGGAAAAGCACATTTGGGAAGAACAGGCTTAAAAAATAGTAAAAAGTAAGAAAACAAAAAACACAGAATTTGTAGAATAGGTTTTAGAGGCACTTAGGACAGTTTAAACTGTTTAGAGCTATTAGCATTAACACACAAAATGTGTATCCTCTCTTTTATATCTTTCTTTCCTCTTCTCTGTGCAAACTTGTAAACCCATGAACGATTCCACATGAATTTACAATTTTAATGTTTTTCACACATAGCAAGAGGAGAGCAGTATTTCATTGCAGAGCAGTATTTTACTTGCTTCGAAATGTTGAGTTTAAATTTCACTACAGTAGCAAGAAATACTAAAAACGTATGGTCATTAGAGCATGAAAATGTGATTGCACATATGGTCATTAGAGCATGAAAATGTGACTGCATGTGTCCACTGGCATCGCAGTATTTCTGGCTGACAGATTTCCTAACCTCAATTATCAATAATTCTCAGTAATAGTCAGTAATAATTAATAGTCTTTAATTAATATCTCGGTTCGCGATGCTTTTCTTAGCCAGATTCATTTGTTTTGGACAAAAACATCCTAAATAAGCTCAATTTCATCGATTTCTAAGGTGATGAGGTTAAAGTAGATAATTTCAGATTTTTACCAAATATTGCTAAATTTTTATCAACAAAAAAATTACAGATCTGATATGACCAATAAAACATAGCAGATTGACAAACTTAGCTTCTTATTTGCTACATACAACGCACAATTTATCACTACTCTGCCGCTATTCTGTTGTGTTACCGATCGCAGTATTAGATTGTGTTAGAAACATCATAGTGAAACATAATTGAATTTAATATTTTGACTACGAAGCTGATTTCGGTATTGAGTTTAACCTATCATTCTGAAATTTTCGATAGTTTACACTATGAGCCGTTGAGAGAAACAGCATATATTTTTTATATCTAATGTATTATAATATCTTGCGTAATTTTTAATGTTTTTTTAATATATTAAATCCTGAGTAAAATTATTTTTAATTAAGTTAATAAAATCAATGATAAGTAGTTGATGGAGTTTAATGTTCGTATAAAATAAAATTTATGTTTTCCAAATTATGTTTTATTCTTTTGTTGAGATAACTTTATTTCATTTCTCTATCTTTTTATATGTCATATCCAATTATTTCAATTTCTTAGCAAAATTAAAGAAAAGAAATGGTATTTTTCAGATATATCTCGCTGTACTCTTGTTATTTGTTGGATAATTCTTGATGTAATTTGCTGTTAAGCTATAAATACAATTGTAATCAAACATGATGACTTGGAATGTTCTTAAATATACTTTTGGATCATCAAGAAGTATTTTACGAAACAGGTGTGATATCTAATTATGTATTTTATAATATAATCTAATATAATCTAATAATATGATATAGATCCTAAGTTGTTTTCTTTTTTTTTTTTAGTAAAGTTACTTTGTTTTACTTTGCTATATTTTTTATCTTATATAGATGGACTGGTAAAAGTTTTTCTTAAAAATTTTTATGTAATTTTTTAGAATTTCTGTATAAATTTAAGAATTTCTATTTACTTTTGTAATTTCATAAAAATTGTTCAGACTTTTATAAATTAGAACACTTCTGAAATACTGAAAAAGTTTATATCTTTTCTAGAATTTTTTATACATATAAATTATGAAAATTTCTCAATTTATAATTTCTGAAGAAAACATAAAATCTGAAAAAGTTCAAAATATATTGTTATTAAAAATCTTTATAAATTTAAAATATGAAAAATTTTTTTAATAATATGTCACAAGAAGTTTCCATTAAGGGAATATCAATGTTTTATTTAATTTAGGTTATATAAGTATATAAAAATATTTGTATATAAGAAAATAAGGATTGATTACTCATTGCAGATTATCGGAATGTAACTATAAAATCGTCAAACAATTGTCGACAGTGGATCCTAAGGACATTGAACGTCACTCTGTTTTAAAAAATGACTGGTGGAATGAGAACAGCCAGATAATTTACCTTCATTTATATGCTCCGATCAGAATAAAATTTGTGAGGAATGGATTGGCAAATGCCGGAGTCCAAATGCAGAATGCAGTACTTCCATTGGAAGGACTCAAAATTGTAGATGTTGGTTGTGGCGGAGGTATATTGACTGAGCGTTTAGCTAGAATAGGAGCACAAGTAACCGGAATAGATGTATCGACAGATTTAATAAATATTGCAAAAGAGCATGCAAAATTGGATCCTAATATATCAGAGAGAGTGAACTATATTCAAACAACTGTGGAAGATTTCTCTCAAAAGGAGAGGGAATCGTACGATGCTGTTGTGGCGTCTGAGGTCTTGGAGCATGTAGCAGATGTGCAACTATTTTTAAAGGTATTAGGACATAAAGGATGTCCTAAAAATAAGTGGCCAAATTTTGGTATCATATTCTACTGTCATACATCCTTAACGATGAAAAAATGATATAAATATAGCACAGATTGAATAGATATCACATGAAGTAAATATTGTAATAGAGCAAGTGATACTGTTATCGAAGGCAGCTTATCGACTATCGTAGATAGAAACTAAAATTTCTCTCTAAACGTTGCATAGTTAATATCTCAAAAAGGAAGAATTTCCAGATCTTTGACATTTTTTCATCCTTAAAGACAGTAGAACACAATACTAAAGTTTGGTCACCTATTTCTGAAACACCCTATATTATAATAAAGGTTATAAAAATTATTGAATTAAAATATAAAATTAAATATTTTATGAATATTCTTTACAGAAATGTGTGGAAATTTTGAAACCTGGAGGATCGATTTTTATAACAACAGAAAATAGAACTGTAGCATCTTGGTTATTCGTTATTGTAGCAGCAGAATACATTTTCAAAAAAATAACTGTTGGTACTCATGACTGGAATAAATTTATCACACCACACGAAGTTCAACATATATTGGATGGTTGTAAGTTTTCTCCGCTATTATCTAATGAAAATTATCAAAACATTATGAAAAAAATATTTTATTTTATAAAGATATCTGTATGATTAAAATAATTTTGTAAATAATTACCATGTAAGCGCTTTTACATTGTGTCATATTGTTTAAACTTTTTTTAAAAGATGGATGCAGAACGAGATTAATTCATGGATTAAAATTTAATCCATTGTTAAAACAGTGGTCTTCGTCATCATGTACAGCAATCTTTTATGGCCTTCATGCAATCAAGCAAAAAAAAGCTAACATATAGTTTTCGGAACATGCAACTTTTTTGTTATTATGCAAAATTATATATTTTTATCATTTATCGATTGTAATATAATTGATACTATGTATGTGCTAATAGAATAAATCAAACATGGATTGGATGCCTTTAGGATGCTCGGCATTTGTCAGCAAAAAATTAAATATTGTTTAAAAATTAAATATTATATTGATTTTGTTTTTGTTTAAATATTTTTTATGCTGAGCGTCTACCTACATCAAACTTTCAACAGCGAAAGGATTGATACATATTAATATTTTTATATTTTTTACATAACTGTTCACAGTTTAATCTTCATATTTCGCGCTCTAGAAAATATTTATCAATGGCTACCTTTAGGAAGTCAAAGGAACTAATCAGTTAGCACTTAGTAATTCTTTATAATTGATTCCTACATTTAGATCCGAGCGAAGAACTAAAGACAAGAACCAATCATGTTGAAGAATCACAAGCGCTAGAAACTGATTAGTTTTCTCTGTTGAACGCAGCCAATGATCATGTGGTTCACAGTGCTAATTTTAGAAATATGTGAAATAAACAACACAAAAGCATAGTACGCGTTTGATGTCCTTGTTATAATCACAAGTTATCTACCATAAGGTAAGTATTTATACGTAATCCACTTTAAATTTCGATAAAAATATATTCATTTTGTGTAAAAACAAATATTCAAAAATTATAAATCATTGATTTATTATATTTTGCAGAAATAAATTCAAATATATGTTCTTTCTTTCTTTATTTCCGTTTATCTTCGTTTTATTTAATCCAATATGTACCGTAAAATATAGTGTACGGTTTGCTTTTTAATATCGTTAGTATTCAAAATTATAAAATTTCCAAATTATTTAAATTTAAATGTCTTCTAAATTTATGTTACGCATTATGTAGAGTCATCTGTATTTTACATGCAAATATGTGTAAAACCTGAAAAATTTCTCATAATTTCTCATAATTATTTACAAATTTTAATCATTAAAATATTTTTACTAGGAAAGTGTTAATGTAAGATAATTAAAAAGTAAAATTTATGAAGTATATTCCATATTTTATATAAGATAATATTTCTTATATTATATGATATCTACTTTATATTATAAATATAGTCATATTACACATGTGCTAAAATAGCTATATACTAAAGCCAGAAATAAAAATTTTTCATTCACGAATATATATATATATATGTATATAGATGCGGAGAAAAGTTCGTGGCGTTTTTCCCGTTAGATGGCATTAAAAAAACGCCACAAACTTTTTCCCACACCTAATATAACTCAATATATATATATATATATATATATATATATATATATATATATATATATATATATATATATATATATAAAAAACATTAATATTTATATATATATATTTATATATA
>Ga0157364_1002406_pt1 | contig 17364 bp, 7 predicted proteins | sample AttsexASBM2_FD_111476 | JGI IMG/M metagenome (GOLD analysis project Ga0157364, IMG submission 111476) | Fungus gardens microbial communities from leaf cutter ant in Ribeirão Preto, State of São Paulo, Brazil - Atta sexdens ASBM2 | ecosystem: Host-associated > Fungi > Mycelium > Unclassified ... | reverse complement strand
TGTGTGTGTGTGTGTGTGTGTGTGTGTGTGTGTGTGTGTGTGTGTGTGTGTGTGTGTAAAATTGTAGTAGAGAAATCGAGATCAATTGTGTTTCAAGAGATAACACACGGAGCGGCCTCTGTGCCCGAATTCGGAGCGCGAATGATAGCGTGGTGACCTTGCATAAACACAGCACGTTATAGAAACAAACTTCAAGACCGTGCGTCAGCCGAATTCTCCAAAATCGTAAACACATATCGAATAATTCTATACCTCGTGTTTCAAATTAATTACTAATTAATGATTGACTTTCTACTATGTTCTGTGAAGTTCTGTTAATATTTCATTAATAATTAGTTTTCACATCCATTTTTGTTAATGGATTGGACTAATTCGATCTGGCGGCTCACACATATTATTTAACATTTACAATTCAAATATTATAATCCATGATGAGTGAATTGTTTATGATTTGATAAAAAATTCAAAGCATGATACAACGATAGTATATTCGAGCCTAAATTCGCTAAAGAAGTAATTATCTATATTACGACACAATAATTATTATTTTTGATGACTTCAGTTCTACATGAATTGAATAAAAATCCTGTTAAATATTTACTTTGATGATAATGATTTAATATAAAATAAGTAGATCCATGACGTTAGAAATGTAACATTTTTTGACGATAATAATGAAGAGTTAATAAGTTTACGATTATTGGAGATTTATTTAGATTATTAAGATAATTAATTATTTGAATTAATTGTGAGAACCATAGAGAAGGATAATGCGACGCACGAAGCGGCTCACGTCGCTGTCTGCTCGAGGCTTGTCGCGCGAATGACAGCAAGATGTATACAACAATACGCTGTACGTTGCAGATAACAAACTCCGAGCGTGCCAGGCAATTTATCGCCCTACAAAATATTTGACGCTTCCTGAAATAAACGCATGCAGATTATTCTGTTCGTAACGTTTCGTATTAATTTCGATGAAGGCGCTATTATCGTATATTATTCGCGTTGCCTGGAGATAACGGAGTAATTCCGTAACTCGATTGCGAGAGCGTTCTGGAAGCCTAATGGAAATATTGTCACTTGAATCTCCAATTCGGTGAGTACGCTGCAATTTTAACGGAAACGGACTTTGACTATTAAATGGCTTTGTAGAATGTCCGCGGTCGGATATAATTAAAATTCATCCGGTGGGCGAATGTAAATCTGCAAATTTACAGTGTGCTCGCGTGTGGGTATGTCTGAACGTGTCCTCGGATCCCTCATATTCCCGCAATTTTGCGCTTAATGACGTAATTCCGTACTCGCCGTTACGGAGGTGACGTTAAAAAGTATCCTCATAATCGTGGAAAAGAGCAAGAGTATAGTCTCACTTGCGTTATGCATATTACGAGAATATTCGCAGCATTAATTTCGATTCATCAGAATGTTAAGAGCAAGCATTTCAAAAATTATTCCTATCACGTTGTTTTATTTTCAAGATATTTCTTGTCACAAAAATATTTGTCTTTTCGCCAATATGTCAAGAGAGATACTGATGGAGAGATTTCTATGTGAGTTAAGAATAGATAGAGACAAAAAAATGTTCCTAAATGTTGAAAGAACAGTTTTGATGAAGTCTAAAAATTTAGATACTTTAGTATTTAAAATTTGTTAAATACGAATCTGAAAATAATTTTGTTTGAATCATCGTTTTATTTAAAAAAAATTATGTAATATATACTAAAGTATAATAAATAATGTTTTAAAAAGTTTTGCTTTAGCAACTATAGTTTGGATGCTCCTAATTATTTTATCTATTAAAGTTATTTTTAAATTTGTATTTAAATTTTGAAAATTTAGATATTTTATAATAAAATGATTCTTTCCGTGTAGTTGCTAAAATATTAAATTTTTTGCTGCATTGTCATCAGTGCTTAAGCGTTCGAAATTATTGGGTTGTCCGGAAAGTTCGTGCAAAAGATTTAAATTTAATAAATGAAATTAAAAATTTAAATCTTCTGCGTTTCAATTTTCCTTCAAAATCGGCACGAACTTTCCGGACAACCCAATACTTTGATAGTCCAAAATAATTTTCAGAATGCAAATAAATTAGATATGGACTGCTTCTAATTAAAAATATAATAACAAATTTTATTATTAAGTTATTATTAAGAATATTAATTTTTTGCACATTTCTTTCCGCGCTGACTCCAAAATAGCTCCTTGAAAATTCATTATATTTATAATTTTCAGATTTCTATCTAGCTAAATTTTTAGATACTTCAGTAAAATCGTTCTTTCCATGTAGTTAAGAACACTCTTAAATTTTAATTAGTTTTACTTAAATAGAGAGAATTTTAACTTCAATTTTACAAAGATACGAGAATATTTAGTTATCGAATATTGACAAAAACAATTTAGTTGTGAATTTCTGCTGACGGCAATTCAACGCTGGATTACTCGAAGGACCTCATTAGTTCGAAACATGAGTGCGAATTTCCGGGACACCGCGTATATCCTGGATATGTAAGCTTCCCAGTCGGAAAATCGCGACTTAATCCTCGAGCGGAACGATACGTACTGAATGCACGAGCGATCGACTTAGGACGTTAAAACCGGGCTTAATTCTTTCGCATGGACGTGACTACCGGATACGTCTGGTTCTTTTTGTTCCTTCCTTCTTCTTCGTTTTTTTATTTTGATAGAGATAATCCTCATTGCTTATGCTTTCCTCCCTTCTCCGATTTAACGGAGAAACCTCCTACGCACGCGATATTCTTTTCGCCGTCTACGAAAACACCATGCTCCGCTTACCGAGTCACTTCCTAACGACCTTTGAATACACCTTGCGCTCTTTCTGCCTTTCAGCATTTTCTTGCGTCCCTTGCTCTTCGTTTTCCGACAAGAAACTTTCCCCGATCCCACCTTGCTTTGGCGTGTAAAAACCTTTGAGATGCAGATCGAAGTTTTTAACCCGCTCGGAATGCAAAGTACACTATTGCCGACGGCGCAAACGTGATTTCGGTATCGCAAAACTGGAATTTCATCTAAATATGTATTCTTGTGAGAAAGCGAGAGCCGAGAGAGTGAGTGAGAGAGAGAGAGAGAGAGAGAGAGAGAGAGAAAGGAGATGAGAGCGAGAGAGGCTTGAGCAATATTTTGCTTTAATTAAAAATAACGGGTCTCTATGCAATTGTGTTGGTCGCATACTAATACCGAGAGTCCAAGGATCAATGAGAGTTGGTGGAGTACACTAGAGCACAGAATATGGAAACTTAATGTCGTCGACGACGAAATCGTCGTTCCGCCGAATCGGCTTAATTAGAACCTTATCCAACTCACGCCGCACGCGAACGACTTCTTAATGCTTAACAATAATGCGAAATGGTATCCGAGTTTCCAACATTTCCGGTAAACGTAGAATAGTCACCCTCGCACTTTCATGAAATTCACTATGTTGGGAACGTTGGCGAAGCGCGCTTTTAATAATTAGAAATTCGCGGGGAAGAATGGAACAACGAACGAGGTACAAAGGGGTTAAAAGCGCGGCCGGTATAATATTTCGATTAATGGGCTCGTCGCAAACCTGAAATGGCGAAAGTCTTTTGTCAGTGCGATTCCCAATTTGCCGCGTTCATCAACAGTCGCCCTCTTGAACGGCGAAGAATTCTAAAGAACGGAAAGAGTCGTAATAAACGAAGCTCTAAATCTCGTGCTTAAGACTTTATTACACTCCGTGATTAATCAATGATATTATTGCAGTTATTATTTCGAGAATTTTTGATGTCATGTAATTTAAGAATAAATCGCTAATGAATATTTGTATGTGTAAACTAAAAATTGAAAAATACAGTAAACAGGATAAAGAAAGTCATTTACAGTTTACTTCATGTCAAACATTCACTTTACACATTATTGCGAACGAAAGACGAAAGAGAAAATGAAAACGTCCAGTTGAAAAATGACGGAGAATTGCAATCGTGGTCTCTGCCGAGAAAATCTATCATTCCCTGGCAACACCGGGCGGAACTTACTTTAGTTTTTAATGGAGCACGTGCTGTTATCCAGCAGTATGAATTATGCGAGCTCCTTGAACGTCGATAGCAGAAATAAAACGCTCGATCGCACTTTTCTATAAAAATGGTCAAAGCAGAGAAAGAGATTAAAGTAGAAAAAAAGATATATCGAGGAGGTGGCGCGTGTTTTGAGATTTCTAAATCGTAACGATACAAACGGACAACATCGAGAAACATCGAGGGAAGAAGAGATAAACGTGATACGAGAGATACGGGAGAATTAGGCGGACACGTTGTTTCGTCGTTTAGGGCTGTCGAGGGAATTTAATGGATCCCATCGGATGCAACATGTGCCTGAGAAATCGTATGTATTATGCAGCCGTATACTCAGACTGATCGAGAGCAATGTACCGTCCGCTGCTCTCAAAGACATAGAACATGAACTGCGCAATCCGTATGTACAATTGGTCGACAAAAATGAGAGAAATAAGATCCGAAGACAGTTAATCTCTTTCTATTCAATGTAAGTCTAGACCCACAACCTTGCTTTAAGAGGCCGTGAATTATAAGCCACAAGAAATTGATCAATCACGGTTGAATATGAGAAAAATAATCGACTCTGATTGGTCAATTTCTTACGACTTTAAAGGTCTACGGCCCTTTAAAGCAAGATTGTGGTACTTAAATAACTCATGTTATTATAGAAAGAGAAGAAGAAATTGATGTCTTCATATTTCTTCTCTCATTTTTATTCACCATCAGATATATTATTATTAGATACGGACAAATGGTTCATGCTTTATAAGTCTATACCTTTGACTGCTCCCGATTGCCGTCATACTCGCGAGAAATTGACTCGGTCCCTCTCGTGAGACTCTCGTATGACGTTTCAACGTTGTTTCTTCGCGCGATAGCGTCCAAGTCGTCGCAACGAACATTATCGACTCGGTCCACAGTCGACTGTCGTGAAGATGCCCGATATCTTGAAGTGAAACGACGACGAATCCGCTGTTCTGCCGCGATGAAGCGACCGACAAATATTTGAGGGCGACGGGCAATTATGTGAAAAGGTATTGTAGCACGTTAACAAGCGTCGTAGAGCTACGAAGATTTAAGATATGTACCTTTCCTGGGTACCTTCGTTTCCCCGGCAGACGTTTCCCGCGAGTCGATGGAGCGAACGGGCGCTATATACCACTCTACGTCAGCGGTTCTCAAATTTTCTTGCCTGCGGAAAATCCCAGCCAATACTTGCTTTGATAATGTATCTATTCGGATATATCACTGATTTTCCTTCTTTAATAAATTTATATTTATTAACAATTTGACGTCTGCAATTTTCTTTTTACACTGAGAAAAATTTTTTTAATATTGTTGTAATTGCGTGATAAAATATTATGGTGGAGTTTTATTTTTATAGTTATTACTGCTATAATGCTAGTAATAATAATTACGTAGAAAGCTCAAGCATGATGAGTAATGCTGCAAAAAGTTTTGACACTCTAGCAACCAGTTTGAGCGCCCTACAGAATTATTTTCATGACTCAACAAAATTATTTTCAGATCTGTATTTAACTAAATGTTCAGATGCTTCAGCAAAACTGTCTTTTCCGTGCATGTTGAATAAATATAATTATCACTAATCATTGCAGCAATAATAACAATGGAGTCCTTAACCATAATTATTTTACTATGCAATTATCGTACAAATACATTTTCAATGTATTTAAATAGATATTGAAAAGAATTAAAATTTTTTCTTCATTTATTTTTACGTTAATTTACACATTTCTAGGGACTCGTCAACCGTATATGGAATATACAAGTCGTGTTAATTTTAATAAAATTAAATACGTATAAGATTTTTAATAGAAAATATAAGCTTGTGAAAGTCGGAGTTGTGCTGGTTTTAGCACCGCTGTTTCGAACGTTGCGTCGTTACCGTAATCCACGAACGTAAGTACATACATGGATACGCGCGGGCGAAAGATAAGAAATTCAATGTAAATAACGCGCGCAACGGCGAGAATGACTCGGAAGGGGATGCACGAGCGTGACGTGAGCGAAAATTTTTCTCTCAAGTCGAGTTACGTAACACGCGCAGCTGCGTGGAAATAGCTCAGAAGTATGTGAGAAAAGGGGCTGAATGGCACGACGGTTAGCCTAGCGCGATACGACGGATAAACCTCTTCGTGTTGGTTTCTCCACGGTTTTTCCCCCGTGACGCCCTATTTTACGCTGGTCGATATTAATTTGCGAATGCAGAACGTGGCGGGGATCTAATTGTTGGCCGTACATTTTACGTTTAACGGTGAACTAAGTGGGGTGTAACATACTCCAGCAAGGCATAAAATTCTGTAATTTTTTAAAAAGTATTACGCGCAACTTGCCATTTCATATAGCTGGACTTGCGACATTGTCAGTTGTACACTGAAAAAAATTTTTGGTTGGATTAATTAGTGGAATTTTAATTGAAAATGAACAAATCAGAATTTTCTGGTTAAATCTACTTCTAGTTATGATAACCGGAATTCTGACAGATCTAATTAGAATCTTTTGGATCGTTTATTTTCAAAAAAATTAAGCTATTGTTCTTAAATTTCCACTCTCTCTTTTATTCTCTCACTCTATTGTTTATCTATTAGTTAAAGATATTTTTTTCAGTGTACCATTCTCTAAATCTGAATCAGTAGATAATCACTGCATCCAAAGATAAAAAAATTTATTTGATTTAAAGAAATTATATTCAAAACAAAGAATTTTTTTTAACTGTATAACAAAGAAACATTTCTTTAAATCGAAGAAATCTTTTCCTGGGTGTGACATCAGTCCTAAATATATTACTAGTAATCAGTGAATAAAACGAGAACCCCTAAACTAATTAATCTTTCTTTAATATATAAATAGTACAAAATATTTGGTTGAATTAATTAGAATTCTGATAATAAATGAACGAATCCAGAATTTTAGTCAAATTTACAAGATTTTTGATTAAATCTATTAAAATTCTAATTGAAATAACCAACATTTAATATAAGATTTAATCAGAAATTTAATAGATTTAACAAGTTCTGAATCGTTCGTTTTTCCATCAGAATTCCAGTTAGTTCAACCAAACATTTTTTTTCGTATGCATAAATTCAATGTATACGGTATTTGAAGATTGGAATTGACATGCAAATATCGATATTTTAATGATATAATCTTCATATTTTCTTTCTTTATTAGTTGAATTTTATTGATTTAAAGAATTCAGATTTAAAGAAATTAGTACACTATGGTGAAATATAGCATGAGCTACTCCACATATGTTTCGCCATATTGATTTTCCACCTCATTCACGGAGGGTTAAATGCCATGAGAGATGCGGGGAAACGTCGAAACAGTTTCCATCTTTTCACCCCGCGATCGTTGTCGAGATTTCTTGCAATAAAAATCGAATTAAATATCGTGGGCAGATGAACTATACATCATTCGATCTTTCATATTGATGTGCACGTTTCGATCGAGTTTGAGAGTCTTCGCAATGGCACGATCTAGCAAAGACTTCTAATTCTGTCGGTCGAACCTAAACGTGCGTAATAAATCTGTCTCGATGCTCCCCTCGGCAGATTTATCTGTGCCGTTCTCGCGACCACAACACGTAGCGTAAACAAGATCGATTGAGCGTAGTCTGTAAAGTTTTCCGGATGATTTAATATCCTGGTTAGTTGTACGGAAAAGTAATTTCAGTGAGCAGTGACATTAAATAAACGGCGAAAAGGGAGATACGCGGATACACTAGACGGTAATTAACGTTGAATTGCGAAATTTTTAAGTCCGTCAAGTTGAAATGCATTATAGGATTATCATCGCGAATTAACCTTTACATAATTCAAAGGGAACCGCCGTAATTATTAGGCAGCCATTTCCCATGCGAATGTCTCGCGAGATCTCCTTGCGACGACGGAGTTACGCACACCGTGGGGAAGATGAAATTAACGAGGCTGATCGGCGATGCTTCCTCGAACGACTGATTTAACGCAGTTTCCACTTTCCTTTGCTCCCCGTGCAACCATCTCGAAACTTTCACCGAGTATACTGAATTTAATAGTCCGCCTCCCGTTTAAACAATCACCAAGTATTTCCATCCTATTTGCGCGAATGTCCTACGACCTACGACCTCGACTAATGCTCTCGTAAATGTCGCCACGTTTTTTTCGTGTAATTTTTAGTATAACTAGACGATTTCGCAAAATACGAAATGCGCGACAGAACTGTTACATCTACCAGATTGAATTCACTTAATTATATTAACTTTTATGTAGAAAGAACTGAGTTTTAAATACTAATTATTTTACTAATTATTTTGAATTTATATCTATAATTGATAATTTCCATATCTTGAATTTATAATGTCAAACATTTATATAAAGAAGCGTAGGATAGATAGTGCATTTATTGGCATCTTAAAGCAATCCCTCTAAGAACAAACTTACAATATATTATAAAAACAAAGTGAGAATCACAAAAAGAATATGTATAAAAATAAACAAATAATTAAAAGAAAGAAAAGAAGCTTACACAAGAAAAAGGTATAAATATAGGTATATAGGTATAATAAATATAGGCATAAAATAAGTAAAAAAATATAAATATATAATAAAAGTAGGAAAAAGAAAAGCAAACTTCACGATAAACATAAGTATAAAAGAAAGATAGATGGATATCGTTATTTATTAGCCGTTCTAGAATCAGATCCTTTTAAGCATTGAAAGTAATACATTGTTAATCAGAATAATGGAAATTAAAAACTAAATACATAAGATAAAAATAATAAAGCTGGGTTATTCTACCTTAAATTTCAACTCTCTCTTTTATTTTCTTACTCTTTTATTCTGTTGTTTATCCATTAGATAAGTTATCACAGTTTATTCGAATATGGAACAACCGATTCCAAGAAACTAACAAAAATAAAAATAAAACAGAAAGAGAGAAAATTCTATTCGCTTCTTGTAACAATTTAAAGGCAGTGAATAAATACTATAACCAATCTATAAATCAATATCGTCGAATATGAAACCTGCTGCGGAACCGAGTCATTACCTGCCTCGATGACGTTCATTTCCGGCTTTCTGGATGTTTCGGATTTTGGGATTGGGTCAACCGAACAGTATCACCGATGTGTTTACGCGTTGTTCGTTACTGCCCGGCAATTCTTCAAAGAATTGAGAATGTTTTCGGGACAAATAGCCTGGTACGATGCCAAAAGGAAGTCAAAATTTTACGTTTCCTCCCTCGTTCTGGGCCCTTTCGAGCATACCCTTTCCGATTTTGCTATTCCAGTCACGCGCGCGGCGCGCTTTGCCTCGCATGGGTATCGAGTTGACGAGCCGAGGAATTAATTGATGCCGACAGCCTACGGCTGCGATTAAATCCGCCGACTCCTACACGCATAACGTCGATGTTCATTCGCCCGAATTGTACACGTGTCGGAATGTCGCCGTTCGTTCTCTCTCTCTCTCTCTCTCTCTCTCTCTCTCTCTCCCTCTCTACTCTCATCATACATACAAAGATTCTCCACGGTATTACACACAACGAGCTGCATCGATAACCGCCGCGAAATCACACTTCGCCTAGTAGCCAAGCGGCTGATTCCGATGAAATACGAGATATTGGCGTCAGGAGAAGATATTTACCAGTTTGCGGTTTCATTCGGCGGAAAGCTGTGCGAATGAACACGAGACTATCGAAAGAATTTCCCTTCGAGGATTCGGGAGGAATTGTAAAACGATTTAACGATCGAATAAACATGTTAATAATCGTGTGACCATCGTGGTGCACGATCGCCGTTCAAATTGTCTCTCGGGTCAAACGATCTTTAATCATAAATGCATGAAGTGTCATAGCGCCAGTGAACCTTTCCCGGTTATTTGGCGCGCTATTCATTTGTTCGGAAACGTCGTAATCTTCCCTTCATTCTGCTCCTCTTGGATCTTCTCTGTTACACATACATTTATAAATGATCACTGACTGGATTAAGCCATTTCCGCTCTTTAATCACAAATGCATAAAGCGTCGCACGAGGTGAGCGCGTCGCTAGAATGTCCTGCCGCGCTATCCTTTGTTCTTGTAAGGATTCTTTCAGCCTTGCTATGATTGCTCGATATCCACGGCGCATTAATTGATTCCGTCTTGCGCTCGTGATTAATTTGGCTCGTGTCAGACAGGCAAGCGGCGATGTCCACGCGTGCGTCACAGTGTGCAACGTTGTTGTCGGCGTTCTTGTTGATTGCAGGCTGTCGTCAACGATATCCGCCCCCGAGGTTTTGGTGCGGCCGCACATCGGAATGACGGTCGTTGACCGAACGGGAAAGCTTACGTTTTCTATATATTGGTCAGTCACGAACGCGCGCGAATTTCGTCTGGACATCCGATTGGTCTCTCATAGTCGTTAGGAATGGGATCAAGTTGATATATACATTCACGGTTCATCCGATTCAATCTCATGTTCCAGTATCACTTTATTTAAATCGAAACAGTTTGATGGATCGCTCTCTCTATTTTGTTAAAATAATTTAAAATCCAATAAAATTAAAAATACTTAAAATGAAAAAAATTAATAATTTAAAAAAGATTCTAATGAAGACTCTAATGAAGAACAAATTCAAATATGTGCAAAAAAAAGAGCTATTTGAATCAAGCTAAGTAATGTTTTCGGTATTATTATAAACCAAAATCGTGGTATAAAATAATTTCAAAGAGTTTTCAAACGTTTTGACTTTTAATGTGGTTATCTTCAGTGAATTTTAAATAATAAAATAATTATAAAATAAGAAATGTCAATCTGAGAAGTAATTGAAAAATTTTACTTTCATCGCTTTATTTTTAAATAAAAGGCAATTATAATTCAGATAAAAAATTGAAGAGAAAATATTTGCATATATATTATAGAAGATAAGATTGCTTTCTGTGCATGAATTTCATATTAAGTGGCAAAATAATCAAAGGAATTCCTTGTTTAAAGCGTATTGTCATATATATAAAAGGCTGGATTCCATCTTTGTCGTATACCGGCAATCACTGTTCCGAGTATAATAGAGATTAAAGTCAGCAGTGAAGCACCTCTTTCATTTTCTGATCACGCACAAAGACTCGACAGGGATAACGCCTTTCGACAACAGGGATTGTTTTGGTCGCGCGGGATAACAGACCAGTCAAACTTTTCGCGCAACGTCACAAAGAATCCCTTTTCGCGGTAAAGCAGTCCAATACTGAAGTTACGTAAGAAAGTGTTTGGCACGCGTGTCTGCCCACGCGTTTTTGACGGGCAGATGTAACGCGCAAGTGGTTCCTATCTTACGATCGATTTTTAGTCAAGCTTGCTTTGAAAGTTATCGGCAGCGAAACACGAGACGAGCTTTCACTGAGACGTGCCATTAACGAAACGGACAAATCTCTCTTCAAAAAACAGAAAGCTCGAATACGATATATATATATATATATATATACATATACACCTATATATACGGGAGCGAGTGACGGTTAAAGTGGAAAAATCGACGAAAAAGGATATTATTTAATATACGTATGCGAGTAATGGAGGTCCACGCTTATCAAGACCTGAGAAGCTCTTTGAAAGCTTTTTTACTGAGCTCGCTCTTGAAGTTCTCGTATGTGGTACATTGCGTGTCTCCACTTCCTCCTCCTTCCTACGTCGGTTTATAAAATGCGAGTACGTGGAAACATTGAGGGGTATGAAGCGCGAGTCGCGGCCGACTATATGAAGTTGAACTAAGTCACTCTTTCTTTTCTGTGCTCTTTGCTACCGCGGTCCTCGGTACTCATCGTTTAGAGTGAGCTCGTAAAGTAGACAGTGAGAATTGGACGATAAGAAGCCAATTTTGGATCAAGTATCCTCTTGAATTAATGGCGGACCGCGCACGAGTTATAAAATTCCGGAAAGTGGAATGGCTGCAGAGTTTTCCCGTCTTCTCGCTCGCTCTTTTACGATTTCGTCGACGATACTACCGCGAACCTACGAGATGCGATAAGACGACGGGCATCGATGGCATTGCGTATATATCCGTAGGATTGGCGACAGGCGTAAATCCAAAGCCAGTTTTTCCCAGTCGCTCGCCTTCCGGTTAAGCCTGCAATCTCCTGGCCATATATTCGGCGCCGCGATACTTTATCCGACCGCATCGACAGCTTCGTCTTCGACGTCAACGGCGACGACGATGAGCGGAGAAAACGATCTTGCAAGACGTCCTTGTAAGACGTGTATTAACGAAGATACATCGATTACTCGACGAATTAAGTGCAGATAGATTTGTACGTGAATTGCTATCATATTATTTGATGAATTATTTTATAAACGCATCTTAAAAAATACTTAATTAGATCCTTGATTTTATATATTATTCTTTGAAACTTTTAAAGTAAATTATCACTCTGAAAAATGAAATCTTAAAATCTTAAAGATTGAAAACTTAGTCACTCTTTTTCAAGATTGGCATAATTTTTACTCTTTAGAGCGAGAGTTCACTCTAAAGAATTTAGAAAGTACATTTACTATATCTGTTTCGAATTATGTGCATTAATATAAATTCAAATTATGCTATTATACGCATACATAAAAGCACTTAAGATTTTTTATTTTTGTGAAAAATCAAAATCATTTCAATAACATTATATTAAAATAATATTCAAAGACTTTAAAGAGTACATTTATTGTATTTGTTTTAAATTTTATATGTAAATTTTAATATAAACCTAAATTATGCTATAAATGCACAGTGGGGATTTTTATGTTTTTGTGAAAGTATCAAAATTACATTCCAGTGACATTATATAAATATATATTATTACGCAAATATGAAGTCGTCTTTCAAACAGTTGTCTTATCAAGCAACCCCGTTGTATTCCCCGATGGCTGGCACATTTTTATAACGGACATATGTTCTATATACACGCTTGCATTTATTTACTTGTTCGTTTTCCAATTTCGCACAGTCCGACGCATATTACTTTCGCGCAGAAAAGGAGATGACGGAGCTACGATGTGCAATTAAAATCTCTCCTTCATCGTTCTCCTTTCTTCCGTCGCCGTTCTGTTGTCGTCCTTGGGGCGCGGGCAAAGCAATTTACATGAGTAAACAGCTGGTCGCAATTATGCTTCCTTCCTGTTCCAAGCATGACAGTCGCTTTATCAACACAGTATTGATACCAGTACAATTTCGATGAACCAAAATTATCAATGAATATCAAAGAGGAAACTAATTAGGCAAAGCTTTAGGCAAAAAAAAAACGAAAAATGGATTCGTATTATTCTGTGTAAAAAGGGATACGATAAATTACATGTCATCTTGACATTAACTTTCCGCCGACAATTGGGATCTTTAAAGATACCATTGACTATAACTTTTGGCAGATAAATTTAATTCTGTAAAAAATGAATAAAATACATTGAGAGAAAAAATGTTGCAATTACCATAGTTTAAATATAAATTTGTAATTATTTTTTGGGACAATTATATATTTATAAGTATTTGTTTTAATATGCGAATATAGTCAATAGTACTATTAATGATAATCATTACATACTTGAAAAGCTGTAGTTTTTTCGTAACATATTTTTTGATTATTGTTACCACATAGTAAATGAATTTAAGAAAATAGTTATATTTACTGTAATTGTAACAGCATTTATTAAATAAAAATGTTTATTTTATTTATATCTTGATATTTTATTATATTAATATTTATAATTATCGTAATTTATAGTACATTTTTTCATGTTGAGAACATTTTATATTACTAACATTTTTATAGCATAATAACTATAAAAATGGAGCCATCATAAAAAAATTCTTAATCATAATTATTTTACTATGCAATTATAATCCCAAATATCAAATACTTTTCTCTCAGTGTATAATCATTTCTATGATGACAAAAACTCGTTATTAAAATTTTGACAAATATGTATCAAAATTTTTTTCTATATGAAATTTTTGTATAATCCGGAATAATAAAAAATTTGTTCTATTTTTCGAAGATCCCTATATTACTGACGAAAAATTTAAAATTCATTCACGGAAGATTAAGAGAGCATATTTTTGAAGAATCTGTCAATGCAATTAGAATCGTTGATTTTGGGACACCCCGTGTGTGCAAATATTGCAAATTATGAGGCAGGCGAAACAGACAGGTCGTCAACCCAGGATCATCTGTCGTCGTCATCGGGATTGGTCCACTCACCGTTTCCCGTGCATATTTTTTCCGCGAAACATTTTCGCGAGCCACACGTGGAATCACAGTAACGGCGATCGATCACTTCAATCGCGGCGATTAAAACGACGAGGCGAGTCATTATTGTGCATTGGCGGCAAGATTATTACGCGCGAGAGAAGGAAGTATTTCTCATCAGCGCGATAACGGCTGTTGATTTCGTACGATGGATTCATGTTTGAAATTTTCTTTCTTTTTTCTGATCGACTCAACACGGCAGCTCAAGAGGAAAAAGGACCACTCCAATTTTATTGGAAGTAAATTAAACGATTCCCTTATTGCGCCTATTTATCTGATATCACAGGAGCGCTCCCATAAATATTTGGCCTGCACTCATTGACCAGAGGTGAATGTATGATCATTTATTTATTGCTACGTCGACCATTATTTCCCGCTTTCCCGAGATACCCGGCATCCACATTCGGAATTCTAAAACTGCGCGAATGGCGTAATATTTTACCATAGATTAATCCGTGTCCAGCATGGCCGATATGCGACGAATAAAAATGCACTTTAATCTGTTAATTCCATCCTCCTTCTCTTTCTCCTTCTGCATCCGTTTCTCCTTCCTTTTCTGTCCTCGTCGCAGATTCCGGATAAGTATCGCAGAAATCCAGCGAATCGCTGAAAACAAGGCGAGCGACCGTATTCTGTATTCAAGAGACTACACCGCAAACCTAACAAACAATGTACGACGCGATTTAATTGATAGGGATTCTCGGAATACGCAAAGTCTTTTTTTTTTTCAAGTCCGTATTATGTTAACGGCCTTATCTAGCATTTTTCACGACGCCGACCATGTATGCACGAGTAATCGTAATGAAATCGTGTCGCGAGCTTTTTCGCATTACGGATGCGGCACGAGTCTAGATTTATTTCTTTGCAGAGAAGGAGAAAGAGACGGAGAGAGAGAATGTCTCGCGAAACACTTCTCTGCTTCTGTTCCTTTTTTCGTTTCGTTCGCATGGCGCGTAATGTGCAACGCGACATTATTACGAAAATTTCAAACAAATCACGTAGCTCGCGTCCCCTCGCGTCGATACAAATCTCTCTTTCGTCGACTTTATCGCCGCGATTCAGTTCTCGCACAGCACGAAATTTATTCCACGCCTGGTAAAATCATATTGCCACGACAACGAAATTAAAGTCTTCCGGATGAACGCGCCCGCTGTACGGCAACGCGGACGTTGCCGATCGGCGAATTATTTAAATTTTTCTCCAAGGAGAAAAATAGCACGTGTTTCTGCATCGATGGAGTCGACGCGTACTGCTTGCTTGTCACGCAAAATTTATAGACTCAAAAAAGTGAGGAACCCTATCTTTTCGCCTTTCGGTCGGAAAATCAAATTTCACAGTGATTGATTTTAAATGATTTTAAGCGTTAATATATATTCACCTATTTTGACATGTTAATTACTGTTAATTATTGTTCTCTGTATCATTCTGGTTCATTGCTACACACGATTGTTTGTGTTCTAGATTAATTTTCATCACTTTTACACAAGCATACAAAAATTATAAAGTAATTTTTACATTTACTTTAACATTTTTAGAAATTATTTGTAAAGTGTATTTACAAAACAGGAAAAAATAGATACTATTATTTAGCCAACATTTTTGAACTCATAATCCAATTTGAATTTTTAATCATTTCAGTAAATCGTCACTGCTCCTAGTAAATATTTCATTGACTAAGACAATAGAGTTAAACATTATTTCAAGAAGATGTATTAAATATGACTCAAATTTAGTTTATTATTTAAAAGTGCATATGTTAATATGGGCATTGTTAAATTTGAAATTAACCACAGATATAGATTAATTTATATTTTGTCACATATACAAGTTAAAAATAACAAAATGTTATCAACTCAAGAGGTAGTTTCTTTGATATTGAATAGCAAAGTACTCCTGATATTTCAAAGAAAGAAAATGTGCAGGACACAAGTGTTACAATCATTAAGAATCGCAAGTCTTAATGAAATAAAATCGTCTCATCGAGATAGAGAGAAGAATTAAAAATGAAGCATTTTATAAAATATCCTCTCACAAAATATTTTAATTATCGTTCTCGAATCTATGTGGGCTACAGACCAACCAATGAGCCGAATAAGATAGGGAAATAGAGAAAGATAACAGCCTTAATTAATTCCATAATCTTTCCCGATTACTCTCGCGTCTCACGCGATTCGATTATCAACGATTGCACTCAATGGTGTTGGACACTCGACGCTTCGTTGCTTTGAAGGGAATTTTAGTAACGCCATCACGGTCGCGCGGTCGCGCCCTACCAGTCTGGTGGTAGTTTCACCGTACAAAGTACTTTCGACGTTGAGCTCGTTTCGACGGCGTGGAGTCGCCGACGCGAGATGAATGGGGTGCAATATCGAGAATGCGTTCGACAATCAAATTCGCATTACACGAAGCGTGACAGGTAGAGTGGCGAAATGTGAGGATGACGGGTAGGGAGAAGCAATGATGGGGGAGGGAGTTGCTTTCGGCGAGAGAAGGGTGGATAGTATCGTTAATAAAGAACCTTTCACGGGCGGAGGGGATCTCGTGAATTATAACCGGCCGTCACTGCTAACCGACGTGTAAGTGACACGAAACCACAATCAGGCATCTGTTGCGGCTTGCTGGGCTGCTATTGAGTATATATATATATATATATATATCGGAACGACGATTGATACATATCGGAATATCAGCAATCGGCGAATTGATTTTGGTATTGTTCGCCTGTTACCGACGTGCAGTATTTGCTAATAACGCGATCGATATGTCTACTTTTCCTTCTAATTTGACAATTTTATTTCTTTTGAGTGAAGATAAACAAAATATTCGTTTTTTTTTCTTCTAAATCTCCTAATTTTTTTTTTTCTAATTAAAAGAAGCAAGGCAAGCCTTGCAAATTCGAAAGCTTCTATGTGTCGAAGATGAGAATGAATAATTTCAATTCAAGATATTCATTAGGGATCTTCGGATGATGCAGTTGTTCCAGCGTCTAAATATTGCGATGTTTATTATCATTGAAATTGTTAACTTTGTTTTCCTTCGCGAAATTAACTTGCAACTTGTTTCTGATATCGGTTATGCG
>Ga0157364_1002405_pt1 | contig 17365 bp, 7 predicted proteins | sample AttsexASBM2_FD_111476 | JGI IMG/M metagenome (GOLD analysis project Ga0157364, IMG submission 111476) | Fungus gardens microbial communities from leaf cutter ant in Ribeirão Preto, State of São Paulo, Brazil - Atta sexdens ASBM2 | ecosystem: Host-associated > Fungi > Mycelium > Unclassified ... | reverse complement strand
TAAATATGAGAGATCAAATTAATAAGAATAATATTTAATAAAATATTATAGACAACAGTCGATGAACAACAAATAATAGTAAAATAATTTTAATCACTGATGTTATTATCAAAATGGAAATAAATATTCAGTATTGTTGTTAATTCGAAATTTTTTTTACGTCATTAAAATTCTTTTCTGAGAATATGTACTTGATGATTATTACTTAGAAGATGCAATTGATCAAAATGACATAAAACGCATGAGAAACGAAATTGCAAAGACGATGTCAAAATCGAATTCGAATTTCAAAACATTGAGAAAAAAACATCGTTTTCAGAAAGAAGTGTTTAATCGAGCATTCATAAAGCTAACAAAAGATTGCCACTACAGCTTTACCATTAAGTAGAACTCCAACAATTGTACCACTCGCGGAAACTGCCATTAGACTCATGTTATTTTCAAATGAGGCATTGCAACAGTATTCCTCCAGTTCCGTACAAGTACTGTCTTCACCCTCCGGAATCAATTGAATGCTCTGATTCAACGGCTCGTCTCTGAAGAAGAATCTTCTTAAGAATTTTAGCACTCTCAGTTTATCATCCTTATTAATTATCTCGATATGATAATCCATACCGTTGCTGGATCCGTCAGCCAAATCGGCCAACTGAAATAAAAACGTTACGAAAATATTAATTGTGAGACTTCACAATTCAAAAATTATTTGACATTGTAAGAAAAGATTATAACATTATAATACAATTTTATATTTAGAAATTGATATTCTTTTTTTTTTTAAATTTAATAATTTATTATTAATAATTTATTATTTAAATTTTTATTATTTAATAATTTATTATTTAAATTTTTTTAGAAATTATAAAAAAAAATTAAAAGCGTTAATACTTATTAATTAATATTTTATAATAAAACGATCGAGAAGGAAAATATTTAACGAGATTATCTGACAAATTATTGACCTTGAACGTTGTTTTATTTAATGATCGATATATATATCTTATTTAGATCTGATCATATCTTAGGGTGTATATAGTTAATCGGAACATGAGACACGCGTCGTTCAATTTCTATACAATAGGAAGTGCAAATTCAGCATAATTTGCGCGCACGCTGCAACACGATTCTCGAGTCGAGAATTCAGAGGAGACTTTTATACATAGAAATGATTAATGATGCGCCAGCTCATTACACTGTAAGCTCATTACATCACGTGGATATGTGGATGAGACAGTCTCATTTATTCAATGCGTTCTATCACGAGCAACCATTCCGCGGTCAACGTCGTCCAACGCTAATTTGTCATTGATCTATTTCCAAGCAGTAATTTATAAGAGTTGATAAGACTGCCTGCGCATGCAGATGCAATGTGCGCTTCCAGTAAAATTGACGTTATTTGTCGTCATTTTGACGTCAAAATAACGTTAAACATCATCAAAACGACGACAAATAACGTCAGCTTGTTTGCTGGGCTTGACATGGTTTGCAAACGACATAGATATGTATATAAAATAATGTAAAATTAAAAATCCTCTAAAAATGTTTAGAAAAATTTTTTTAATTTGATTCAATTTGTTTTAAATTTTGATTCAATTTTTTCTGATATTACACAAATGTTTTCTGAGACGTTTTACTCTGCTACGTGATATCATGACGTGTTATTTAGAACGCAAGGAAACCTTGCAGAATGCAAAACTCCTTTGCCTTGAATGTTACACCGTTATTGTTCATCATCGTATAATTTAAAATGTCCTTCTTCTAATAAGTCATTTAATCATTTGCTAAATTATAATTTAAAATAATCGCTTAATTGCTTAATGCGCTGATAATATGTGTCGCAATTAAAGGAGCCGCTCTTTGAATATTACGCGTCATTACATTTAAAGGATATAATTGGGTAAGACGCGTTGTCATCATTTGAGTTGTGTCATGTGTCAAAGGGAGCGTGTCATTACTTACATTAAAAGTTCTTATTTCAGCGTAATTAATAATCTGCATAATAATTTCTGACATCCTACAATTATCGTGAGAAAATGATTAGATTATTTCGCACTAAAAAGCACTGCATTTACGCGTACATCATCACCAATGCAAAGAATGAAACTCATTCTATCCTTCAGAAAAGTATAATTTATTAAGAAAGAGTATCACACTTGATCAAAAATTGAAAACAGTATAATTTTTCACAGATACATGCATGACTCTCTTTCGGGAGTCATTAATAATCTCTTGACCTAAGACATATCTCTTGATACGAATATTTCGAAAGTATATATATGAAAACAATCTCTATATTTTTTCGTAAAATAATATAGCGATATTTTAAAGAAAAAACGCGAATGCATAACATATACGAAAATAATTTTAAAAAACTAATAAATAAAGACTATAATGACTGATGTATTCTTATAAATAAAATAATTATCCATGGTATAAAATATGTATGTGAAATATTTATCATTTTTTGAAATGTTTCAATAAAATATTTTAGAAATATTTTGTAAATATTATAAAAAATTGCAAACATATTAAAATAAGAATCTTAAAATATTTTAGAAATATTTTAGAAATATTGTACAAATATTGTAAAAAAAATATTTCAAAAATTTTGATTTCCTGAACATATTTATATTTTAGAAAGATTTTATGAAAAATTTCTGAAATATTTCATGCTGCATGGGGTTATTTATCTATTCAATTGGGCTCAAGAGGTACTTCAGTCATAAAAAGTAGAGCTTCAGTAATTATATCTCTTCCGAAGTGTTCGATATATTATGTCAAAAACATCAAATACTAATTTACTCTTTAAAATGTCAGAATGTGCGCGGATTATCATTTCAATTATCTCAACTTATTCGTTTAACTTCTTACCGAGTATCTCGTAATCTTCGGTGCATCTTTCACAAAATTAGTGGCGGTCTTGTCGCTATCAATGCGAATCGCATTAACCTGATTTGATGCACGTACGTTCTCCATGATGAACGATAAGATCCGCGAGCTTTATTACACTTCAAGCAAATGTACAAATTGTAACTGTGGAAGCAAGTTTTCCAAGTGCTAACAACGTGATGCTCGATTGTTGTCGACGAGGTGGTAATCTAACACTGCGCATTGTAATAGAACGCCGACAGTCTTATATACACTCCATAAGAGCAACAGGCGTTCTTGCAGGTTCAGGGACAAATAGATATAGTTTAGGATACTTAGGATCTGTGATGTCCCCGTTTTTAATATCATAGAATATCTATGTAATCAGCCTTGGATCGACCCGCAATGATTACATAATTGTACCACATAATTGTATAATTTTACAGCGATTTATTACAATAGATTTTTTTTTTACTAAATTTTTCCAGTAAAAAGAGTTACATTACCAGAGGAGACCTGTGCTGCGGAAAATAGTTAGCTGAAATAGAAAATAGTAAATACATATTTTTAATGTAGGGAAAAAATTGAAATAGATTCATTAGAAATATTTATTTAAAGGATACATTTATAGAAATATTATTTGAAATAGATATTTTGTAATAAATATAAGGAAGGCAAATAATATTTACTATATACATTAACATTTAATTGAAATAAGATAATACTTACTTGACATTTCGATATTTCATGGTTAAACAAAATACTTCTATTTTCAATTTATTATTTTCTATTTCTTAATAGTACAAAATTAAAAAATAGTATAAATAAAATAAAAAACAGCATATGTTTTATAAATATATAGAGTGTCTCAGAGTTCGCGTGACATCTGTTACGAAATTGTATAAATTCAAGAAATATTATTAGGAAAAATCGCCTTGACCGAATATGGCGTTTTTATTCAAGTATGTTTGATTCAAGTGGTCTATTTTCATTTAAGAATGCTCATAAAGTTTTATCAAGACTTTATGGCTTTATGGCTTTATTAGCTTGGAATTAACAACAATTTCGTGTTATCATGAATTTAGTTCGTGATATACAGATACAGAATTCTGATGATTTGCTATTAAAAATTTGTAAAATGTGCAATGTATAACTGCGCATGTTACATACGAAAATAAAAAATAATTTCTATTTAATCGTCGTAAGTATCGTCATTAGTGCAAATTGCAAGAGATAATGTGCGTCCTTGTAGTTTAACACTCGACCATATTGTTAATTCATGTAGACATTAACTGACATCGAAAAACGATTGAATTAATTGATATTTGTATGGGACTTAATCGATGTTCGATGAACTCATCAATTTTTGCTGGTAATAGTAGATTCTTAATGTAACAGAAAATTAGTATCGCTTCATTACGCAATTTAAAACTTTAAATTATAATCGAATGCGATTATTATTACAATTATCACAATTTGCTTATTGTAATTTATATTGTACATCAAGATTGAAATTTCTGTCTAAATATAGACATTTTTTTCTAAGTTTTATCTTGATTGATGACCAGATTTTTAATTGCATTTGGAGATTGAGAAGGCCAATCCATTGATTACACTGTAAAAAGTGCAGCGTTTAAAATGTTTACGTTTAAGATAAAATTTTTTTTTGTAAAATAAACGTTTAATAATAAACAACCGTTTAATATTTCAATTTTAAACGTTTAATGTTTAAAATCCAAACACAGTAGTGTTTTGTTTATTAAAAATCTTTAAAACTGAAACATCTTTTTAAGTGTTTAAAAAATGAAAACAAGAATAAACATTTTAATATCTTAAAATTAAATACTTCTTTTGTGTGTATCATTTTTAGTTTGCAAAAATTTCGAAAAAACGTCTGGTAAAAAGCAAAATAATACACAATAAACTATAATGGTGATTGAATGCCATAATAATTGTAAGTAAATGCATTTTATAATTAATCAATGTAATGTACTTAAAATATAACTTTAATTTTTAATATACTCGATTTTTTTGAAGAATTGCTGATGACATTCTTGTGCCATTGACTATATAGCCCTTATCTGTATGTACATTTTTGCTGCTGATGTTGATCGTTTACGCCCTTACACGAGCAATTGCGCTATAATGGAGAACGGAGCATGTCAAAGACAACGACATTCCAATCGATCTATCTGCTCGAAAATCACTGCGATAATCATACATCTGGAATCAAATATGTATCTTGAAGACATCACATCAACAGACAATGCCACAGAATCACGTATATATATATATATATATATAGTTCAAGGTTATTCTAAATATATATATGACTTTCCCTTCTTATCTATTTTCATCTTAACCCAAACAGTATGTAAAATCAGAGTAATGTAAAAATATATAGTAATGTCTAGAATTTGTTACTTAGCATAAAAGGAGGATCGCGAATAACGCGATCATTTTCTAGTCCACGAAATCAATTTGTATCCGTAATAAAAGAATCGATAAAAAAATCATTTATTAACTTCTATGATTTTTGATCGAAATAACTAAATGCATTGTTCATTGTCGTTACAAATAATCTATTAATACAAGCTAATACTCAGCAACTCAATGATTTAAATAGCATGGAGATACAATAGGGATAAGGAATTACGAAACATCTTCATGGTCGTATATGTTTCCCTATTGTGTCCTTTGATCGTGACACTCGATAAGCTAGACTATAGATAATTGATAAACGATCGACAATGAAAACTAACGGCCTCAATAAAGTATAATTTCTCAAGCATTCCTCGCAGCCTTTCAAATTGGAAGAGATAGCGAATCCTGAATGAATATGTTATAGATAGTTTTCCGCGTTCGATTGGAAAAGGAAACAAAACAGGCGATAGTGAGGTTTTATGAAGAGTTGCTCAACAGAAGCCTTTAGAGGATTTATATCAAACAGATAAAAAAACTGTCCTTGAAACATAGGGTGAATTGCATGATTCAATCGCCTTGAATGTCTATTGTTAGTGAACCGATTCAAATTTTTGTTATCTCGAACAATTTTATGCGAATAAACCATTTGCATTTTTATTACTGAATGTCATTTATTTTTTAATATCGTACTTATAATTACTTGGCAAAACTCAATCACTGTATTAATGTTGTCTGTATATCTATGTGTCCGTACAAATATTTTATTCTATTATCTATTAAGTATCTATTAAAATATTACATTCATGATATAGATTAATAAAATTAAGAAAAAAAGAAAATGAATAAATTTTGTATGATAATATTTGCTATTATAGGAATATTTCCTATTATAGGAATATTGCAATCGAAAAAAATATCAAATGATAAAAATATCTTTGGAATATCAAGGATAAAAAAGAGAATAAAAATAATAATATTAAAAATCATTCATAGAAATAATATATTTAATTTTTTTCAAGTTAATAAATCGAAATTGAGCGTAAAAATAATTGTAGGTATTTTTGGATTTTTACAATCGTAATCTGTTGAAATAAGATAAAACAGTTTAAGCGATCGATAGACCTCAAGTGAATGGTCAATCAATGCGAGTTGCTATCATTTACTATTAAATGTACATAGTTCATTATGCATATATAATTTTCCGATCAAAACGAGAGCGCTTTCTGACGCACTTTCAATAATTCCTTTTACTTATAATTTTGTTACTGAAGGAATTTAATTTGAAGGAATTTAATCATATATATATATGAGAAATTAAATTCCTTCAGTAAATATATATATATATAAAAATGCGGCTACTGAATCCTATTAATTCGAGCTAACAAAAAGATAATAAATCTACATTATTAACAAAAAATTAAAGTATTTGGAGAATACAAAACGTTTCCATCTTTATACTGGATTTTTCTTTCTCTGATAAACCGAAATTTACAAGTTGTATATGTTAAAATTAAAATCCTATTATATTAAGTGTGTCGACAGACCAGTTGTCCTCGACATGACTATGTAACACGATCCTTTGTAAAGCTTGATTCACGCTTTAGAACTGGAAAATTATATATGAATCAATTATTTTAATGATTGTATTTATAAAATCATTTTAATTGTTAATTTATTCAACCATATTAATTTCTTAATATCGTTTTAATTAAGAGTAATAACTTAATTGAAATTAATTTAATTCGATTTCAGTAATTTAATTACTAAAACAATAGTAAAATATCTGTTTACCAAGGCATTTAGAACTTGTTACAATTGATTTAAGAGCTAATATTGACATCAGGTTGCATGCATGCTGCAAGAATTAAACTGTTTACTAGACAGGCCGATGCGACAATATAAAAGCGCGTAAATGTGAAGAAAAAAAATATATTGCAATAAGTATGTCTTTTCAAAATAAACTAATTGTTCGTATCTGTTTAATCAACCGTGGAAAACAGATAAAAAAATCAACTTCTGTTATTTTATCGGTTCTTTTCGATTCCACTCTCAGATAAATCTATTTGATATCGCAGGTGATAATAAAAACATTTTATTTGTAGTCTACTGCTTTATTTCCTTTATCAAATAAATTTACATTTAAGTATTTAATGTGGAAAACATTTTTATTGTATATAACATTTTTTTAGTATTATATTATTCTACACTTGTTTCTCAAAATTCCGACTATATAAAAATATATGTAAATGTACAAAATATTTGATAAGTATATATATATATATCGAAAATAATTTAGGTTTAGAATCTATGTTTATAACAAACGCGTTTATTAAAAATAATCAAAATGTGGGAATACATCAACAGGAATTTATGTAAAACTTGTAAAAGTTAAATTAATATATGCTCGATATTTATACTCCCGCCATTCGAGGCTTGAATGGTTACGTGACGCGGACGAAATTTGTTCGAATGAAGCGCTGTAATTAGCGCATTATTTGCATTCATCATGTATCACACGCGATCTGCACGCGATGTATTACGTTGCATCAGAACGAGATATGTCATACCCACCTGACTGCACCTGCAATAACAGTTGCCTCGTGCTCAACTTCGTTCCGCTTCTGTTGTTCCAAACGCTTTATCCATGTTAATGCGCGTACACACGCGCAAATGCGGATGCGGAATCCTAATTAGCAAAACGGTTTATCACGCGACAGATTCATACACCAGTCGAAAACGATTCATCCAATGTAAGCGACGAATGCGGACAAAGTGACAGTCGTGCACAAGTTTAACGATGCATCGCATGTTATTCTTCGAATGTTATTATTAGTGAGAACTTATCGGCAATTATTGTGCTCGTTATCGATGTTACGATTTGCTTAATAGTTCCTATTTGAATGTGTAGTACGTTATCGTTCTACAAGGCATTTTACGTTACGCACATCCTATTGCATAATCACTGACCAGTATATATAATATCTGATGGCTCTACCGAGCTGTTTTTTGTCTAAGAATTCTTCAATCTGAATATATTCTTCTATATTAAAAATTTTGCCGCGTATTGTCTTTGCTATCACTGCGGTTGATTTGGACACTCACGTGCTTTAAGCGTTTGTAATCATTTTGTCTTTATCGTTCATTAGACGTAAAATAAAAATAAAAATATAATGCTGAAAACGTCCAAATCGACCGCAGCCTATCATACTTAGAGATATGCTAGGATTAATTTTTTTCTTAGTTTTTGTTAAGAAAAGATTGATTCGAATATGTCACTATTATATTGATCATAGAGATGACAGAGGACAATATGTAAGTTCCACACGTTAACTCTTAACTCTCAACTTGTTTCTCATCTCTTTCCAATTCTAGAATTAGAAAGAGACAATGAATAAGTTGTCTTAACCTCGGTTAAGAGTTAATGTGAGTTGACTGAACTGGGCCTAAATCAACCTTTTTGTATTATATTTACGTATGATGATTGTAGCACGTGCGGTGCTCAATTGATCGTTAATGCGTAGAAATTGAATCTGATTGAGTTTAATTTGAACGGATAATTTAGTAGCAATATTCGCATCATTGTCAAGATTTATTTAATCACGATATTCGATTATCGAACACTGTAGATAACATATTGCTTAAGGCAATTTAGAAGAAGTTAAACCAGAAATTTATGCACCTAAAATTCGCAAATTAAAATACTACAGCAAGAAAGTTCTAAAAAAAAAAAAAAATAAAAATATTCATTATTTGTCTGATCAATAGTTTTTGAGATATAAAAGTTTAAATACTGGCTAATTATAGATAACAGTTAAAAAGTATAATCTGTGAGTCATGCATTGATAGTTTTAGTGAGTGCATAAAATGCGCGATTGCTAACACAATTGAGGGGTCAGACAGACAGATAATCGTTTATATATTTATAAACATAATCTATAATTGACCAATTTGGCATTATTATATCTTAAAATTAATATTGGAATGACAAATGCTATTTTCAATTTATTCTTCGCTACAATATTTTTCCAATTTTTTAATTTTTGTTTTTGGAATACAATTTTCTTTATATAATGATTTAAAATAACTATTGCTGCAGTATATTCAGATTGTGATTTCGTCTCGACTTAGCGCTTCGTGCAGCACATAGGCATTCGGCAAAGGTTATTATTGGCATGGACGCGCTGCAAAATGCAAAGTGTTTCTTGCTATCTATATTTAGACTATTCGGCGCAATCACACAGAAATTAATATTTCTAATGTAAAGCTATAAAAATATAATTTCGAATCTAAAAAAAACAAACCGATGCGCGTATACCAGTCATTTCCTTTAATTATATTTTTTAAAATTAATATTACATTTTATGAAAAAAATATTATGTTACTAATTTATATTAATGACCATTGGAATATTTAATAAATAATTTCTATCGTAATATTCAAATCAATTGATAAAAAAGTATTATTAATTAAATATCCTTTGCATTTAAATTACAAATAGAAAAATATAGGTGTTGTTAGACTAGTATTTAGATCTTTTAAACTTTTATTTATTGTTAAATAAAATCGTGCCCATTTGTTGCAAAAATAATAATCGTAACAATATATAGCAACATCTGTTATCAATTTACCTGCTCACCAGCTGCTTGAATAACAAGCATACATTTTTGACGAAATTTATTAAGGGACACTTTTCAATTAAATTTATATGTATATTATTTATAAAGCTTACAATTCTCTTAATTAATCTTAATTAAGCGTCGAAACGTGATTTCATATGATGAAGAAGAAAGTGAGTATCTACGAATGAGCGAGCGTTCAACAAGATATTCGAAATAAATTGGAACATCCCAGGGCATGCTCTCGATAAAAATTCCATCCTTACTCTACTTGTATGATTATTTATTTGCTTACCTGGAAAACGGCCCGTTGATTTCTCGTGAATTCACCGGAAGATACGTACAACGCGTGGATACTTTGTCTTCTGTTATATCCAACTGTGAACTGAATGTGAGAAGGATGATCGTAGATTAGGGGTCGTTACCAGCGATATATATATATATAATACATTCGAGCGAGGTTCCCCTAGTCTATTTTTCCATTAAATTTGATTAGGGAGCAAGATAGCTATCAGTAATAGGGTTCTATTGATACACTTGATACACTTGAAATGACCATACTCAGATCATGCATGTGCATTAATGAGCTCTTTGTAGTATCGTTTGATATAATAACCGTTCGCGAGTATTTCGTAAAATTTTATACACATTCTATCTATTTATTTATCGATTTACGTCGATAAGTCCCACGATTTCATATCGAATTCTTATCAATGTCAAACATGCATCGTTTAAACAAATATTCAGAAACGAATTTTCAAAATGAAAAATTAGAAATAAGACGCATTTAATCGATGTTATCTTAAATCAAACGGTAAAAAAACATTGTCTAATTAATAGTTGCTGGTTTGCACAGAGGATTTATAATAGGACAATTCTGATAGACGTGTACGATTAGTTGTGTAATTTACTTTCGAGCGCATGTACAACATAAATAGGATTAAATAGAATTATTGCCGAGATCTCACGATTAGTAATGCTTTCGACGCGAGTAAAGAGCCATTTAATCGTAATGCAATTAAAAGAACATTGCCCGTGTTTATTGTGCAAATTGACCTGAATTGATTACTTGATTTATTTTCCATCATGGATGTTATCGTCGGCTGTTGCACGGCGTAAGGTAAATCCGCTAGTATTTATGTATAAATAGATAACGATATTTCCATCGATATTAAAAAAAAAATCTGATAAATGTCGAAGTCCACTTATATCCGTTACTGAATATTGCCGGATATTTTATTTCTGATTTTCCTGCGAGGATCTTATCTCGCACATTTTTATCGATATGTGATAATAACAAAGTAATCTATTCAGGAACGCCTTCCTGCCGTAACTGTGAATAATGCTTCGCTAATTTTTTTCTTTTACTTTTTTTAAAACTACATTATACACGGGATCATAAGATGTTGCCAATACTACGTTTATTATTATTTATTTTATCGGCATTTTGAATATGCATGTATTGGGTTGTCCGGAAAGTTCGTGCTGCAAAAGATTTAAATTTAATAAATGTACAATATACTAAAATTTAAATCTTTTGCATTTCGATTTTCCTTCAAAATCGGCACGAACTTTCCGGCCAACCCTATACAAAAAAAACAATGAGAGAATTCTTAAGATTATTAAGAATTCACATAACGAGCGCAAAGAAGCGCATGCCACATTGCATTTATAATCGTTTTGCATAACAGATATAACGAGTGAGTACACAAGTGCGATGTGACTCATTCAGTTATTTTATTATGTTAGCTTATTATTTGAACTGTGCTATCCGATTTTTTTTGTTTCAACGCTACAAATAAAAGCGGAATTTCTCACGATTGTTGTTTCCCGCCAGACTGCATAACGTAAAATGTAAATTATCATTTGGAATTACTGTGCGTGAATAATCAATTAAACTTTATTAATTAACTAAATTATAGTAATGAATTACAAATAGAAAGATATACGTAACATAAATGTTAAAATAATTATACGCAAATCCATTACAAAGTCAATTAATGTTCAGTTATGACGTGTACATGACATGTAAACATTCCCCTCAATTAATTTAAGAAATATTAATATTGATATTTGTGAGACCACGCGATACAGATATGTAAAAAATTATATATGTGAATGCAACCGTAGAAATAATTATAGTGCGTGTGATTAAAAGTATCTTGTAGGCCGCCAATATTGCTATCTAAAGTCAATAACTTACTTAAGGAATTTTTATGATATGAGATACGTCTTTTCACGTTTATATCTTGCATCTCGAATTTTTTTGTGTAAAGACATCATGTATATTGTCGTTCAATTTTTCTATTCCCTTTTTTAATTACATATGTAAACGATATTTATTTAATATCATATGATAGTTTTATTTGATATTAAATCAACGTTTTTTCTCGATATTCACAAGTTTTTAGTTTCGTTCGAAATTTTTGTAACATTTATGATAATTAAGAATCGTTGAATCTATTCATTTAATTATTATCTTACTTGTAAATAAAAATCACACACATCACTCTGGAAAACAAATGATAAATATTGCTATATATTTATTTGCTTATATTTCAGAGTATTATAAATTTAAAATTAAACGTCACATCTATAGATCTGTTTCTTATTGCTGCACTTTCTGAACTGGTACACAGTGCAATAAGTAAACAAATATACGTTTGTTTCACTTCAATTTATTGCATTCAGAGTACAACAATAAAAAACAGACCTTATAATGTGGACACATATTCTTTTTATTTTTATTCTTTTAGCTCGCTCAATCATTTACTTCTCAGTATATAATTAATCATTAAAGAAGGCGTTCTCCGCTAGATTATCGCCAGATTGTTGTATAATTTGCAAGGCTGCTTTAAACACAATAAAATTAATATAAAAATCATTCTGAATTATAGATTTTTTTCTAATGTTGCATATCATAAATATTATTACACATCAGAAGTTATATAATGGAACAATTGTGTAATTTCCAATATATAATAATATTTAAGATATGCAACATAATTTTCGATCAACACAGCAGCAAAACAGTGATAAATAATAGCAAATATCTTATTGAGAATAAAAATTTTTGATGTAAATGAAAGTGATTTCGTGTAATATTTTACTAATATTTTACTAATTAACAATTGCATGTTCCAACTTATCTAATTTTTTTTATACTCATATATATATATATATATATATAAAACCTAATTTCAATACGAAAAAAATTGAATGTAGAGAAGAAATGGATAATCGGAGCAACGGAATTAATCAGTTCCTGTAGAGAGCACATTCTCATGCGTCATTTTTATTAAAACATCCGGTAGTGACAAAGAGATTTACGTTACGAGAGAGGTGCGATGCCAAGGTTGACTACAATCCCTCCATTTGTTCTTTCTATTCACTCAATCCACCTACACATACATAAGCTTGCTAAATTTAACATCGAAGTGACGTTTCATACGTGGTAGTATTAAAATTGTTCTCCAACGCATTATGATAAAGATGAATGACAGATTACCTGCAAAAATCGCGAATTAAAGCAAGTCTTAAAAAAAACACAGGATTCGCAACAACTAATTCAGAATTCGGAATAAGAGGGGAATAGAATGGAGGAATAAATGAATAATTGCATATATTTACTCGAAACTTTACGAAAAAAAATGCTTTATCATTGATGTAGACTTCACACTATGAAGCGATGCAAGAAAGATGTTGTAATAAAAAATTGCTCCAGATAAATAATGTTTTTTACATCCTTCTCACCCCGCTTCCTTCCCTCTTCCCTACTCCGCATCAAGAAATGTATCGTTTTGCAATGGTTACAGATAATCGTATATTTCAAGGAAATCGGATTGTTCTTTCGAGTTCCGCTAAATGCAAATCGCTTTACTTCTTTATGCAACTCGTATTTAATGACGGAATACTTCTTTTTTGTAGCATTAAACTGCTTGATAGATATTAATGTTTATTGGCTCACCTCGATAGGTGATTTATTAGAAGCTATTAGAAATTGAAATATTTTTTTTGCCATGTAGGACAAACTGTACATTTCGATCGAGATTTAATTATATCCATTACGTAAATAACTATGGACTGCTGTATTCCCCTGATAAATTCGTATCCTGATTATATCTCCTCGAAATTATCTACTTATATTCTTAAAAAGCAATTTAACTTTAATTCTTAATTCGTAATTCGAAACAATTCTTTTAATCAATAGCTCAAGAACTACATATTTTTATTCAATTTATTTCTATATTTATTTCAATTTCATTATGATTATTTATATCAATTTCATTATGATATTAGAATTAGATTTCAAAAAGGATAGCGTCTCAGCAGACAATTTATATTTAAAAAAGTTCAGTCGAGATATTTTTATGATGTATAAAAACGTTAAATACATGTTATCAATGTTAAATATGCATATATATGTTTAAACGCATATTATTATTTAATGTTAAAATGCCGGTTTTATACAAAAAAATAATTAAATAAACATTACAATTAAGAAACGTTTTTTATAATTCATTAAATAATTTTTAAAAATTTATCAACTTTTAAACATTTATTTTTTAGTTTATTATATGATTTTTAATGTTTTCAGTAGTATTTTGAATATATCTGTATTGCTTTGATATCCTATAAATCAATCTTTAATTGGCATGTGTGATATTCTATAATATATACTGTATATCGATATACATTAACTCGTCAATTATTTATTTTAAATATTCGAAAAATGTTTATTTCCGAACAATAAATATACCGACATATGGAAATGTAGGAAACATATACAATGTCCAACAGTTGTTATAATTGCTCTTTCCAAAGATGTTATCCACAGTCGTTAACCGCATTGTCTGCATTGTCAAGTTTTTACCTCTTAAGGAATTACCTTAATTATTGATTCAGGAGCGTAAAATAAGGGTTGTAGTAAAAAATGAACAACAAATTAACATAGCTTTTTAAAATTAATAATTGCTATTGATTATTTTATGCGGTACTAATAATTGGCATTCTCTTTTTCAACATTTAACAAAATTTCGCTACTATTTTCTACTTTATTATACAATTGCGCATTATTGAGTAAACATGCCAAAACATATAATTAAAATCCAGGAACAAATCTATTTACTTTATTTGCCTTGTCTAGCATTTTTTTGCATCTGAGACGAATATATATCTAAACGTTAAAAAGAGGAAGAGTGAAATCGCCTACTGCAAAAAAAAACGTGAATACGCCCATAGATGTTGTACACAATCGGTAAAATACAGATCCCTGAAAGTGGACACTTTGAACGGTTAATGGTCCGTTTGTACCATTCCGTTTGTTTGTAATGTAAATTTAATTTCGTACAACTAATTCTTCATCTTTTCCTAGTCCCAAGAATAAAGAAAAGATAAAGAGTTATTTGAACGACGATTAAAATTAGGCAACATTGGTAGAAACGGGCACAAGTCAGCCCTGGCGGAGGATGATTCGTAACTCCGGCGCACTCTGCAGCAGCGGTTGCCATGACGACCGTGATCATCCCACCACTGCCTACTATCCGATGTAACCCGTCACTACACCACCACCACCACTGGCACCATCGCCGTATCCATCGAAGAGCAGCGAAGAGGAGCAGAGCAGAGCGCAGAGCAGGTCCCCTCCACGTTGCTACGTCAGTCGCTCGCAGTCGGTTCGTTCGTGTCGACAGGGGTTATCACGCGCACGTTTCGAGCGTTGGCGTGTGCGTGACCGCCGCGCGGGTGCGCGTGTTGGTGTGTGCGTGTGTATGCGCGCGCGTCGTCGCACCTCCTACATGTTCGGTCGCGTCGTCGACGTCGTCTCGACCTCGACTCGCGAGATCTCGTCGGATAAACGGCGACGAGGAGTCGGTTTTTTTTCCGTGGCCTGAGAAAGCGAGATACGCGTTCGGCCACCACATCGAATTTCTGCGTCGCACCCGCGGATACTCCCTCACGTTCAATAATGAGGGACATGGCAGGTAAGATCGCCGAGTTGAAGTTCGAGGCACCCCTCGCGCGCTTCGAGGAGGAGGACACCGCCAGCCTGAAGAACATGAACATCCTGACAGGTGCGAAAATATCGCCTTGTTTACTCCCTCCTGGAGCGGGCAATAACGCTAAGTTTGACATCAGCCTTTTATCGTTATATCTGGCCATTTTTCGAAATTGGTAATGAACAAACTAGAAATAACGCGATTATTCCCACGTTAATTGGCGTAAATGGTATTGCGTGCTACTTATGCTTTATGCCTTTATCGCAGACAGCTAAAACCTTCGTGGAAATATTAAATTATTAATGAATATTGCTCGCAGAGCGACTACAGTGGTGATGTAATTCTATACAGGGTCGTACGACACACGACCTGAATTTTGATTCTCTGAATATTTCTCTCCGAATAAATCGATCTCTCGCCCTCACGAATGGATTAAGACCAGGTTCCACCAATGTAAGAATAATTTTAATCTCGGTTCAACTTACCCTTCATCTTTTTTTAATTCTTAAAATTAGAAAAAGATGAAGAGTTAGTTGCACCAAAATTAAATTACATTGGCAGAAACGAGCATAATTTTTATGAGTAAATTGAACCGAGGTTAAAGTTCATCTTACATTGATGAAACCGGGCCTAAAAGAGGGAAGAAGTGCATGCAGCTCCAGACGCGTTTCTCAGGCATCGACAGGTGTTACCTCGAACCTCGCAATTTCGTGCAACGGGACACGGTATTAATAAATTTTGGGCCTGCTTGGTGCTTTTAGCGCTCGATGTGTTTAAAAGAATTCTATACTTGCGTGACCAAAATAAATGGGAAAACGATTTACTTGACCGGGTTTACTTGACTTATGTCTATTTCTACCAATGTAGATTAACTTTAATCTCGGTTTAATTAATCCCTTATTCTTTTCTAATTCTTGGAACTAAAAAAAGTAAACCAAAATTAAAGTTAATTTATTTTATTGTTATGTTCATTTTTATCAATGTAGATTAATTTTAATTTTAATTCAATTAAGTTTCCTTCATCTACTAGTTCTAGAAGAATTAGAAAAAGATGAAAAGTAAGTTAATCTACATTGGTAGGAACGGGCATTAAACCGCAGGTCTTCCTCCGAATTTATTTTTGTCGTTCGGTCACCGTGAAATCGTCGCCGGTTAACGCAGTAGGATTTCTTCGAATTCACCCGAAATGTAGTGTTTGCGAATACAGCGACGTTCGAACACAAGTTATTTTTCTATAGACACTCACAAGTCCTTGCCACGACGAGCCAATTCCACCAAGGTTACCATTAATTATCGCCGCGATAATAACCGATTCTTTTTATTTCTTTCTAGATCATACATAGGGATATATATATATAATCCCTTTAGATTTTTTCCATCTCTGAGAAAATAATAGCAATCGAATCTGTGATCAATGTTTGCGGTGTGCTTTATATTTATCTTTTCCGATGTTTAATTTTT
>Ga0157364_1002404_pt1 | contig 17368 bp, 11 predicted proteins | sample AttsexASBM2_FD_111476 | JGI IMG/M metagenome (GOLD analysis project Ga0157364, IMG submission 111476) | Fungus gardens microbial communities from leaf cutter ant in Ribeirão Preto, State of São Paulo, Brazil - Atta sexdens ASBM2 | ecosystem: Host-associated > Fungi > Mycelium > Unclassified ... | reverse complement strand
TGTGTGTGTGTGTGTGTGTGTGTGTGTGTGTGTGTGTGTGTGTGTGTGTGTGTGTGTGTGTGTGTGTGTGTGTGTGTGTGCGCGTGTGTAATAAGATTGGAAATAAGACCATTTATGTTAGATACATTACTTTTGAATACGAAGCACCAGCTGTGGTCTGAATGTAAGATGTTGAACTACTATATATAGTTATTTAAATGAATTTCAGAAATTATACACACACACACACACACACATACACATAAATACAATATGCCAAACGTTAATGTGGCGGTATTCGAACGTCACTGTTACTTAAATGATTTCTTCTATGTAATATAAAAGAAGAAAACCTGCTTAATACATCACCATGTCAATAAGATAATAGAAAAGAATCCATCATTATGCTGTCTTAGTTAATAAATAAAAGATTCTATTATATATCATGTTATAAAATATAAAAATATAAGGAAAAATTGTTGAGCAAGAATGTATTATAGATCGATTTATATTTCTTCGTGAATCTGTATACATGCAATATTTGAAATAAATGTGCTGAGACACAAATTTAATCTTTCATATTGTACATCGCCTTATATGAAGATATTATTTTTTGTTAATATTATATATATATATATATATATATATATATATATATATACACATATATATAATATATGATTTTTTGACGATTTTTTAAGAGATCTCAAAGAATTATTAAAATTTTCTATGTAAATGTTATAATAAATATTGTTTAATATTCTTCTGTCAAAATCTGTAATAAAGTTAACAGATACTCTAAGTCTATAAAACTCATTTTTAATTTATGTTATTAAATTTATTTTATAAATTAATTTATGTTATTTAATTTATGTTATTAGGAAATGTGATTTAGTTTTGAGTTTTTTTTCTCAAAAACTGATTTATTTAAACAAAATAATGAACGAATATCTTAATTAAAATATTTTCTTCCGTTTTCTACAATTTTTTATCCTGTAAACAGTTTTTAGTAACGATCAACATTTAATTGTATGGCGAGTTCTGAAATGGATTGTGTTGGATTTTCTTCCAATATAAATAACGCTTGTAAAGCTGCATTTTCTAGCTTTTTTGATCGCCCCGAGCGATCTTTGTCATTAACATTGAAATCGTCACTTTTGAATCGCCTGAATCAATATTCACATATCTCAATTGATGGAGCAACATCACATAAATTTCTCAGAATTCTATGATTTTCAGGCGCCGTTTCTTTCTAAATAAAAGTAACACGAATCAAAAATGCTCTTTAAGAATTTCTATTTTTTAAATAGTACAAACATGATTCTTACTGCGTATATTATTAGTAAACGGCTAAATATCATGGAATAATGCGATTGTCTTCGACAATACGCAAACCCTCAAAACTAAATCACACTCCTAATAATTATAACATTAATTACAAGGAATCAAAATGGCATAATCGTATAAAAAAGAATGAATATACTAATGAATATTAAGTATATTTTAATAATAATAATCCAAATTTACAGAAAATTCAATTTCAGGAAATGGAACCGTTTGACATTTTTGAACAAAAAGATTTGTACAATTGAATCAGTCCAATCATCAGCTATCATCAGTTCGATTAGCTCCAAACAGTATCAATATTTTCTGACATTCAAGACTTGAAATAACAGTCATAGTGCACGAATATCTTATAGATACGGCGCTTTTGATCTTTAAGCACAAAGACATTCCCGCCTGTCAATACGCCAGTAACCTTGAAGGTTATTCCGTCGCAGTGAATATTCGTCAAATGTGAAATTAAGAAGTGACAAACTGAATCGATTATTTCCACGAAATTTAGATCGCGTTCTTTTCTGCATAATGGGTAAGAGAAAGGCCACAGGCAATGCGAACAATCCAAATCATGACCTGTGTGATTTTTTGATGGGTAAGTAATTTCCTTTTGTATGTTGTAAAATGATTTTTTCGTTCACAAGAAAAAGGAATATAATTCTGTTTAGATTTGTATTGTAAGAATACGCAAAAAATATATGATAAGATATCTATTTGCAGAACTGGCAGATTATGAACGTAATGTCAGCAAGAACGTTTACAAGTACAATGCATATCGCAAAGCTGCTGGAACATTAAGTGCTCTGACGGAGAGAGTTAAGAGTGGAGAAGAGGCGAAAAAGTTACCTGGAATAGGAGTAAAAATCGCAAAGAAGATAGATGAATTTCTTCAGACTGGAAAACTGCAAAAACTAGAAGATGTACAATCTTGAAATAAGAATTTCAATATATATGTGAATCTTTCTATATATATTTTCTTTTTTCAGATCAAGAAAGATGATATTAATGTCGCTATTAGTTTATTAGCTCGGGTGTCTGGCATAGGTCCTGCTAAAGCAAAGGAATTAGTGGAAGCTGGTATCAAAACTTTGGAAGATCTTAAGAAGCATCAAGACAAGCTTACGCATCATCAGAAACTGGGATTGAAGTATGAAATTGATTTGTTGACATTGCATATATTTCAACTAATGCATAACAAATTCTTGTAGGTATTTTGATGACTTTGAGAAGAAAATACCAAGAGCAGAAATTGCACAGATAGAGAAGATATTGAAGAATGCTATCAAGGAACTAAACAGTGCTTATCTCATAACTATCTGTGGGAGTTATAGACGTGGTAAAGAGGAAAGTGGAGATATCGATGTTCTTGTAACTCATCCTGATTATATATCAAAAGTAAAAGATGGAAAAAAGAAGGCTGTATCATTGAAAACAATTATTGAGTGTCTTGAAAAGAAAAAATTGATTACAGATACAATATCTCTTGGTTCTACTAAATTTATGGTATATTAAAATAGGACTAAGAAGCGCTTAAATGAGGAAAACATTTTTAATTATATATCATCTTTGTGCAGGGAATATGTCAGTTACCAGAAGATAAAAGCAAGCCTTTCAGAAGATTAGACATACGTCTTACATTTCACGATCAATATTATTGCGCCATACTTTATTTCACTGGGAGTGATCTGTTCAACAAGAATATGAGAGCTCATGCATTGGAAAAGAAATATACTTTGAATGAATATGCATTAAAGCGTCTTACAATCGAAGGTAAAATATGATCGAGAAACAATACATAAATGTAGTAATTCAAAAAATTTCATAGTTATAAGAGATTATTTTCAGGTCGTCCAGGAGAAGCTGAAAAAATTACATCCGAAGAAGACGTTTTCAAATTCCTAGGTTTACCCTATAAAGATCCAAAAGACAGAAATATATAAATGGAAAAAGATTTTTCTTTTTATATTTATAATTTATTGTCATATACAAATATATTTTATGTATTATTTATTTATTTTGCAATGTAAAATAAAAAAAAATTCTGTTAAATTAATATGTTAAAAATAAAAAATCATTCGCACACAATAAATTTTATAAAAATTTTATTTAGAAAGTTAATACATAATAAAATGAAAATTGCGTTATTTCTATATTTTACAACATTTGTCAATCAACAATTTATTATAAGAGCGACAAATATTTATCATTTAATATATTATTTTAGAAATTTTGTTTTCGTAATCACACAGTCTCATAAGCAAGTATATATATCTGCATTAACAATAATGTAAGTGTAGCATTAGTAATAATACTCAATCCCTTAAACACAGGATTATGATACTTTACGATAAAATCATTAATAATATCTTTGACATTATTAATTTTAAACAGATATAATAATGTCTTTTAAATATAACCAATATGCAATAACACCCCATAACGTTGTGGTCCACAAATTCATAGCGAGAACTGACCAATGTGTAGCATGTGACAGTGTCCAAGCCCATGGAAATATGCCCTTGGTGACAATATGCCCAACATAAAGAATAATTGGATTCAAACCTAAAACAAATATAAAAGTAAAAATATGTAAAACTCATTTTAGTTGCAGTTAATGCATAAAAAATGAAATACATATTTGAACACTGTATGATAAAAGAGATAAAAAAAGATTCAACAGGAAAAAGAAATTTATATATTAGATAACATATACCTGCGTAGTTGAATGGTGCACCGCTCCAATATTGTTTATAATCGACAAAGACATATAAGATTGCATATAATAAAAATGCAAAACAGGATACTGTCAAAACAAATGAAAGCGACATCATTTTCTTGCTGACTGGTATTACTCCAAATTCTTTGTCAAAGTCACATAATATTCCAGCAATGAGACCCTGAATATCAATATCGATTATTATTAATCATATAAATATATTTTTTTTTTGTTGCCATTATGTAGAATAAAAAAAAATTGAAACTTACGGTAACAAATGACCACAGTAACCAGCGTATTACTTTAGCATTGCATTGGTAGTAAAGCAATAAAATCTTTCCAGCATGGATACCGAAATACACAACAAGTATTATAGATATAGTGTTCATTATACCTGTAAGTGACACGTTGATCATAAATTTCATTATACAAAATTTATAAAACTTTTATTGGAAAAAATAAAATGTTATGCATACCTTCAGGATCATGAGGTAAGATGGTACCATACACAGGATTTTGTGTTTTGGAGTACATATGACTGCCAAACACAATTCTGTCTATATAACCGGCTGCGCCTCCAGTACAGTTAGCGAATTCTCCGAAATGATGATAACCACCGGGTCCCAAGTATCCTGTTGGACAATTCGGGACAGGCAGGAGAAATGTGATTAGCATATGCGTCGTCATAATCGCTAAAATGATCAACCACTGTGCCCAATTGTTCAAGATATCTCGCAGGACTGTAAATCGACCGAACTGTAACACGTCGTCCTAAGAGATTATTAATTATCACTATTATTGATCCACTGTAGACATACGTAACGTGTTATTATAAAGAAAAAAAAATATGATTCAAACCTGAGAATGCGTCTTCATAAATATAGTCTCAATAGTGGCGCATATGAAGTACGAAACAGCTAGCAGCTGAAGAACGCCAGGAAATCGGAGATCATCTAGCGACTTTGCATAAATCGAGTTTAACATCAATCCGAGAAGTATAAGAATAATTGTACGCTGCAGGCAACGCAAAATAATCTTTCTGCGTGAATTTGACACACGAAGCTCTGATCGTTTTGATATAGTGATCGACAATCCCATGATCCACGCAAACCTGAAATTGCAATGTAAGAGTGTAACAGCAATAGAACGAAATGTACATAAAATGCAAAAGGGAACAGATAATTTACCAAGGTAACACTAAGTCGGCCACTGTCAGACCATTCCATGCGCTATGATTGAAAAACATATACTGGCCACCGCCATTATTGACAAATATCATCAATAATATAGCAATCCTGAAATGATTTTCGTTATAATATATGATGTTAAGAGTATGTTAAATCATTTCACATGCAAAGGAAGATACCCTCGGAATGTATCGACTGAACGGATCCTAGTACTAGATCTGTTTGTCCTAATCATTATATTTGCCGTTTCCGCTTCTTGAAGCTCATCCAAATCCTGAAAGCATATATTAAATCTTGAATTAATAATATCAAGCTTAATCTTAATATAAAGTATAGCACACATAATCACATAATATACATTTGTACACTTACATCGTGTACATTATCTGGAGATAATTTTCCCTTTACCACACGTATAATAACTTTAACAGTAGCAAACAAAATAGTTAGCAGAACAAACACCATAAAAGCTGCAAATATTGCTGCAAGAAAAATAATTATTGACATTCCAGAAATTAAGACTAATAACGAATTCGATTGAATTATTGTGTACTCGTAAACATTAAAATCATCGTGAATGAAATAAAGATAAAAATGTGACAAATACGATATGTGACATGAAGATGTTTAATATAAATATAGAAACAGCATAATCCTTATTATACCTGAATGTTTTATGCTGTTTGGTAAAATATGAATTTTATAATTCAAAATATTTGCATTTCACTTTTAGATTCAGATTAAATTAGTGTACAATGATTTTATGCACTAGTGAGCTTTAGTGCATTCAATCAAATTAAAAAAACTGATGTAATTTTTTTGGCTTACGAAGATAACTGTTGATCGGTTCACGAATGGTATAAATGTTCGAGCAAAGTTGCTCCGCAGAAATATTCCATCCATAACTTCCATGTTCTTTAAAATTATACGTTGTGCTGTAAACAAACGACAGTATAATAATTACAGTATAATAATTGTATATGTTTATATCAGTAAAAGATATGATAAATAAGATGATCATAGAACTTGTATTTTGTTACTTACTGACACCATTCTCCAAGCTTATCTTTGTAAAATATGTGCAAGGGAAATTTCGTAGGTACGATTAACGTGGTATTTTCTCCTTTTGGTAAAAAAGCTCGTGGAACATCTTTGCACTACAAAAGCAAAGGATTGTTAACAATTTAAATAAAAAATTAATGTTTCATTCAAAATTCAATAGTTTTATTTTATCAAGTACGTACCAGATAGCAATCCACTAAATGAGAATACAATGTAAAAGATCTATTATATTCGTTCAGAATGCTAAAACACGCTTTATCTATTCCAAGCGTCGCATTAGTATTGAGACAAGGATTCACTGCAACGTGTTGGTTCATGACAGACATTTTGCTGCGATCACAGTTGCTTCATTAAAATCAAGATCTTCTCTAGTATTGTCTGTATAAGTACCACTGAAAAATGAATAAATATATATACAAAATCTGACAATAAAGTTTTCAAATTGCAGTAATAAAAAGATAATAAAATGTTATATTTCATCTTTCAAAGTAGTCTCCAATTGACATCAATACATTTTCTACATTTAACAAAGTCTGAAAATCTTTTTTAAGGTACATAATTAGAACACTCATCACATTTCTTTATCCTTGACGAAAATGCTTACTTTTTATCATATTTTTAAGCTATGAGAATATGAAATCTAAGAAGTCAAATCTAATTAATTAGGTAGTTCATCTCAATAATTTATTAGCTACAAAACTGTTTCATGATATTTTTATGCTTAGGAATGTTGTCATACAATTTTCTTTGCCAAAAAAAATTATTGAGAATAGTCACACCACCTTATTCATCAGATCTGATCTTTTCAGATTTTATGCTATTTTCGAAGTTAAAAAACATGACCAAAGATAAACATTTTTAAGATTTGGAGACATTTGGAAAAATATCACAAACGCTTTGAACAATATTCTAACAATAAATTTTAAAAATAGTTTTGAGTGTTTTTATATCAAAGATGAATGATGTATATTGATATTATAAGGGACTATTTTGAAAGATAAAATATACAAATAAATTTTATTACAAGTGCAAAAAATCTATGTTACGTGCACTAATCGTCAGCATAGGTAGTGAATTTTGAAATATAACCTATATAAAATTCGACAAAAAAGAATAATAGATGCAACTGACTATTGATATGATATTAAAGATTTGTTTTCTGTAGGTATACTACATGATACCTTTTGCACTTAAAATAAATTCGACATAATATAATATCTAATTACAATATTATCTAAATATAATGTTTCCGACGCAAAATAGAAAGATAATGCGCAATTTACAGGATGCTTTAAAATGCGTTTTGTCACATTACTATACCTGTATATACATGGCAGCTAATACAATAAGAGCACGATTGGATGCACAATGCACGGATATGGTCAGAATATCTGATTACCACGGAACAAAACAATGGGAATGAGATCACAATTAGTTCTATTTCGGACTCTTGTTACGATTAAGAGACCATAATTCTATACTAAAAAAAAGACTATTTTCTTGCTTATCACCTTTTTGTAAAGAGAGAAAGTCGAAAAACTCAGGTCACTAATAAAAGATGTGAGAAAAAATCTAGCCAGCTAGGATACATTATACATTTATAACTATGAGATTCTGTGCTGGACTATTCTAAAAGGGGAAGACACTCAAAATTTTTCAGTTGGAAGTGGAGAGACCAATCAACAAAAAATACATAATGACAGAATTGATTAAAGACGCGATCAGACGCAATTCACAAGCTTTCAGTTGGAAACAATTCCAAAAAAACAATTACACTGCGTCACTTTCAGTACAAAATAGATAGCGTGGTAGCTTCGCGCAAATACGTCATAAGTCATGATTCGTTGAGCATGATCGGCAACCAATTGCGTTCGACTTTTAGACACATGCGGCCGCGGGACTTTCTGAAATGCAGCGCGTAAAGATAACTTGGCAGAATCAATGATTTATTGCTTAGGCCGATATTCATAGTCAGATCTTAAGACCGTCTTAAGTACAGTCTTAAGAAGTCGCGAATCAATCAGAGGATTGCATTAACGTCTTAAAGCAACTTACTTAAGTACGATTTTAAAATAAAAATCGATTATGAATACCGCCTTAGGAATGACTTTGGGTGTCCATTTCACGCTGCAAATTTGAAGCATTCTTTGATTGATCAATTTGTAAAATTCGTTCTTCTCAATTGGTCAACGAAGTATTTGCAATGTTAAATGGATCACATCACCTGATAGCAAGCTGATGTCAAAATGATGTCATTTGACGTCAAAATAACGACAAATGACGTAACTTGCCTGGAATCTTTTGATTAAATGATTCTGATTAATTTTTCAAGTGACAATTCTAATATTTTAATAATACAAGTATATAATTAATATAAAATTAATATAAAAAATTATAATTTTTTTTCTATTGAAAAGAGAAATTGAATTAATTAGGGACAATATTTTATATATGTAAAATAGAGAATTAATTAACTTTTCATCATAAAAGTGATTTAATTGAATTGTAGAGATAGGAATTTTAAAAATAATCAAAATATTTTTCAATCTTTTAAAAAAAAATTTTTTTACGAAAGTTCTCAAAAATGAAGAGATATACTAAAACTGTACGATTTTTGTAAGTACATAAAATAGATATTTACTTATATATTTATTATAAAATGTTGACAAAAAAGATTAAGTATAAATAAAGGCTGTGTTCCATGTAAAGAACATTTTATTCTTGTTAAATAAACGACAAAGATAAAATGATATATCAGGTGTATTGTGCTTTTTGTGGAGTACTTGGCTAAAATTAAATGATGACAAACTATAATATAACAATCCTATATAATAAATAATAATTTTATATCGTGTTAGATGATCTACTCAAGTTTTTGTAAAAATTTTATGTTGAATTTTTAACATATTCGAGTGTTAATTTAACATATAATATGTTATATCAACTAAATAATAATATTTAACGTAATAAATATGATTATTATGTTAAATTATTATGTTATTTAACAAATTTCGTGTTAAATTGATATTCAATATTTTGCAGTATTAAAATAAATTTTTATGAGTGACCAAATAACATAAAAATAATTTAATATTTTTATTAAAAATATTTTAATAATTTAATATTTGTGTTACTTTCTAACATGCGTTCATCTTTCGTTAAATTAACACAAAAATTTAAATGGATCATTTAGGACAATGCGATAAATTTAATATAAATTGTCCAACTGTGTACTGTTTACGACAGCGACCTTTCCAAGGTTCCCAAATACTGCGCAACCACGAACATCCTGCGATGTGACGTACAAAGTTCCTGCGGTTTCGCGAATAAACATCACGTTTCTATTAGCCGCTCGCGACGGATAGCAGACGCGATAACAATCAAATGTGATAAGGTCCGATAAGTCGGCCGTCTGGTAGGAGTTCGATAATTATATACGAATGGTATCTAAAGTTTATCAGTCGAGATTGACCATTTTCACAGTCGTTTCTCTGACGCGATTCGGACGTATTCGCAAAACTTTTGACAAGGACCTGCTGTTGCTCGCAGTGATCTCGAGGTGTCTTAAGAATCTCTCTTTCACACTATGGAATCCTCGGCAATTGACGAAGCTAAGTCTACTGAAGTTAAGGTGCCGCAGGTAAAAAATTACCAGAGCATAAAAGAACTAAAGGAAACAGATTTTCTGTTTTTATACAATCAGGACGTCTATTCTTTGAAAAGAATATACAAAACATATACAAAAAAATCTATATACATGCAATGTATATACTAGTATTTTCTTAGTATTTTGTACATTTCTTTTCAAGAATTATAAAAGTCCTGGTTGTGGAAAAGCGCATACACAAAAAAATCTATCATATATTGGAATACTCTTAATCTAAAGTGCTGAAAACTGCGCATGATGGAAGCAGTTCTGCAAAATTGATAAAATTATTTTTCATATACTATTAATTGCAAGCATGTATAAAATAATTACTTTGATCGAAATAATTTTACATTAATGAATGCAATATTTTATTACCAGACATATCAATTTTGAAATAATAGATCAAGAATACGACATATAGCTAATAATATTTAAATTCTACTTCAATTGCGCTGAGAGAATTTTCAATTATATTAAATAATTCAAAATCCTTAATCAAAATAAAATATTTCTATTTACAAATATTTTGTAATATTTCTTTTCAATATTAATTATTTAAAATCAACAGTTGAAGAAACAATTTTGACATATCTATTAAGTCTATTCTACGATGCTTTTTTCCTGTTTCTTGCTTTTTGCTATTATTTACATCTTGTTTTTTTGCTCTTTGTCCGGTTTTTTATTTTATATCGCCCGAGATAAAAGTTAACGAACTTCAAAAGAAACAAGAAATATGTAATAAGAAATACAATTGTCGATAAAATAGATACAAAGAAGAAAAAAATAAAAGGTAAAAAAGAAAAACAGGAAACAAAGAGAACATTGTAAAATAGACTTTAACCTTTATGGTATGCTGAGCTTTATATATTCATTATCTCGATTGAAAATCAATGTAATACATTACGTGAAAAATCATTTTTGTATCTACTAACAATTTCTAAAGAACTTCTACAAAAGAACTTCTTTTTTTTTACATCTTTTAAATTGTATCCATTTAAAACAAAGATCTATGCTTCTCTTTGTTCGCGTCTTTTTTTTTCTTTTGCGATATGTTTCAAAATAATTATGTTAAATAAAATTTAAACTCTCTTTTAATGTTTCTTTCTGTACAAAGAAAATTCGTACTGATTTTTAAAAAATCATTAGAAAATGACAAAAGAAGTGAATCACTCTATATAAATTTAAATACATAGAATATAAATATCAATACTTGTGTCAATGACGATCTGAATCATTGATAACGGTCGCTTGTTTCACTATCACTTGGCGAAATTTTTATTCTCTAATCTATTAGAAAAGGATGACTAACTTGCTCATTTCCACCAACGTAGATTTTAATCTCGGTTTAATTTACTCTTTATCTTTTTTTGATCTTTAGAACTAAAAAAAGACGAAGAATAAGTTGAACTGAGATTAAAATTAATCGACATTGATGGAATCTACATTGATGGAAACGAGCATAAGTTAGCATTTAGTAGCTCAAACATACTGCGGTACTTGTGGCCTTTGTTGCATCGATAACTTCCATTATTCTGATTTCATCATCGATCACTGCTTTATTTACAGATTGCTCTGATGATAGATAAAAGAGATTTTGTAAATGTGTGTGATTTAATATGAATATTAATATTATCAAGATATTAATATTAATAGCTGTCGATGTAAAATTTCTTTCTAATAAAATAAGCATGCTCTCAGTTAATATTTTCTAGGTATACTGTTATTAATAAACTCAGTATATATACAATTGCAATATCATCGTTATAATAAAACTAACATAATAAACGATAACATAATAAATATATTTGTTGATCTTTAAAATAGTGATATCAATTTCAAATTTAACTTAAATATTTTTATAAGCAGAATGATAGAAGAATTTATTTATATAAAATTAGACAGTAAAACAATAAAGACTCTCGAATATAATTTAACGCGGTTCTAAAAGTAAGTAGAGATTTCTATTTTTTATTTGAATAATTTTTTATATATTTAAAAAAATATATCTTTTTCGCAAAAATGAAAATAATAATAATAATAATAATAATAATAATGAAAATAAAATAATTATAATTAATTTAAAATTTTATACATATACATGCAGAGAGATCAAGACAGTAAAAAGACAAAAATTAAATGACTGATATACACACAATTACAATACAGGCTTTATCCTTTATATTACATTATAAAGTTAATAAAATGCCGATTAGTCAGTCTAATGCCCATTTCTACTAACGTAGATTAACTTTAATTTCGATTCAACTTATTCTTCGTCTTTTTCTTTCTTCTTCTTTAAAATAGAGTAAGTTGAACCGAGATTAAAGTTAATCTACATTAGTGGAAACGGGCATTAGAGCTACCGCAGACAAAATTTCGTAATGTAAGGCGTAAACTTAAACCAATGGTAACAAGCTGACATCATTTTGTCATTACTTTGACAAAATGAGCTTACTACCAGGGAAGTCAATTAGGATTAGGATATTGCTTTACATCTACGTATCTAATAGAAATAGAAATAGCAGTAAACTTATTCATAAGGCAAATTTCAACCGGTTGACATTTGTCTTAGAGACATAAGTTTATTGCTACTTCTATTTCCGTTAGATTACGTAGATCTAGAACAATATCCTATTATCGGCTTAAGTTTACGTCTTATGGTTACTGTTACAAAAATTTTGTCTACAGTAGCCTTAAATGACAGCTAGATTGCGTAGGATAGTGTAAGATGGACGAAAATCAAGCTAAAAGTAAACCGAAAATCGGCAAATCCTTTAGTTTGAGCAGTACTTGCGGAGGATGAAGCGCTGATTGGCTAACCCAGGCTCTGACATTTTCCACAAAGGAAAAAATCTTTCCTCTTCTCTCCTCATACATGTGTAATCTGTGTTAGTGTTCGTTGTGGTGTTTCAAAAAAATACGTCGCAGTCTTATTGCAGTTTTAATACTGAAACAGCCAAGCTGATCTAGGAAGAATTCAGTGTTCGGTCGTAAATTTTATAGATCTGTGATATATAATTTAATTTACTATATAATAATCGTTATAATACGATTTATTTTTAATACGATTTATTTTTAAACCACAAGTTTGATTGTGAAGCACGTGTTGCAATCAACGCCGGAGATCATGGAAACATTCAAAGAAAAAGTAAAACAAATCAACATTCTCGAGTTTTTAATTGAATTAGGAAAAAGTGAAGATAAATGCTATATGTTGTTGAAGAAAGTGTTTAAAAATCGCTGTATAACTCGTAACAGTATACATGCGTATTTTGATGAAGTCAATGGAAACGCGAGACAATCCTCTAATAAAAAGAAAGAAATTGAGAAGAAAATGGATAAGGTATTGCAATAGTTTTGTGTTTCAGGAAAAAGAAATACTAGGAATGAACAGTTTAACCGGAAGTAGTTTTTCGTTTTATATTTGAATCTCTCAATTTATTAGCTGTATTATATTTTCTCTTTTGTGTACAATATACTTCGCGGAAGCACGTGTCTCCAGATTCTTTAATATTTCTTTACACAGTGTTGTAGAGAGAAATAATCGCAAGTCGTTCCATCTGATATGGCAGATACGGCATAAATCACATCCAGTAATCTTTTGTCTTCTATTGTCTTCTCTCTGTGTATCTTTATATATTTCTAAACGTTACTTGGGCTACTTCCAAAACTTCCTCTCCGAGGAAAATTTTACTCGAACAGTACACGTAACATATGCTATAGCATACAGAGTAAATTCTTCCTCGGAGAGAAAGTTTGGAAACACAGCCCTAGTGAGAAATAATGGAATTGATATTGAATCGATGTCGATTCAACGTCGAAATCAGCACTGAATTGACATCGATTCAACATCGATTTAATGATTTCGACGTTGCGAAGCATGAACGAAATTTCTAGAAGGCGAAAATTGGAACAATGAAATGTGAAAGAAGCGTAAATGCTTCTTTTATTAATTTTCGGTTTCTGGAAGTTTCGTTCACACTTCTGTTATTTTTCCATTATATCCGATTTACGCTCCGATGTTTATTTTCATATACTTATATTTGCTTTAATTATACTTATAAAATATTTTTGTTATTTGACTGATCACTAAAAATCTATAATTAAAAATAATACATTTTCATTATGATGATTGATACCGCAACATAAACATCATCGACTTATAAAATATATATATATACAATATATATATATATATTTATATATATATATATATATATAATATTTATTTAATTATCATCGTTTCGTCTTAAATTTTAATTCACGAGTAAAAGAATTTGCGTTACAACAATTATGGTATTAGAACTAATTTTTATTTGACGTACTCCTGAGGTGAATCTCCACAGCAATTCCTGTAAGTTTTTTAATATTTTTCAACTCTAATATTCATTTATTTATATATTTAAGGTCAAATATCGTTAACTATTCCATTTATAACTGGTTATAGGAAATTTGATGTCGGAGTGTAATCACAGAATGAAGATTTTTATGAATTTTATGTAATACATTACGCTGATGAAGGCTAGACGTTAGCCGAAACGTTCGTAACAAATATATTATAGAGAATTGGTTTAAAACAATCGAAATAAACGCGCAATTATTATAGCGTCGATTTCTAAAGCCCATTTGTAATTTGTTAATTGTCCGTATTTATAGTCAGGCCTTATATTTAAAGTTTCCTTTAAAATTTATCTTCAGATATTCTACGAATTATTTTATTGGACATCTATTAAAGAGTGTTCCCAAAAATCGACAGTTTTCGGACCCTCGATTTTGCGACTAAACTCTGTGTTCAAGTACTTTATAATGTACCTTATAATAAGACATTAATATCACAGAGAAATTTCAAATTGAGATGACAATTATTTTTAGAGCTAGGAGGGGAAGTGGAATCGAAATCCGTTACCAAATTATCATTATAGATTTGCAAAGTCCGGGATTTTATGAAGCTTTTAAGAAGAACGCTCATTCGTATGATGAATGTGAGCTTTAAGTGTGATACGTTTGTTTCACTTTATTCACATACTATTACTAAAGTGAGACAGATGTCTAATCCATCACGTATGGCTATTACTCTCGACGCAGTTAGATGCCCCTCTCCAATGTTAGCATAGAGAAGGCTCAAGCGGGAAGCACAGACTTTTGCGTAACGCATAATACATAAGACATAAGAAATTCAACCAATCAGAGTTTTTTATTTTATGGAAAAAAAGGAAACGAAGGATTTTGATTGGTACATTTTTTTACGTATTATGCGTTATGCAAGAATCTGTACTTGCCACCGACATATAGTACAAGACGGAGCATTATGAGTCGAAACCATCTTGGCAGATCTAGAAAGAGATAGAATTATGGGGATAATAGTGAATCAAGAACCCTGAGGCATTAAGTTACAAAGTGCAAAGTAACACTCTGTGCTCAGAGTGTTACTTTGCACAAATACACGTGGAAATATTTCAAGTTTTATTTTGTATCTAATAATTAATAATGTAAGTTTAAAATTATCGTACTGCGTTAGCACCAGTCAGTACTGTGATGACTCATAATTTTAAAGAATACACTCCTCCCTATCCTGAAACATAATTCGATTAATAGGACAAGAGTAGAAAGAGAGTTTCATGCCCATTTAGCTATCTTACTCTTTCTAGGTCCGTCAAGACGAAAGATCAAAGAGATTTCGTCGCATGCTCCTTCCAATATTGTATGTCGATGCTTTCCACTTAGTATATAGCTCACTGTGGCGAACACACTACTGCAATCTTACATAAATGACGCTTTGAATATAAAAAAAAAATCGGATTTTTGCAGCCGTAATATATCTAATAACACATGACATCCTCTTCAGCTATGATAACAATTGTCATCTCCACTTAAAACTTCTTTGTAATTAATATCTCATTGTAAAGTAACACACAGTTCAGTTGAAAAGAGGGCCCATCGAAAAAAAGCCCTTTTTTGGGATCACTCTTTAAAGAAGCCTAAATATAAGGTCTGACTATGAATTACAGTTACTGAAAAAAGTAACATTAACTCTCAGCTTATCAGGAGAATAGTGTCTCGGCGCCAAACCAAGGGCAATACGACATTATAAATAATATTACATACATAAACATTTTTTACTTTTCACGTTTTCGCTCTAGAGAAAAAGTTACATGATCGATACCCTGGATAAGCGCTTACATTTGCAATAGATTGGGCAAGTATACACGTTTATATCACAAACTTTAGTAATTAATTTCTTATTAGCTATTACGAAAATTGCAAAATTTTAAGACTTTTTGATTCAGTCCGTTCTACCTACTGAGATTATGGGACAATATTTAAAAAAAAAAATGATCGACGCTTATACTGAAAAAAGGATTAAATTTTTATAAATATTTGTTTAAATGATTCTAAGTAAATAATTTTTAAAATGTAAACATATAGGATGAATCAGAGTAGTTGAGTCAGTTACTCTCGAAAATTATCGACGTGGCACACGACTTAATGATACGGATCGGATGCGTGGATAACATCGTGCGAATTGCTGGTTTCAGCGCGAAAACAGGCACGTTTGACATTGAGTTGTGAAAATTGTTATAAGACATTAAAAATGCGTCTTTTTTTTAATGAGCTCAGCAATTCGCACGACATATTCACGCATCTGATATGTATCATTAATGCCTGATTTCTTCATCTCTAGATAATCCAGGAGATATCTCTCAAATTACAATGGAGATTATTTCCTGGATCTGCAATTTATCTGCAATTATCAGCAATTTATCTGTAAATGAAGAAAATTAGGTATAAGTCAATAATTAGGTGTGAGATCGATAATTTTTTTGTAAAATAAAAAACTGATTCAGCTACTCCGATTCACCCTGTATATATATTTATTTGTTACAAAAATCATTAATTTGATTTAATTATCATTTTTGAAAAATATTTACTTATTGTAAGTAAATGTTTATTTACCATTAGTATTATTAAAAAAAATATGTATTAAAATTGTGAGTAATCTTTTTTCAGAGTATTAAAACGTTAATTAAATTATGCGCCTACTCCGGAATGAAAATCTATTAATTGCTTTTGTATATTATATCATTGACTAAATTCTAAAACATAATAGATTTTTTCCATTTGTAAACGTGTATTAAAATGTTGTAGAGTATTTTATTTTATTTCTTTGATTTATTAATAGACACTGTCTATTAATTAATTGTATCTAAGACTCTTTTACAAAGGAGAAAAATTCCCATAATTATTGTTTAATTAATAATAAATTGTTTATAACAAATAGAAGCATTACCAAAATTTATCTATCAATGCAGTAGATATATTTCATTTTTTTAATTAAATTAATTTATTTAAGAACAATGAAAAAGCTTCCATAATTTTCTAACTAACGATAGATTGTTAACAATAATTACCAAAAGTAGCAAAGTAGTTTGCTGTAAT
>Ga0157364_1002403_pt1 | contig 17368 bp, 8 predicted proteins | sample AttsexASBM2_FD_111476 | JGI IMG/M metagenome (GOLD analysis project Ga0157364, IMG submission 111476) | Fungus gardens microbial communities from leaf cutter ant in Ribeirão Preto, State of São Paulo, Brazil - Atta sexdens ASBM2 | ecosystem: Host-associated > Fungi > Mycelium > Unclassified ... | reverse complement strand
ATCTTTAACGTCAAAATGACGATAAGTAACGTCAGTTTGCTAACTGTATTGTTATTTATTTATGTTTATGAACCTTGTCAGAATTCAATCTAACATTGCCAACACTATTTTATATAAAAAGAAAATTTCTTAATTATTAGATTTAATTTTGATTTTGATATACCTAAAATTAAAAATATGATATTATTTACTAATAATATACAAAAAATGGTAAAGAATATTAAGCATATACATCGAACGTCGCGTTTAAATTCAATAAGTTGCTCTCGTTAATAATGTATCGCATGAAAGGCGTCGCTCTCATATTCTTGAACAGTTTATATTATCAAGTCTTTTGTTATTGAATATATCTTAGATAATGTAATATACAGCATGATATTTTTCGAGCCTGTTCACGGAGAGTACTTTATTACGAGAGTATAACGGAACGTGTCAAAGGTGGTACTAAAGAACCGCACTTTGTTGTATCGTGATATCATAGCATGAGCGGATAGGAGGTGCATCAGCCACTTGAGATGATCTTGACGCGCCCTGCAGGTTTCGAAAATACTTTTATGTGAGATACTGTTTCTTTTGAAAAATGTGAGAGAAGCTACGTGATGTTAACCGACTTGGATTTCTGTCATATCTCAAGGTCAAAAGATGTCTGAAAAGCTTAAGAAACATTTCAGCAAATCAGACGATAAATAAATTGAAAGAAATATATAAATATAATTCGCTTTATGTTTAAAGAATTTTATAAGATAAAACAGATTCAAGCAATTAATTAAAAATTTAAGCAAGATTGAATTAATAATAATAATAATTATTTTTTATTTGAGAATACATTTTTTAGCACAAAATGTAAAATGTTCCGCAGAAGGGTTTTATTATCCTTTACAATTTTTATAACAATCTTATTAAGATCTGTATCTTGTATAGATACATAGATGAATTATTTAAGACATAACAAAATATGTATGAATCAAAATATTGTCTTTGTTTTCTGTTTATGTATCTAGTAGAAGATTATTTTAGTGAATCTTGTTGCCAAATCGGATGTTTGTGCAAATTTTATTTTTGGTACAGAGCTCCATTGTTAGTTTGGAACTTGTTTGTTTGAAATATTTATTAACGGCTCGTTAGGACGCTATGTGCTTCTCATGAACTTATTCCAAAATTTCCTGTGTCGCTGTACCATGGAGCTTACTCAAGAGCACCTCTGGCTTGCGACGCAAATTATGATTTCATTGCCGACAATTCTCGCGCTTCGCGCGCCACATTGGCCGGACAATAATAAATGAACTCTGACATTCCCATTCTCTCTGTCTCTTTCTCTTACTAGTTCTGTCATCCTATATCATCGCTACGTGCCCTTTTTTACCTTGCTCTTGTTATGTTGCTCGTACGTAATCACTATCCAACTGCCATATTTGTAACATGGGTACGATGGCTTAATAAAATTGTAACTGGGGTTATAGGATAAAATGATGCGCTGGTGATGTGTTGGCAATGTCCTTGCAATTAAACAAATACCATGTCAACATCCATTTCTATTATTCTCGATTTATTAGATGCATATACGAATCTATCATGTTACAAATATCAAAGAAAACAACGTGAAGGCAACATAACATTTGCAGAACCAGAATACTAAAAATGACATTTGAATTTTAGGATTTTCACAATATAAGCTTCAAATAAAATACATATTTATATAAAGAATTTTGTACGGATAAACATAAAAAATTAATAGCATAAAATTCAAGTCATGTTTTTTAAACACAAAATACATGCGAAAGATCTTTCGCAGCAATTTCTCTAAATGGCATCATGTAATACATATTCGAATTAAAATAAAAATAGAAAGAGAGAGAGAGAGAGAGAGAGAGAGAAACAAAAAAGATATACATAGAAAAAAACAACATAAAGAAAATCAATTTTTATTATTGTAAGATCAACATTAATTACATATTTCATACGTATTATCCTATTTGTGATATTTATTGGTTTTTAAGTCTCTTAAAGCTTATCTTTTCCATTGAATTGTTAGAACAATTTTTCTTATAACTTTAAATAATTAAAAGAATTAGAAAAAAAACTAATGTATATAATAAATAAATATTACATTATTCTTGCATAAAAATATGTTTTATTTGTGTATTTTAAATTTCGTATTTGATAAGTTATACAAAATTATACAAAATTATGTACAAAGTTATGTAGTAAATAATAATTTTATTGTAATATTTCATCTAGTAATTTATAAGTATTAAGAATGTGAAACAGGCGTTATTAAATATAAATAAAGATAAAAGCAAGTAATATAAAGAAATCTAATAACTTAGAAATTAAAAAAATATTTAATTCCGATTCACATCATTAGTAGTAAATATGTAGTAAATATGTAGTAAATCTTTTCGTATATATCTTCTAGTTACAGTTACAGGAACAATCTAGAAATCGAATAGTGGCATTTATGGGCTCGTTTCCAGTTTAGAACAGTGAGAGAGAAATATATCCATTGTATCTACTTCAAGCTTTCGTAACACATTTTGGCGAAACATCGCCGTCTGTATTATTAGGATCGTTTTACGCGCTGGACGGGGGAGACTACACATATAAAGTTCATCGCACTCACGAGAAGCAGATAGAGGCATCGCGAACTACATGCGACACAAAACGAGATTCTGCCGGTGCAAAGAGACCGAGGGCACCGATCTATCGTCGTGTTCTCGTAAAATCTTCTCGACACGCTCGTGTCCTGCATGCAGGATTTGGCGAGCGCCGTATTAAGACACCGACGGTCGGAGGGTGCTCAGCCGGCCGTGAGGCCGCAAAACAATTAGATTTTCTTCGTAATGGCGTGCTGGCCAGAAACTATTAAGCTAATTCCATGGCGCCGGCATAGCGGTGCTGCGCTGCGTGCAGTACGAGGACGGGCTTTGCGGGTGTTGGTAGAAGGAGATATCACGGGTACAGAGTGTAAACTATGACTAGGTGTGTGGCGACGGCGGGACGATGAGAGGAAAGCTTACGGTTGAGCAACAAAGTTAGAATCTGATATGACCCGATCTAATTTTGCGATAGGATGGAAGTTCCGGCAATCATTATCGTGTTATATCGCGAATGGTCGACGATGCGTTTACCCTTCATTTCGTATGGTAACAAATTTGCAACATATCTAAATTTGTCGTCAATGTATCCTGTCCCGACAGATTGCACAATTTTAATTTACTTTTGGTAATTTAGGCTATTAAGATTTCCATTTTCAGATATTCAAGCTGTTCCGTTTTTCTCTTGTTACAGTATATTAGGATATTTTTATTTAATTATTTACAAAAATTTTATAATTAAGCTAGAAAGTTACGTATTCTAAAAAATATAATTATAGAGAAATCAATTCTTTCTGTAAAGAAAAATATTTCTAAAGCAAGCTCTCAAAAATATTATTACTCAACTTTTAAATGAAATTACTTCTAATGTATTTTTATGTATTTTTATGTAAATAGTGTCCAAACACTTTTCTTTAAAAGTATAAAATACAATAATTAAACAACGCTTTATAGAAAAAGAAGAAAGTATGCATACCATAAATACTTCAAGAGATTACAAGAAAAGTATAGATATGTTCTGTTGGCTAACTCAATTTGTTCGTAGTTAAAATAGGATTCGTAATGACTTCAAAAAAACGGTATATTAATGGTTTATGCAAGAATTTATAATTGATAATCAGATCGCACATTTATATTCGTGCGAATTATATCTAAAAAATATAAAGGAAAGTTTACAAGTCATAACAGCAGCTACATTGTCTAGCATCATTGAGAAAATTTATAAAATCTTTCTCTCCTTCTCCTTATCCCACAAACTGCAGTATATACTGAAGTACTAAGAAAACCTTCTAAATGTGCTCAAATACTTTTCTACTTCGCGCGTGCTTTCGCTCGTCTCGGTGCGTTTTATTTTGCGCCTTTTGCTTCGCCGTCTTTACCTAACTTTTGCCGTCTCACCTTGCCTTACCTGGAGAACCCGTTGGAATTGAATTACAGGTAACGATGATCTGAGAACTAATGGACTTTCCGGAGATGGGATAAGCCATCGAAGAGTGAAACGCAGCGCGAAGAACGTCAGAGAGAAAGAGAGAGAGAGAGAGAGAGAGAGAGAGAGAGAGAGAGAGAGAGAATGGGTGAATGAAAAAAGGAACGGTAAGCACGGAGGCGCGAAATGTTATCGAGCATCGACGAGCGTTCGATCGATTCGTCGTCTCATGGCATTTCCCTTCAGGAAACTTTCGTGCCCCTCGGCATCTCTCGTGCCGCGAAGCGCGAGGGTGAAAATTGAGTTACGATGTCACCGGCTGCCCTTCCCGAAAATCGCTCGATATGGAAACGAAGTGAGACTCGATGCCGACCGCGAAATCTTCACTACCATTCTCGTCATCTCTCCTTCGAATGCAGGATCTCTGCATCGAACTCGCCGCGGTTCTCCTTCGCTATAAGAGATAAAGCTCTTTTTCAGGATTTCCTGTGCTCTTTGCACAGGACCGACATCACGTATCGTTTGCTAACCGGCGGTCAGAGGTTGATCCCTTGACGTGAACCTGGGAACGCAATGTGTACAAAATCTCAGCGTTTATGCTTTCCCCGGCACGTTTCCGCTAAAACTGCGGCATTTTTCGCGGATATTCAACAGATGGGAACAGCTCGTTTTTGGCGCCAAGCAAAGCCAGAGGGGATTTCTGCGGTCGGATTACGATATCTAGCAGAATAAATGGCTAAATGATATCGTTTGTAGCGTATACTATTACTTCTTAAGTTTTTTGTATCAGGACATTTCTTTTTTTCAAAGATATATAGTTGTTATGGGAAGAAAATACGCTCACATTAAAATTATAAAACAGCTGCATTAAATTAATCGTTAAAAATTTAATAATATAGTATCTGTAATAATACAGTATCTGTAAAAATTCTGTACTTTAAAGACAAGGAGAAAATATCCATTTCTTTGATCACAAGTGCTATAAGAAGAGTAAAAATAGTTTATAATAATACGCGATTTTACGTTAGAAGAGATAGATAAAAGAAATACTGTAAAAGAGCTCATAGAAAGCGCGAGAAGATTGAATTTAAAGAACTCTCTCTTGATTCTGGAAGATTTTCCAAGATTATTATCGTCTCAACCCTTACAATTAATTCGGATTTTAGGTTGCTGATGTACAAGATAGTGATAGTTGGAAAATAAGGAACTCAATTATTTTGTTGGGAGTTCGCATTGTAATATACTACACATCCCCATAGAAGTTTCAAGGAAAAATCATTTCGCAGATGCTTACGGCATGTTACGTCATATGGAGGACAGAGGTTGGCAAACAGTGGTCGGCGACAGAGGCAAATGTTACCGTTCGTTGCCATCCGGCAACTTCCGGTGTCGTTTGGCATCTTCCGGCATCGTCCGGCGCATTCCGACGCTTTCCGACGTCGTCCTTCGTTGTCAGAAGCAGATAATACACAATAAAAATTCTTGCATATAATATTAAATAAAATGTTTTTCCATATATGTATATTTCAGTAAAACGACACTTTCAATTGATGAAATCGAATTGTAAAATACGCCGAAAACTTCTTTTATTTCATTAATTAACTAATAACTACATCTATATATTACGCAAAAACAAAACAAATTGTTCATAACTTAAATTAATATTATAACACAAAAGGAGGGGGGGTATCTAGATAATCATGAAAAAAAATTATTTGCATGATTTTGTTATCCTATCATTTATGTCATCAGAAAAATTTCATTTTATTCTGATAAAATCGTTTTATTTTTTGTCGTCGCTGCTAGCCTCCCCTCCTCATAACATAACATATCATAAAGAAGACTCTATTCAATCAATAATATTGATCAATAATAATGAATCAGTAATACTGACAGTAAGCACCAATATTTTTAGTACTCTTACAACCTTACACGATCAATATTGTTGACAATATATTTCATTTTAATTTTACGTACATTGTCTACTGCAGCGTGACATACTGTGGATCTTAATAAAACGATACTGATACTCAAAAATCAAAATCCAGATTATTGTCAGTGTTCTACTGTCAATCCATCAATATTAACCACACACGATCAATAATATTGTCAGTATTGGATAATACTGATAATATTATTAATTTGTTAGGTTGTCACCTTAAGCATCTGTAAAATGGCACTCCTGCGTGGAACCTCCATTCACTTTTTTATTCTAATATCGAGCATCGTAGTTCACATTCGTTAGTTCGTTAGTATATTAATACTAATAGCATTGTGCAAAAACCATTACCGCATTTTGCGACCGATTCTAAGCGAGAGGATTGAATGAAAGTATAATCCACGGTGCACTCTGCATTCAATAATGGTTCCGTGCACAACATAAGTTGTGTAATTGGTGATGGAGAGGAAGATGAAAAAAGATGGACGCATACGTACGGCTTTTTCACCGCGTTGACGGATGTTTGACAATTTTGATCCTATATCGTTTAAACGGATAAATATATCCAAAAAAAGTAAAAATCGCAAAATTTCGGAAAAGCGAGAAGAGTGATAACTACATATGGCGAAAAGAGGAGAGATAAACCAAATCGAGATTTTGAAAAAAATGTAACAGGAAAAAAAGGAAGAAAACGAACACACACAAAAACAAAAAGGACAACGTAAAGAACATAAGGTGAACTGGAGAAAGATATTACAAACTCGAGCAAATCGATAGTATATGTGTATACATATCAGCGTGACCTCACGTACCAGCAATCGTTGTAGTGTGCTGAATCAGCTTCAACGTGGTCATTCCTGATTGGATGCGGTAAAGACATCGAAACGTTTAAACGTTATTCACTTGATGACCAAGATGATCAAGAATTGTAATAATCTTAAGTTCCAATTAAGAGTTTCTACTTTCTTTCATTTATGTTGATAGCAACATATTCGTGACAACACTATGTTTGTTATTTATATGTAATTGCATAAAACAATCGAATTAAAGCTAAATGAGGTAGAAATATTTTAATTTAATGAATGCACAAATGACAGATATATTTTAAAATATGCAATAGTACATCCATTTAAACTGAAATAATTCTTTTGCATTCAGTTCCAACTTAAATATTTTACATAATTATATTATACATATAATATATATATATATATATATAATACGAATAAATATGTTACACATAAATTAATCTAATAAACAGATATCAACATTTAATAATTATATTGAATTTGTTAGATATAAAGACACAATTTTAGCTATTATATACATACATATTTATTTAAAAAAAAAGGTTATATTTTTATCATATAATAGATATAGAATCTATAATAGATGTAGATCTAGTAGAAAATTTACGTTGTAAGTATTAATTTTTGTAAGTATTAATTTTGTATTTAATTTAAATGTTTTAAATATCAAACAGTTAATAAAAATTGAATAATGATTAAAATACGCTTATATAATTGGCAATATATCGATCAATTCGGTAATTAAACTGCCTTCAGTAAATTAATTTACGAGTGTTATTTGTTGCTTAATTAATCACTTGGACATTTATAATGCCTCGGATATGAGATTAATATCTGAATGTGTGATTACATTGATATTGTGATTATATGAGCACGATAGGATGTACAATATGTTGGAAAATCGTGGGGAAGGAGTTGCTAAGTCAACATATCCAAATAAATACGCATAATTCTCGGGTAAAACGCAGTATTGTTATAACATATAAATCGTAGCTTTATTCTCTATTTACCTGAAATGCAGAGAGAATATTTGGGAGCGGAAGATGTTATCAATAAACTAAATCTATTAACTAAAATAGAATCGTTACGTCGTTAAATGTGGTTTACGTAACGATTTGCCGTACTATTGAGAGGAACGGTATAATTAACCAGTTATTAATTATGTATGGTTAGAAAAGAATATAATGTTGAAATGTGTGTTGACGAAGTCCGATTAATGAAACAAAATTAGCTAAACATTAGTCAAATTATCTTGCCGAATTATAGCAATGATTATTACATTGAAATAATTGCCTGTTAAATACGGTCTCTTGCATTTAACGTTTGAATATTCGCAATACTGTTATTACATAGATGTATATAACGTATTATAATTATTAAAAGCGGAGATTGCTTGAGTAGCGGCAAATATTGATGCGCTATTCAAATATACTGATTAATGTAATAAAGGCTATCTTTCTTATATAAAGATATTTCTTTGAAGACATATATACATATACCTACACAAGTATACTCTCAAACAATGCAATAACGTGAAAAAAAGAAAAACTGTAGAGTATCTATAAATTTCATTCAAGCAATCAAGCTTACGTTGATGCTATTATTCATAAAATTCAATCATCGTAAAAGAATCGTTCGTGGCGTACGAGGCACTTTAAATAGATATTGTGTTAACCTGTGATTCGCGTTGCGCGACATGCACGAAGCGCCGATGTCGGTGACCCGCATAGTTACCCGTCTTAAAGATTTATTTGCTCTGTAAATGCAATCCGATGTCCCGCACGCCAGGATGATTTATGACGCGTCCCTTCGAGTGTCATGCAGTTCATGCAGTGGAAATACAGTTTTCGTGGCTATGGATAATAGACCGAACGATACCGACCTCTTGTCTCTGTCTCTCTCACTCTCTCTCTCTCTCTCTCTCTCTCCTCTCTCTCTCTCTCTCTCTCTCTCCTCCCTCTCTCTCCCTCTCTCTCTTTCTCTCTCTCTCTCTCTCTCACCCCTTTTTGAGATGCTTGAAGATCGAACTTGGACGGAAACGTGGAGGAATGGAGAATCTATTGGCAATCGGCTTCAGCGATGCGCTAACAAACAGCAAAATTTATCGTCTCGTTCTGTAAGAGCGGACTTTAGTTACGATAGCGGACTTCCATTTTATAATGCGGATACGTCTTTTGCCGAATCAACAAAAGTTATAAGAAACTAATTATTTGGGTAATTTTAAAATCCGGGGAATTCGCGTCGAAACGTCTCTTTCATAAATGATACGATAACAATTAAATAGTATTTTAACGTATCTAATTTGCATATTATGCCATTATTTCTCACTCGTTTAATTTATTAAATCACCTTCGTGTATTCCAATAAAAGCAAATAAAATTATTTGTACCGCAGAATCGTACTAATCGTTTATGTTGGAGTCGGTGCTGTTCGCTGATAATGCGCGCGAATTATAACTCTCATGATTTTTGATATACTGTCGCATTTCGATGGAGATATCTCGGATATATCTACATGCCATTTGATGCATTCATTTCCTCGCGCAAAACCCGATATTTGTCGTTGCAATAATTTATGCAAATTACGGATTTTGTTTCGTCTACGCGTCTATCGCGCGCGTTATCGCTAACAACGTTATTGATGCGCGTGTGATATATTAATATTAATATCGTAGTGTTACCCGTGGGATGTCACGCCCCGTTATACATATCTGTAGGAATCGTATCGGTAGCGTGACATCTTGCATCGTCACGCGACTCATCGTTGCGATGAACTCCGTAACAGCGGGACAAGTGATCGCCGTCAACTATTGACAGGTTTGCGTCGACCAGTTAGCGCCAACTGTCGATACCTGTCAATCATTATCCTATACAGTACATGCTCCGGTACTCCTTATCCTGCTACTGTCATGTCTTTATACTCGACATATAACTACTTCTAGTGTATTCGGAAATAATTTTCAGAACGCCATTTTATTTATTAACATTATTAATATTTAATATATATAACTATTTATTTTTGTATTTTTTTTAGCTTTGCTATTATCAATAAAAGAAATTATAGTGTTCAATTATATTTACAAAGATTATATATAAATAATCAAAGATAAATTGCGGATCATAGTCAGTAGTACAGTGCTACGAATTGATCCGCCAAAGAAATACGGAAAATAATAGCTGCTCAATAATATGCTTAAATTTTGTTTATATATTTTCAAGATTGATTGTCGAACAATTTTAACGAAATGATGCGTGTATGACTGTTATCATATAATTATTAAAATTTATTTCAAATATCAAATATTATTGTATAATTCTGTCATTACTACTTTCGTTAATCATTGATTTAATAAGGCCACAGATGTTAACTTCAATTTGATAATTATAAATAATTTATTGTAATTTCCAACACATAATCAAAAACCATAAAATCTACGTTTATTGTATAAAACAATTGTAAAACAATTATAAAACAGATTATCAGAGTATATTTATCATAATATAACAAACTAATATAACAAATTAATATAACAAACATGATATAATTTATTTTATTATAGTTTATCAATGTAAATAATATAAATTATTTAATGTGAAAATGAAAGAAATGAAAGAAATACGTTTATAGGAAGAGAATTATTTGCCATTTAAATACTATGTTTTAAATATTTAAATTTAGTTGGAATAACAATCGTAGCCGCTCAATTGTGCGAATATATAAGCGCAATAACATCCAAGAAATAAATCGCGAGAGTTATTGCTGCACAGAAATTAGTAGAGCATAAAGCTAATCTCGATGTTCTTTTTCAGCTAATCTTGCTGTTCTTTTTCAGCAGATATGACGGCTAACGTGATTAATGTGACTTAAGATGTCCCTTCTCCACTCAACGCGATAATCCACGCAGACATCTGACACGCGTGCGGAATTTATTTCGTTCACCCTCGTGCCTAGGAAAAAAACTTTTATGACTAATATGCGATAATGTACCATCCAATACATATATATTTTGCCGGAGCCTGATAGAATTGGAGACCCGTCAATACCAGCCGCCGCAGATGCCGGGCCGCCTCTGTTGTTCCCAGTATTGAGCGGCAGTAAGCGGCTAAACTTTTCTTCTTAGTTAAAGTATCAATATTTTTAGGTAGCGCTGTTTTTTCTTTTATATCTACTGTGATGTTATTTCTTCAGCAGTATTGATTTTCTTCATTTCAGCAATTCACTCGCGGCCGCACGCGAAAAATTTCTTCAAAGCGAATGTCTGGCATTTCAAAAATATTGCTTTGGAGACTAAATAAAAATACAGCAAATTTATATATCATGTAACAAATTTATATTATGTAATTGCATGAATCTTTCTAAGAGTTCCGCGTAGAAATGTCCGAACGCTCCGTGTCGCGATACGTGTTTGTATGTATTCCGTTTACATATACTCGTATTTATTCACGACTTTTCATATGATTCATTATATGGATAATCATTATAATTTACTGCAAGCGCATTATTATAACGTAAATTAAAATCCTCCTATAAAGAAGATCTTTAGCAAGATCAATACAATAATTGTTATGTGATTATCTAATGCTAAATTAATCTGCATAAACATACACGGACATATTGTTATGTATTATCATAATTTATCATAATTTAATATCCTATAACAATAGATTAGATACAATAGAGTTTCAATTTCAAAGCAAGATAAAGTAGATATATAAAATTTAGAATGTCAACATTCATACAACATAATAGATACATATTTAAATCAAATAAATAAAAATGTATAAAATCAAATAAATAAAATAATATTTAAATTATATTATTTACAGAAAAAAAATTACAATTTTGTGATAAAAATTAGAATGTTAATTATTTGTTTCTTCTTGTATGAATCAAAAGTTGCGATAAAATTGTTGCATTTTGCTTTAACTTCAGTTTGATGATGCAATTATGTTACGTGGATTTCTGCTTGTAAACCGCACTTGTAAAAGTTACACAGGTAATAAATATTACTTTCCTCGTTTTGAAAAGTTTTACGTCTACAACGTGCATGAAATTTTTGCGTAAGCTTCTAGCAAATTATAAAATGTAAGTGTACCAAAACTTCCAGATTAACATTAATTATATCTTGTAGTATTTAACCATTTACGGTTAACATAATGTTGCTACTGTTTTCAAAAATATTTTTTTTTCTCTAGAATTTAAATATTTTTTTATAGACATAAATTAAAATTTGTAGGAGAATCTTTTATAAGGAGAACAAAAAAATGTTAATATCTTTCTATATCAATTTAGTTTCGTAAAATAAATCTTTCTACTTTAATTTCTTATAATTTATATCAAATGTTTATAATAAAGAGTGGTTTGTTAATGAGTTATCTTTCGATGACGTTTATTTTCCAATTAGTGCATGGCATGGCGACTTGCACGAGAAAAGGGGTTGGTTCGAGGAGGGACACAGACAGGCCGACGATTTACAGCTTTCGGCGAGCAAAACAAGCCAAGATGAAAGTTCCTTGGCCGCTGGTATGCGCCGGAAGTAAACCAATTAACCGGCTGCAAGTTTCGCGGAAAATCTGAAACTTAACTCCCGCGATGCTTCTTTCGCCAAATCGTAATCCCGTTGTCCTGCGATATGCGGCATTCGCGCACTGGCAGAAAGAAGAATACTATCTTGTAAGGGCGAGATAGGGTACCGTCGACATTCAGGCGTCGTCGCGGGACGTAGAGGATGACAACAACAACTACGACGACAACGACGACGATGACGGCGACGATGATGACGCCGACGACGACGTCGACGACGACGACGACGACGACGACGACGACGACGACGACGACGATGACGACGACGACGATGCCGACGCCGACGACGGCGACGAGGAGGACGAGGACGATTCGAGTGCCTGCAAACGAATTACGTTGCGAACAAAAACAGCAAATCCGGTAATCTTGTTTCAGACTAGCCGGCGAACTGCTGCGAGTCGTAAGGAGAGCAAACATTCTACTACTTCTAATTAATTTCTGTTTGCGTGGTAGTGGCTGGATGAAGGAGGACAACTATCAACGGAGATACGGAGCCCTGGAGAGAGAAAGCGAGAGCGTCAGATAGCTAGACGTACTGCTGAAGACGGTGGGGCTGCTGGATTGACATTCACTGAGCGCGTTTTTATGGATCCTCGTTAAGACTTCTAACGTGAATTGTCGGGGAAGCACGACGCAAGATTCAAGGCACGCTATTTTGATGGCCGAGGTTTTACAAGGTTACGAGAATTCCGCGATAATTACTTGTAATGTGACTTAGTTATAAACGATATAGAAGAAACAGACAAAAAACGATATAGACAAAAAAATTGTAACACTTTATATGTATTTAGTAATCATGCGATATGTAATACTGGAAATACATATTTTTTTTATAGAATCTTGTAGACTTCTGCAACTTATTTTCTATATCTTTAAAACGTATTTTTGAAATTATTTTCTGTAACAGATATCTTCCATAAATTTATATTTTGACGTGTCAAAGAATTAAGAGACATTTGTGTACAAAGCTAATAACTAGAACAAAATGCGTTAAAATGCTTTCAAATTTTCTGACTTTAAAAATATAAAAAATCGTTCTGGATAAAACTTGAAAGCCGGATATAATAAAAGTTCAAATAAAATATAGATGAAATAAAAAATAATTTTATTAAATAATTTTTAAAATATTACAATTCGAAAATTAAAAATTTCTTTTGATATCTTGATCTTTTACAATAAAAGTTAAGAAAAGTAATTTGATATTTTGTTAAATAAATCAAATTATATGCATGCATATATCGAGTATATTTTTCAGTATATATCAACAGTAATATCATTTCTGCTAACGTGTGTGAGTTTAATAATTTATAATAATTTAATTTCTAATTTTAATAATTTAATTTCTACGTCGTTTATGAGTAATCCAAGTCAAAGATCTCCAGTATTATCATATTTTGCATTTTACTTTCGTAAAATAAACATAACAGTTTTTCGGCGTATTTTTATTATTATACAGTATGCACATGAAATTAAAAATTCACCGAGTGAACATCAAACGATGTTATTTTTTTGTATATCGCTTGAATTAACCGGTCACACAAAGCTCGTGTGGCTTTCTCCCGTTTTTTGATAAAAAGAAGCATTCAATCAATGCATTTCACATTGATTTTTATGGATTAAAAGTTAAAATTGTACAATTAGTGTTTAATTGTCGCACTGTACACTGAGAGAAAAATGTTTGGTATTTGTAACTATAATTACATATTACCATAATTGTAGTGATATGTAATTATAGTTACAAATATCAAACATTTTCTCTCAGTGTACAACAAGGAAATTTTGATGCTGTCGTTTTAAAGCAACGTTCACAAAATCGCGAAATCGATACGAGAATTTTACCCTAAGCACTGGAACTTCTTTCTGAAAGATTTCTCACGATGAATAGATGCGGGACAGAGTACGTACACTCTCCTTGTAGTTTCCGTCCGATATCGTGAATAATGCAACGAACTTGGGTCAATTCGGTAGTATCGAAAGATAGGTGATCTGTGTCTGAGGAGTCGTATAGCGGAAGTTGTCGTGAAAATGTGATGCAGCTGTGATTTTCGAACAATCTTACAATCTAGATGAGATAGCACGATTTTATGTAATCGTTTTAAGATCGATTAGTATTTTTTGTAAATTGCATTAATATAGTAAAATGTATATTTTAAAATAAATAGACAACAAAGTAATGTAAAGTAAAATAAGAAAAATCTTTATTACTTTCAGTATTATAAGTCAAAAGAAGGGAACTTGATTTACAATAAAGTAAAAGATTTAAAATCTGAAGACAAATAGAATAACAGAATTCATAGAATTAAAAGTTCATTTTTAAAAATAATAATTAAATAAATAATCATATTTATGTGATTTTTCTATGTAAAAGTATCGTATCGACCCACGATTTTTACATACAAGAAAATACTAATTTCATTACATAATTAGATATTGCATTATATTCCATATTTATTTAAAAAGGAGTCTATTTTTTTTGTAACTATTTATATATGCGTGTAAAACACATTTTCTCTATTTAATATCTCTCTAACTTTTTCTTTTCCAAATCTTTACCTATCAAATATTTACTTTAAGTTATAATTAAGTACCTTTTAGCAGATATTTGATAATATTTATTATAAATTAAAATATTTTGTAAGTTAATTTGTTCCAAATAACATTCAAAATCAGTGATTTTTATCTTCGATTTTTTTTACGACACATTCTTCAGCATGCAAAATTGAACGATGAATTATTACAGATTTATTTTTCGCAACAGATATTGAACACGGCGAATATTTCACGAAGGAAATCGAGATGCAACATCCAGGCGGGATACGCGCTCTCAATGTGGACTATTGTTAATTTATCAAGCTATGTACTGTCGCGTGCGATACGTACACATTTCGCTTTCTCGCTCTCCACCGTGCAAACGAAGGTGTGTGAACTAACAAGCAGTGATTTGAATATCTACACCGATGTGCACCGTCGCGTTCTGTCATCCACATATATATCGTTCATACAATTAGATAAGTGCGTTCGCAACAAAAGCGGAAGCAGAACAATACCGTCCGAGCGAAGCGCGATTCGGTTGTTTAAATGTTTGGCTTCTGATTTTCCGGAGAGTATTCCGCGGGATATTTCAATTTCAAGAGAGCCGGACATAGTCAATTCTTTTTTACATCATTTTATCCTGCACCCTGTTATAATAGCCAGATTCGCAAGTAAATTTACAAAAGAATATTAAGCGTCAGAGAGTCAGTAAGGAAGTTCGATAAGAGCCGGTCTCAGCTAAACCTTGTCACCTCTTAACTTCCACGTACTCAAACGTGGAATTATCCGGGAACACTTTACAAAATTCGTCACCATCTGGTGACGCAAAAGGAACTTCAAATATAGATCATAGCGTTCGTTCCATAAATATGCGAGCGATGAAAATATGAAGGAGTTGCAAGGATGTAAAAGTAATATTTGTGCTAAAAGCAAAATATTGATTTTAACATACACATGATATCACAGTACGTCTTTTGGAATTTAATAGGTATTTCAATTTTTTGTTATCCTATAATAAAAGAAAAAATATTATCCTATCATATAGAATTGTTATTGATAAGAATTTGTTTATCAAATTTCAAACTAAAATAATTTTTCAAATCTACTGTAAAAACGTTATAAAAATGTATTAATACAATAAATCAAGAAGTATAGAAAAGTATTCTTTATTCTTTAAATGTTTGAAAATATTAATTATTAAATCAGTTTCTAAATAATCAGTTTGTAAATTTCAATTTGAAATCGGTAATGTATTTTCACGATCAATCCTCCATTACCAACGTCTAACAATTGTGAAATATTGTGTTTATGACATACGTGTAAGTTATGATGAGTTTGAAACTTTGCATGATGAGCAGAATTGTGAAAGTTATAATCAATGCCGTTGTAGTCTTCTTTACAATCCACATCTTTATGCATCCTGTATTCCTGGCAATTTAGCTAGAAATATAGCATGCACTAGCATAATGAGGTCATAAAATGTACGAGAGATATACTCGCATAAAACTGCCTTCCTAAGAAAAGTTATAGATCTCATTCAGATAGTTATACACACACACACACACATGATAAAACGCCGCATTGAATCAATACTATTGGCACATTCTGTAAATGTCACTAAAACTTGGAGACAGAGACTAATGTGACATTTTATTCTTGCGTTTTGCTCAAAAAAACATTTTTCTAATCTCTGTAAAATCTCTTAAAAATTTAAGACTGACGAAGATTTCTTTATACGCAATCTCATACATTTTATTTATCTTATTTTCAATTTCAATTCAGTATCGTAAACATTTAATTACACAAAGGTGTATAAGAACAATTATATAATATACCTATTATTCTATTACATATTCGTTGTATTAATTTAAAACGATATGTTCTGACATAGAAATGTACGAGTTTTAAATTGATACTCTTCAAAACTCACTCACTACTAATTATTTTATCAGCGAGATACTTTGGCGCAAAAAAGTACAGTTGTTTCACAAAAAAATTGTTTTCACAACATAGTCATTTGCAATATTTACGACAGTATAAAGCACCCCCCTATTAAGCTGGATCCCCCACCATCAAAAATCATATTCGCGATAGGTAAAAAATTTAGTACTTTTTATTTGCTAATTATTTGCTAAAAAAAATTTTTTTTGCTCCTGCGGTTTAACTATTATAAAAAAAAGGGAATCCAGGTTAATATAAAGTTGGACGCCCCCCCCATACTGAAAAAATTAGATCCAGTGGTGCTACAAAAAAATTGAACACATTAGATTTTTTGCTTTTTATTTGCTCCAAGATAACGTAAATTTAGAATTCGGAAATTTAATATTTTTAAAGCAGTACCTGCGTTGCGAGAACCTGCGTGGTCCGCATCGAACTATTTCAAGTTCCTTTTCTACGTTCACAGAATTATTTGCTCGAATGTATATGATATCAGAGTAATAATTGGATCACGTACTACCGAAATATGATAAAATCCGATTTTTTT
>Ga0157364_1002402_pt1 | contig 17372 bp, 10 predicted proteins | sample AttsexASBM2_FD_111476 | JGI IMG/M metagenome (GOLD analysis project Ga0157364, IMG submission 111476) | Fungus gardens microbial communities from leaf cutter ant in Ribeirão Preto, State of São Paulo, Brazil - Atta sexdens ASBM2 | ecosystem: Host-associated > Fungi > Mycelium > Unclassified ... | reverse complement strand
GATCGATTTCGCCACTGAAGCGGAAATCAAGAACTCTTCGATAAGATGATCCGAGTTATCTCGTTGGGGTAGGAGCACGGATTTTTGCATAACGCACGAGGCATAAGAATATTAACCAATCACAGAAAAAAGTTCCTGATCACAGTAATTCTGATTAACTGAAATTGTATTAACTACTATAACTATAAAATTTGCTAATACAGAGGATTTGTTGCTATAGCTAATATAAGGACGTGATAGTAAAATATGCATGTCTGTTACAGTCAATTTATTTAGCAACATGAAGTTTGTTGTCATAATTATTGGATATGTTCGTGTAAAAGAAAATTATCTCTACCACAGCTAAATATGTTTAGCTGTTTAGGTTTGCTGAAATTGTATTTGCTATCAAATTGTCTGCTACACAAAAAATTGTTTGCTACAATGATCAATACATCGACACAATAGCAAGATCTCGCAGCACATACATATACACAGACGATACATAGATCTCGCAGCACGACATTGTACACTGAGAGAAAGGATTTTGTTAATTTAAGCCAGTAGTTACCTTTAACTGATGATCGGTAAATATGTGACAACAAATTTTGTTGTTGTGATTATTGCTAGTCTGCTAAACCAATCAATTATTAGTAACAGAAGCAAACTGTAAAGAATCTAACCTATCTTTTGGATAAACTTTAGGCTCGTTTACATAGAATTCGTAGATGATCAATTTCTTACGATTTGAGATCTTGACCGTCTACGACTTTTATGTATATAATATATATGAGCTTCTTATTTGCTAGCGATACTAGTGATTATTTGTTACATTGACGAATTAATTTGCAATCGAATAATAAATCGATCATTTTTTTAACAAATATATCACATTTGCTTTCTCTTGATTTGTTCCTATAACAAAATCATTTCTGTCTGTAGGTATCCATATAATATTACTGAATTTAGCTACCATACCTAATTTTTAATTGTGGCATCTAATCTTTTTTTCTGTGATTGGAGTTTTTTATTTTATGGAAAGGAAGGAAATGCAGAACTTTGATTGATTCATTTTTTCATATGTTATGTAAGACTCCGTGTTTCCGTCCCTTATTTTGAAGTCGCCGGTCGCGCGCGCGCGAAGGCTGTTTATTATTATTCGCCTTAAGTCGCGTTATCCCATGCTTTTCAACGAGAATATTCGATATCGTGATACACCATTCATTTTAATTTCCGACGCAAGGTTCGCGTGCACATAATTCGACCGTGATTTTGGCCTCGATTATCGGCCCGTGTTATCAACTTGCGACTCATGTCTATGACTGCGAATGACAGCGAATCGATTACTTGTTAATAACGTTCGATAAATAGCGAAAGAGTATCGTTGCTAGAGCATAAACAGATTCATAAACGGCGATTTATTTCATTACAATGTCGACAACAAAGTAAAAAGAGGATAGAAAAAAATCACCGTACGTGCCCTCACAGGAAGAGAACGCAGGGGGAGAGAGAGGAGGAAAAAAAACCAGAACTCGAAGCGCAATCGTTCCATAAATACGAATCGCGTCTCTCACGCTACCTATTGACGTCAATGACTTTTATTCGAGCCGCATCGTGCCACTTGTCGCCGCAGGGCCAATTCTAGCATATTCGCGGTCTACGATATCGCCCCAGACGAGAGGAGAAACGGTCGAGACCGGTATTTATAGTCGGTTTTTATTTTAAAACTGTCATAAGTAATGTCTTAAGATGTTAATATCTCTGCCTCTCTTGGTTCGTAATATCTAAAAACTTAAGACAGTCTTAAAGATCTGACACTATGAATATCGGCCTTAATCTTTAATATAGGTGAGATGATGCGGATGTGTACCGACTTTCTGAATTTGTTTTAAATTTAGACCACCCCGTGGATTTGACTTTTTTTTCCACGAGGCTCGATGACAAATTAATTCTTATAATTTAATTCATTAATGCGCGACACGATGTTACACGGCCTTAGAGTAACTTCGACAAACCTCTCCGATTGACTTAATCGGTGATTAACTTATCGAGTAACACCTGTACTGTTTTGTTAACATGGACAATTATGTAACGCTGAGCACTGAGAGAAAAACTGTTTAGTATTTATAATTATAATTATATATTACTATAATTACGATTATGACTATTATAGTATTAATACTATATGCATAATTCTATCAATGAATAGTTGGCAACCGAAAATGACTATAATTGCAGTTATTATAATCGTAAAATGATTGAAATTACTATAAAAAATGATTTACACAACTATGATTATATAGTCATTTAAATCATATTTTATGGTCATTTCAATAATTTTTATGATTATAATAATTACAGTCAATTTGAATTCGTGTTAAATCTCGACAAATTTATACTGAGAGAGAAAAGTATTTGATATTTATGATTACAATTGCGAGATAAAATAATGAGAAACTCCATTTTTATGATTATTATTATTCTCAATTTTAATAATTTCTAATTATTTTACCACGCAATTAAAGTAACAAATAGTTTTTTTTTCAAACATGAAAAAATTGTACTATAAATTATATTGATTATGATAATTTTTTAAAGTTTAATATAATAAAATATCAAAATATACATGATAAATAAACTAAATATTTTTATTTCGTGAATGCGATTGCAATTGTAGAATACACAATTGTTTTTTTAAAATTCACTTACTATTTATATGGTGATAATAATTTTAAAAAATGTTAACAAAAAAATTAATAATTTTCAAGCAACGTATGTGAAACTATTATTAATAGCACCATTGACTATGTTTGCACGGTTAAAATAACTATAAATATATAGTTGTCTCAAAAAAATGACTATAAATTATGGTAATTGGTATTTTTTTCTGTCAAAGCATCGACTTACAGATTCTACAAATCATACTGCGTCAATCAGAAAATAACAGTAATATTCACTTTCAAAATATATGTATGCTGCCCGAACTGAAGTGTTTTCGCAACACCAATTTCTCTCGTTAATGATAAAAGTATTAAAAAATGCGCACCAATGATCTCGTTAGACTCGAATCAATCTAATCTTTCCATCCCGATTTCTTATTTTCTAATTCCGATTCTCTTGTCGATTTCTCTTTATATCTCATATAAGCCTCAGTTGTTACCAACTAAAAGTAACATAACAATCAATGTTACACTCAATGATTAAGGTAACTGTTGCGTAACCATCATGTGTTATCTAATTAAAAAAGAGAAATCTTATCAGTCAAAGCGGATCTTAGTGTTCAAATATTTCTATGTGAATTTATATACACATTCAAACCGCTGAAATCCTTTTTGGTTTTGAAACGCAATTATAAGCAAAACCAGAGTAGTAATGTCACTTTCTAAATTGATAAGCAATTTAATAATTTTTGATACTAATAAGCATCTTTATAAGAATATTAATAAGAATCTTAAATATTATTAATAATTTATTACAAAAAATATTGCTTCAACCGTGATTTTAACCTGTTATTATATAATAGTTAGTTATTTTTTTTTGTTGTCGACTGGAGCGTAATGTTATAATTTAAAATATTTAAATTTAACAAAGGAATTTTTTTATCGCTAACATCGACCTTTTTGTTGTGATAATAAAACCAAACAAAAAGCACTATACAAAATAAACTATTGTAAGTGTTAATATTATTTTAACTGTTTGTATAATTTCTTCCTGTATTTACAACTAAAATGTAATCTTATCACATCTTGCACATCGTAGATATTATAAAATAAAATACTGCAAACAATTTAAGATTGTTTGACGATAAAGACTCGACGATAAAGACTCGGCGTCTACAATGAGCTTTTAAGATGTAAAGTTTAAACTTTTAGTCTTAAACAGTAAGAAATCGACGAATCACAGTCGATTAGTCTTTTCACATTCGACTGTGATTGATCAATTTCTTTCGGCTTAAAGTTTAAGTTTTATACTTAAAAATCTCATTATAGACGCTACTAATTAAATCGTTGCAAAGCTGCAATATTTCCACGTCACGAAAATGCTCGATGGGTTTCCTGTAATGGAAAATTAACCCGCAGAGTCGTAAAATAGCGGGAAAAGAAAATTGGCCGAGAAATATGTCTCTGGAAAAACACAGCGGGCGCGACTAGCTGCGCCTGCGTTTTAGAAAGAAAAACAAGCGCAAATGAATGTTAATTGTGCGTAACAACGCCGCGTACTAAGTAGTCTCCGTTAAGTTCGGTCGTACACGCATTCGGCTTAATTCATATCCCGTTCATCCTGCCTCGAATCGTCGCTAATGGCTTTTATGACTGAATGTAGAGTCGAATTAAATGGTGCCGCGAGCAACGCAAGCGACGCTTTAATGAAATACACCGCTCGGCGTCCGCCCGTCGGAATTCGCCCGCGTGTTACCTGCGTTGTTACGAGCGCCCGCGAATCCCGTTATTAAATTACCACGGCGGGATTATTGCCAACGATGAAATACACGACTTAACTCCGTGCACGATTTAACGCTGCTCCGCGCGTGACTCGGTAACAAGTGTATCCGCGCTTAAAATTGTGTCACCACGCGCCTCGAGCGGTCTGTTTCGCAGCCGCATATCGCTCCGCGAAATCGTAAAGCCCATGTCACACTATGCACTTGAGACTAAGGATTGCAAATTGGAAATTATAGAATTCGGCCAGATTTTTATTTCAATCCGGTTCTCACTGACTTTTTATTTCTTTTTAACTTTTTAATTCTTATTTCCAATTCACAACCCTCAATTTCCAATGCATACCCAGACAGCTCACATATAAAACATGGGGGTATAAAGTCCAATCTACAATTACGTAAGTATATAATTACATAAGTTATAAATGTAAAAATTAACAATTATAATCGAATATTCGACTGTGATTGATCAATTCTCATCTACTCAACTACGCTTAAACGTCTACAATGAGATTTTTAAGTATAAAATTTAAACTTTAAGCCTTAAATTCTAAGAAATCGATTAATTACAGTCGAATTTGAGGAAAATAATCAATAAGAATCTTATTAAACCGTACATGTGAGAACACAATCAATAAGAAAAGCCTATAACGGTCAAAACTGGATTTTTGGATGGTTAAATAATTTAATGTGGATTGTACGTATTTATAGTCACTTTGACACTACGCGTCGAAATTTTATCGAATTTAAAAACGTAGTTAAATTACTGAAATAATTTCGTAATAAAATTTTAATATTCAATAGGCAAAAAATAAATGGGCTGAAAATAATAAATTTATTTATTGCGAAAAATATTATCTCGTCCGAGAGTTGAACTCAGATGTGAAAATAATCAACTCTGATTGGTCACTTTCTTATTATACAGTCCACTTACTACACAGGCTTACTACACAATATTCATTGTAAACTTTTAAAATGTCTCGATATGATATCTAAAAGATGCTGTTGGTGACATCCTTAAACGGCGTCTGTAGTGAAAATATAAAGTGTAAATTTCAAATTTTAAGCCTAAATTTAAGTCCACAACTTTCCTTGTTTTTAAAGGCTGCAAACCATAAAACCATAAGAAATTGAATAATCACAGTCGAATATGAGAAAAATCAACTATAATTGGTCAATTTCTTATGGCTTCTCGAGTAGAGCTTCAGTTTAGTTTTCCGTTTTTATTTTAAAACTTAAGTAATATCTTAAAATGATCCTCTTGGCTGGTATTTATAGTCGACTCTTATATTTAAGATTGTCTTAAGTACAATCTTAAAATGAACCACTCAGAGAACGCATTAACATATCGGTATCTTAACATTACCTAAGACAGTTTTAAAATAAGAACGGACTATAAATACCGTTTTCTGATTGGTTCAGGATAGCTGAGACAGTTTTAAATATAAGAACTGATTATGAATATTAGCTTTAAAGTAAAGTTATGGACCTCTAAACTTAAACGTAAGAAATTATTCAATTATATAGATTGTAGTATGACTTGGGCTTAGGCATCGCCAAGCGATTTCTCGTTCAAACTAGGTTGCATGCTTAACCCTTTCAACCTGACAGACTGAAGTTGTAGCACGATGCGTTCCGTCGGTAGACATCCCCGTCGGAGAAATCGTTCGGTTCTCTCTCGATCTCCGTTCTCCGTGTCAAATTAATCCATCGATCGAAGAACTTTTACAACAAAGCTCGTATGTCAGGAAACAACCGTAAACTATAAATATTTCTCCCTCCGTTTTCTTCTTGTTTTCTTCGTCGAATATGAAATATCGCGGCACGTGGACGTGTATTAATGCCGCCACATATCATCAGCGATGACTAGGTATGCTGGTTAGCAATGCGCGCGTGCGTCATTAATAGGAAAATCTACCATTATTTTTCACGCGCATTCCCGTATCAAGACTTCATCGTGATTAATCGTCAATATCCGCCTTTCGCGATATCGCGCGAGACGAGGTCTAGCTGGGGATTAGCAGAGGAAGATCCGAGGAAGTGAGGTGAAGAAAGTTGGAAAGCTTCAAAAGAATGAAGATGCAATGTACGTCATTGCTCGCACGATCTCCCATTGTGCCGGCTGTACCGAATGTTTCTTTCTCTTTTTAGTCTTGAAAAAAAAAAAAAATAAATTTTATGCAATGTTTATCAAGAATTCAATTGAATTAAAGAAAAAATATTTTATTATTCGTTGGATGAACAAAAACATTAATAAAACCACAAGATTGCGTAGTTCTATGACGGTAATAAAGATGATCTTTTAATAGTTTATTATATTATATGTCATTATGATCCTACTCTTATTACCGGTTTATTATATATTGTTATATATTTTATTTGATTTATTATGTCTGTAAAGAAAAAAATTCCTCACGTTTTTAATAAATCTTTTTATGGAAAGGAATTTCAATCTAAATGAAGAATAGAAAGAACAAAGATTGATAAATTTAGTATGTCTGTAAAGAAAAAAATTCCTCACGTTTTAATAAATCTTTTTATGGAAAGAAATTTCATCAATCTAAATGAAAAATAGAAAGAACAAAGATTGATAAATTTTGGAAAATTAGTAATCTTCAAAATATTTTGAGAGACGAAAAAATGAATCCTCAAGAACCCAATAATATTGCAGACGATTTCTTGACGATTTCTTTCAACTCGTTTAATCCCTTTTCCACAATGGCATTCCTTTCTTTCTCTTCTTATTTTACTATATTTTCTACGCACTACTGTGTTTCAAGAAAAATGCGTGTTCGTGGAATAGCATATAAATTACAAGTACATAGATGCTGTTGTTCGTTCAACAAATTAATAGCGAATTCTCGATTATTTGTATTCTGCAAATATACGTTATGTACACTGGAAAAAACAATATTGCTTTAACAGCGTTATTTTAACTGAAAATAATCTTATTGATTTAACAATAATATTAACGAAACACAAGTAAAATTTTATTAAAACAAGAGTATGACTTATTTGTTTCATTAATAGTGTTATTAAATTAATAAAATTATTTTCAACTAAAATAATGTTGTCAATCCATCATTTTTTTCAGTGTATAGATCATTCTAGTATTCTTATATACGATATTTTTCAGAGAATAAAGTCTCTGTTCTTTTTAATTGAATTTCTTGCAGAGTTCAGCTTTCTTTCTTTTCTCTCCATGTTAGAAAAAAAAAAAGAGAAAAGGTGAACCGCGCAAGAATTCAGCTAAAAAGAATAGACCTCATAAGCTCTGGTTTCACCTTTATAAAATAAACTTTAATCTCGATTTAACTTACTGCTTATCTTTTTGTGATTTTCACAATTTCTCAGAATTAGATAAAAAGTAAATCGATCCGAGATTAGTTAATCTCACATTAGTGAAATGATTGTGTATCTTGAAACGAAATAAAAATTACAAAAATTCACTAGATGTTAATTATAATGAGATTGTAAACAATGAAGATTAAGATTAAAAACAAGATTGCTTACTAAGAAATCAACTAAATACAAGAAGAAGCATCAATACAAATTTATTATAAATAATAACTTTACACTTTCGTCATTTTCACCTCATTTCAAGAAACACAATCGACCTCCAAAGTCTCTTCCTGATTATGATAACAAACGGCGCGCGCTATCACGACGTACAATCTTCGTTCGGAACACCCTGTATGATACACTCGCTCGTCGAGCGAGATGAAATCGTGTACGTAGGCCCGGTGATAAGTGAGGTGCATGTACAACAGGTCAATGATCTTCCGTTGCAAACCGACTAAGTAATTATTCGATCGATTGCTCGACGACGCGGCGGTCCTTCGAATCATCAGTCAATCACGAAATTTAATACACCCGGGCGTATTTTGTAAACGACGTAGCCGGGCTCCGGTTATCGTCGATTACGCCAATCTAGAGCATGTAGCACAGCTGCGTGCGTGCACGCCGTTCACGCATATTAATCTCATACTCCGAATTCCATCGACGCCGTCTCGTCAATAATTCATTTTGATCCTCTCGTCAAACGGAGAAACTCCTCGCAACAGAGAGAGAGAGAGAGAGAGAGAGAGAGAGAGGGAAAGGGACACAGGGAATGATTCCTCTCCCTTCCTCTCTTCGATCCCCAAGCGCGTACCTTGTTGAAGTGGGTCTGCAGAAGCCGCTCATACTGATCAACCGCACGCAGGCAGAGCCTCGTGGTGAACGCTTCCATTCGTGCTGGCAGGGGCGGATGACACACACTGCTCGACATTATTTATCCGTTTATGGAACGCGAGTACACACGCGTGCACGAATACCGTTTGACAGACGTGAACACGAGAAGTCGAGCACACTGTTCCTTCTCTCGTAAGCGAGCGAGCGAGCGCGCCCGCTCGGTATCGTTCACCGGGGAATGTTCACCAGGCGCGGACGAACATCGGCGTTCCTAACCTCCATCGAGTGACGGTCAAAAGCGAGGACGGGCGCCGGCCGAGGCGAATCGACGAATGACGTGCGCGGGGTTCCGAAATCACCCTACGATCCCCTACAGGAACCCGGTAGGCGCGAGTCGCGCCGAGTGAATTGCAGCGGATTGGCCGAGCCGACTAAACTCGGCTACAACGGTCCTTCGCTCTCTCTCCTCCTCGCTCCAAACACATTTTTCTCTTGCTCTGTCCCGCTCGCCTCTTCTCGCTTCCGTTTAATGCTGTCACGTTCCTTCCAGCTCGCTCGGTTCGTCTATCTATCCTTCTACCCGTCGCGCGCGCGTTACACTTCCCATATCGTTCTTTCCCCACCCCGTGCTTCTCGCTTCATCCTTCTCTCGCACTTTCTCGCGCTCTGATCTCTTTCTTCGGCAGCTACCGCCACTACCGCCGCATGCGCGCGTGCGTGTGCAGTCGGTGTCACCGCTACTGCGTGCAACACAAATTGCTACGCTATGTCGCGCCGCGCGGCGAGACGGACGGGATTTCACTCTACTCCGCTTCGCTTCGCTTTGCCTCGTTGTGCTTCACGACGTCACTGCGCGATGCGTTCGTATACACCGTGGGCAACACTGAAGCTACGAGAGAGCGCGAATGTAGTTTTATCGGTACGGTTGTCCCTCTCCCTGAGACTGCCGATTATCCCGGTACGCAACATATGAAACATAAGGCTGTATCGGCGATGTGCGGCTAAGAGGAGGCTGCGAAATAAATAAATAAATAAAGCCGGATCCTCTTTTTTTCGCAGCGCCCAGCTGTGAGCATCATTCGTCTTCGCACTTTGAGAAAATGCGCTCGCACGTTTTCTATTTGAACTACTCGACGTGTACTTACTTTTGTATTCAGCCGAAAATATCGACTTCTGTATCCTCTTTTCGTCTAGGAAGAGAAAAATTGAGAGATATCTCTTTATTTTTTTTCTTCTTTTTAGATTTACACAATGATCGGGACTAATTAATATTCCCATTTCTATCAACTCTAGCAATTTGGCACGATATTGATCCAACATTAAAATATATTCAAATTCACTGATGAATCATAAAAAATTTTTATTATTAAAGAGCGTTATTATCTTTTTGACTTACTTTTAATTTGACTTCGCCATTAATCGATTCTTAATGTTCTGATTTTGCGACGTAATTTGTAAACACAAATTATCCGAAATTTATATTTGTTGAAAATATGTTGAGAAGCGCTATGAACCGTAAGAATAAGATTGAAAATAAATAAAAAATAAAATACAATTAATAATACACGTAACAAAATACACGAATTATACAAACGATTTTTCGACTCCGATCAGGTTATTATTAGTGTTAAACATCTAATAAACTATTTATATAAACATATTTAAATTATATTTATATTTGTTCTTTATATACTGAAGAAGACCTGATCCCCGAGGCTGAAACATTCATTATTGTTTAAATTATATATCAAAATAAAATATCATCTCGCTAAGAACTTGCGTTATGGTTGTTTTATTCATTTAAATTGTGTCAGCGATAAATTATTATTAGGAAATATAAATTTATTTTAATCTCGATTTCTACTTTACTTTTTATCCTTTTCCTTAATTCTGAGAATATAAAAAAGGATTTTCGTTCTCTTCGATTTCCTCTTTTCATCTAATGAGAGAAAGATCGAGCGGACTGTTTATTGTTGCTCTTAGATTAATTTTAATATTATTTTTTATCTTTTTCTCTAGTTCTAGAATAAAAAAAAAGAATAAAAAAAAAATAAAAAGATCCTCGACTTCAGCCGCTTTCCCACGACCTCGCCCTGTTCGCTACTCGCGTTTTTGTATACATCGTGCTTACAACGGGTGACTCACAAATGGCGAGAATGGGACTCTTCGCTGACGATTTCAACATTTTTCTTGACGTAAGCTCGTTTTCATCTTTCCGACGAAGATCGGCTTCGTCGGAAGCGAAGCTTCTCTTGGGAATACATGAGCCGGAGGAATCGCGCACGGCTGATTCACTTCCGGATGCGGTTCGTGACGCGAATCAGGATCATAGATCCTATCGAGGGGAGTCTGTTTCGTTTTCCGGATCCGTCGCGGTGCGCGAAGGCGCGCCACGGTGAAGCGTGAAACGGAACGATTTCGGGGTCGCTGTCCTACATTTTTTCAAGAGGATGTTCCTGTTCGAGCGGCCTTCGAATCCGTTTGTCGGACCTATCGAATACCAGCGAATACTCGTATCGTACTGCCTATCGTATGAATGCGATCGCCTGTCAGGTATCCTTACCCAAACAGTCATTATGATATCAAAATGATCCTAGTCAGAAATGATAATGGAATCGATGTCTTTTATCATTTCTGACTGGAATGTCAAAATGACTCCAAAATAATCATTAAAAGTCATTTTTCAATCATTTCCAATTCATTTGTAATGTCATTTTGACGTTATCGTGATTTGTTCTACTGGACATTAAATCGCAAACTAGAGATTAAAATTGAAATTAGATTGGAAATTAACCAATCAAAGCAAGTTACTAAATTTGAAATTGATTTTTTTCTTCTGCTTGGTTAAATTAAATTAAATTAAATCTCAATCTCTAGCCTGGTAGCAGAAAAAGCAGCTTTGCATACAACTAATTGCAGGTTTATAAACCACACACAATTATACTAAAGAATTTTATAATACCTGTAAAACTGCTTTTTTTGTTGAATGCTGCTATTAACTTTCCGGAATTGATGATAGATCTATGTAACCCATTCCATTACATTCTTTATGTGACATCTGTAAATTTAAATTATTATTATTAAATTAAACTCAGTATTGACATACATATTTTACATATTTTTTATATAAATTATGATACTTTGGTCGCTTGAAGTTAATTAATGTTTGACTTTTAGTCAACATAAATTAATGAGCCTCACAGATTTAAGTGAGTTGTTACAGACTTCAATTTCGGAGAATTAAAATTGACTTCGACTAAACTCAATTGATTTAATCGATAATTTATTCAACAAAATTGCTATCAAAACTACTTCCAACTACTAGAAAAAAAAATTTCGCTGTATTAATTGAAATTCTTATAGATTCAGTCAGGAAGATACAATCCAAATACTTATAACTAAACCTATTAGATATTCTAGTCGAGATAATCAGAAATTCATTTACGTCTTACGATAATCAGAATTCTGATTCATATGATCAGAGCTCGTTTTATTTGTACTTTTTCTTGGTACGATCAGAATATTTTCTCAAAAAACATTTTCTCAATATAATTTCTAACTCATCCCTGATCTAATCTCAATTTTTCATGTGATAAATATCAAAAATTGATTTTGACTCATTTTATCCACATAACATGCTAAAATAGTGCAGGTATTACTTGATAAGTTAATCGAAGTTTAGTCAAAGTCACTGCGGATGGTCGATCGATTAGCCGCTATCTCTTCGAGCCGATTCCCGGTCATCGGTGCCGCTTGCTGACGTAAATCGCATTATCTGGGAGAAAGTCGACGCCCGCTGTACGACTGTCTTAACGGCCGCTTTTACGCGAGTTTTTGGAGAACTAGAAACTGTCTTGATCTCATGCGGAGTTTCTCCGCGACGACGTCAATCGATTGAAAAAAAGAGAGACCCGGGCTAACGATCAGCTCGCTTTTATTCGGGTAGCAAAGCAGGGTGATCGACCGTAAAAATATGAGTACGGAAACATGCACATGATGTGTGCATGTTCCCGTACTCATATTCTTCAATTGGTATCCACTAAGATATCCTGTGCGTTCTCACGTTCCTCGAAAGGAATGTTGTTGAAACGTGACATGGCCACTGAAAATCTCAAATTCATTGGAGTCAGAAGTATTCACTCGGTGTTTCTCTCGGTGAACACTAAGCCATGCTTACGACTAACTTAGAACGTTTGAACTAAGTCTTTACTGCAGCAACAATGAGAAATTTTTTATTACTCACTGAATATTTCCAAATTACAAACATCTTCTTTTGATTGAAAATACGTGATAAATTGTAAGCTTTGTCGCTAGCAACAAAAACGTTTTTTTACATTAAAGCCTGGTACAATTACGATAAGAGATTAACTTTAATCTCGGTTTAAGTTACTATTTATCTTTTTGTAATTCTTAGAATTATAAAAAGACAAACAGTAATTGAACCGAGATTAAAATTAATCTTATATTACTTGATTGAATCAGACCTAAGAAATATCAACGAATATTTTAACAACTATCAATTTTTTCAAGAAACATCAACAAAAAGTTTCTCATTGTTGCAGTTGAGAACTAACTGAGTAATTAACTGAGTAATTTAGCAGTTATTTTAGATTTTATATATATATATATATATATATATATATTGCAATGAAAAAATAGTCTAAAATAGTAAATAAATATTTATTTGAATATTACCAACTAAACATTTATTTATAATAAATAAATATTTATTTAATAAAAAAAGTGATTGTTAAATCAAATTAACATTTTTTTTTGTACCAAATAAATATATTTTTATATTTAATAAATATTTAGTTGGTACTATTCAAATAAATATTTATTCAAATTTAGGATATACTTTTTCTCAGTATGGCAATTAAAAATGTCTATACTGAAGGAACTTTTAGTCTTCTATTATAACACGTTGACGCGTATTTCTCATTGTTCTTTCATATTTATTGATTAGAAACATATGATAAGCAATAACTCTTGTTGCTAACAACAAAAACATTAAGACTGGTATTCATAGTTGATTCTATTTCAAGATCATCTTAATTAATGTCTTAAGACTCTGATGCGACCCTCTGATTGATTTACATCTCAAGAGTGAACTTAAGATTGTCTTAAATATAAGAATTGATTATATTATGAATACTGGCCTAAGAAACAAATTTCAGGACATGGAAGATCAAAAGGTTTCTCGTCAAGAATATAAGTTTAAATTGTTATGGAGTATCATAATAGCTTCGTCCCTTTTCTTTTACTTTTTTACATTTTTTATTCTTATTAATTAGATACGTTCTCTGTTATTTGTATTTTTGTATTACTTTACTGTCACATTTCCTTATATGTTTATCGCATCACTAAGTATAGCTTATATTTTTAGAGAATTTGTTCTAAATTGAATATAAATAAACGTTTTATTTATTTACGTATGTATCTATCTACGAGTATGTATTTATCAGTATTATTTATACACAAGGCCACTGCACTGGCGTCATCCGACTCGAATTTCGTTTATTATATAGAACTATAAACTGCACTCAACGATGACAGTAGTCGCTCGAAATTGTAACGTAACGTCGTCATTAAAAATATATTTATTGCAGCGACTTGGTTATGCTAACATTAACAAAACAAGGTGTCATTACTGTTTCTATTTCTGAAATTACTATATTTCTTGTATATAAAAGAAACAATATTTTGCTGCTTCAGCTAGAATTATAGCTGCTTTTTGTATCTAATAGAAAATTATGTATGTGCATAGAATTTATATCACAAATCATATCCAATACATATTCAATACTTGCAATTTATCTATTTTAGATAATTTTCTATAACTGCAAGGTCACGTTTTTGAGTGTAAAATTTTTAATTTTTTAATTTTTCAATAATTATATCCTTTATGAAATATTTGATTTTTATCGCTCATTTTTTATTTTTATGATAATTTTTCGCTTTATTTTTTTAGTGAGCAAAAAATTGATACATTCAGTCCTAAAACGTTGCATGTTTTTGAATGGGACACTCGACGCGGTTCATCAACTTATCGACAACGAATGGTGATTATGGGACATGCTGAGCAACATTGATTAAGGAAATCGATTACGAGACAGTCATGGGAAAAATTTTCGTACTAGTGTGTCACACACAGCGCGACGTACACACGATTCACGGAATGAAATTTGCTACGAATGCGAGTCATCATCCTTTGAAATAACTTTCTGAGCGTTATGACGATGTTGCATATGTTTCATACAATAAAAATGCGGCCGTGCATTGTGCAAAGAGATATTTCCCAACTCTATTGTCATTGCAGAAAGATGTATGAATAAAAAGCACAAGTTTTTCTTAAAAAAGGCACGAAGGTCTGCCTCAAGTATGTTGAGCTTGAAAGAGCGTCTAGGTCGATATGATGGGATGCGTATTCATCATTCGTGATACTTAATACGTGAAACTATTTACAGCTAAATGTAAGTGTACGCTTAAAAAAATCATTTACATGTAAAATCAAGAGATGTACAGCTGCAAATATATATATATATATATTTCGCAAAGCATTCTTTAAGCGACACGCTAACAACGTATCCTTTAGAGGAAGTAGAAAATAAATGATAAAAATTTGAAGCGAGAAAATAAACAATAAAAATTCTTGCAAACTTTTTTAAAACGGAAATATGTTTCAATAAAACAACATAATCGATAGAACTAACTTGTAAAATATACCGAAAGCTTTCCTTTTATTTCATTAATTAATATCAGATATCTAAAAATTATGTATAACCACAACCTAATATTTTGATCCAAGGCGATTTAATAAAGCATCTTTAACGAGATGACTTTCTTCATGTTAATTTATAGAGATCCTTAAATAAAAGATTAAATACCATACGTTTGGTCTGCCATATTTTTTAAGATATAATAAGGTATTCACGTATCTATTTATTATATCTATCTCATTTTAAGCAGGTATTGAAAAATAAATGACGAACCAATCAGAAGTTGTTCAATTTCTTACTTAAGGTTTCTCTATAGTTAATCGAGTGCGATTTTGCTAGGCTCGCCCTTGGACGAATACACGCCCACGCGTGCAATCGACAATGATAATAATGATGTCCAATGTTGAAAGCACCGTGTTGTACCGGCGAACGTGTCTCGCGTCGGGAAAACGTTCGTTTCGCCGGAGGCGTCTCGTCGATCAATTCTGCGAAATTAAAAAAGAAGATGCGTACGACAATGATGGTTTCAGAATTGATCACACGACGCGACACTGCGCGCCCCAAACGTATTCTAGTAGTCTTCTTTTTATTTTTTTTTTTTCTTGGAAATGTATCGTTGATTCGTTTTTCCAAGGAACACACCAAAGAGGATTGAACACATAAAGGTCAATAAAAAATTAAAATGATTTTATTCTGATTTTTACATCAAACTTCGATAAACAGTTAAATTTCATAATAAAAAAAAAAATCATCATTTTAACTTTCATAACATCAAGTCATTTTGATCTTTCTCCCGACTGGGACATTATTCTATAACTTGTCTTTACACGCCTACCGATCGTTGCGCAGATATTTTATATGGTAAAAAAGCTGCGCAATGACACCAACAATTGTCAGTAGGCGTGTAAAGATTACAAGAATGCAATTACAGAATAGCACCTCTGGTGTATTCTTTGTTAGTGAGTTAATGAATTTTAGCATTTTGGATAATGACGAAGAATGAAGGAAGAATGAATCTGAGGAGGAATCCGGATCTCTGATGTCGTAGAGATGCCAAGCGAGAGAGTAGTCCAGCGGTCTGCTGCTCGAAGATTCTCTGTTTTAGATCGAAAATAGATGGTAGCAAAATCAGCACGAATGACATCTGATTTTGGAAAAGAGAGATTTATAGAGGAGAATTAATAAGGTTACCCAGAACTGATCTTACCACGTATATCCATTGGCCGATATTAGATGACGACTGCTTCATAATTAATTGCAATAATTATGATTCTGTATTGCTTGACCTAATGACCCCCTATATGTTACCAATGTTTTCAACGATTTTTCTTTTTGTTCTCACTGATGTATATCATATGATATATCAAGAAACGAAGAGGATATTCGTAATTTGCAATCTACTACCGGAAGTTACGTAGGCGGCGGTCGACCGTAAAGCACACAGCAACAACTCCTGCCGTTTCGATAGTCGCTTTATCGCGATGCACGATGAATTTATCTTTTTTCCTGCCTTCGTCTTCCTCCCGTTTTATCTAATCCCGACGCGACGGAAAACTGACGTGCGCGATAAAATGCTTCCTCTCATTAGTATCGGCGCGTTTCCGCTTTGATGATAGATCTTAGCGAATCTAGATCGAAATATCAGACTCATAACCCATAATTGGAACATATAAATCCTGGTGACTCTGAATAATTTTATGTTTCACCCTTTTATTTTTTAGAGTGTTGTTCTATTCATGGAAAGAATGATTTTGTTAAAGTATTTTAATTTAATTATTTAGATATAAATTTGAATTGAAGAATTGCGCTAATTGATAACTAGCGTTGACTCCTATTGCCCGTATTTTATGTTATTATCATTATTATATATTTCTAAATTGTTATCAATTAAAGGAGTCTATAAAAAACTTATTAATTTTTTTTTTTTTTTTTGGTTTACTAGTATTAGGTGTACAAAAAAGTTCTGAGCTTTAGATTTGATACAACCGAAATAACAATTTAAATTTTATATATCTTCCCGTCTTTTTGTGGTTTTAAAGCGTTAACATTTGGCCTTCTAAAAT
>Ga0157364_1002400_pt1 | contig 17377 bp, 9 predicted proteins | sample AttsexASBM2_FD_111476 | JGI IMG/M metagenome (GOLD analysis project Ga0157364, IMG submission 111476) | Fungus gardens microbial communities from leaf cutter ant in Ribeirão Preto, State of São Paulo, Brazil - Atta sexdens ASBM2 | ecosystem: Host-associated > Fungi > Mycelium > Unclassified ... | reverse complement strand
CACTCTATATATATATATATATATATATATATACATATATATAGTGTAAGTGCAAACTGCGTGGTCGAAGTCCCGCTCGCAACAAGGCTGATTTGGGTTTATATATTCGTCACCCTACGCCATCGAGTCACGAGCAAATGGCGTTCATTTGTAGTGATAGGGATCGGATAGTATCTTGCAAAAAAAGCGCGCAGCCTAACGACCAAGATGTGACTATGCGATATCCGGTCACAGATCCGCCAGTGATATCGAACGTAGCTCAATGCGTCTACCAGAATTAAAAATGTATTATGCAAGATATTGTTCTCGATCGCATTAACTAGCGGTCCGATTAACCAGCGGTCGGAAACAGGCATCGATTTAAATTAAAAAATGGCAGATATCTAATATAGACATTTGTTTCCTTTAATATTTTATAATAACGTATTTTCTTATCGTATCATTTCCTCCATACTTTTCAACTTCTCCTTATTTGTCGAAGGTAAAATTGATTTTTATTCAAAAGAAAAGAATAATCCTGTCAAAGTTTTTTCAATTCTTTTCATTGTACAATTAATATTTTTTTAATTAAGGTGCAAATAGGAAATTTAATTTTAACTCTGTACTATATAAAGTAGCTATCTCAAGTAATAACGTGTAATGATCATGTATAAATTGCTCTTTAACTGATTCAAAACAGTCGACAAAACATCAGGGCTTAACTGCGCCCAATTATCGCGTATGTATTCCGGTGTAAAAGAGTGCTATTGTTTGTGGCGATAAATCGTATTTTTACACCGATAGAATGATCTCTAGAATGAATCGTATGGTATAACTTTCCTCTTTCATATCTATTCCTAGAAGCCGCTTCATCTGCATGAGAACAGCGGACAGTGCGCAAAGTCGGGAGCCTATAATTAGCGGGCTGACGTTGGTGGTTTTATAAAACGCACTTTCTGCTAATTATCTGTTCGACGATATCGCATCTCGCGTAATATCGTACCTTTGCCGTATACATCACCCGATTTATCGCCGGCGGACGTGCCTTAGATTGATGCGCCGCGCGCCGTTGTTCGCACGATGCATAATGCAAGGATGCGCCGCATTACAAGCGCTTTTGCGGCCGCGGTTGTCGTTCCGCACGACGTAAGTGCATTGTCCTACGTCCGACTGTATCCTACATTTTAACGTAAAACTTAATGGGCTTTCTACAATAAGCCGTTAGTAATAGATTAGAAGCTAGAAGCACTAAGCGAGTCTGTAGTGTCATAAGTACTGTAACTATACGTCTTTTATTGTAAAAGATAGTTCTTTGTTTCAGGTTGCTGTCCTACAGATTTTTTTTTTTCAAAATTTACTTTCTTTTTTATTTTAATATTATTACGAGAAATTCCTTTCTAATTAGCGTTCAAGTGTTTTCAAAAAAAGCATCGTCGCTATAAACGCTACTTGAGATAAGCGTTTTTCCTTTTTGTCTTGACTTTTAAGAAAAAAAACAAAGGTATTTGGTGTTCTTTATTTAAACAGTAGACAGAAGCGTTTCCACGATATTGTTTAACGGTACTCTCCCTTTCGTAGATAATCATTTATGATGATCAAGTAATTAGCGGATAGAATGTGGAGTTTATCTAGCATCACGTAGTTGCAACCCTGTACAATATCGCTTATAAATAATTGAGCAAATCGATGAATTCTTTAGGAACTTCCTGAAAATATATTTATCAGTCTCTTCACTTGGTTCTTTTTTATATAGATGTTTATACAATATTTTTGCCGAATTAATGAACGTATCCTTGACATCCTGAAAATGTAATAGTGAAAAGTAATAACATAATTTCAGTAAGTGTAATAGGTACATTCAGTACCTATTACAACCATTCACTGAATGACTAAGTTAGCAATCGAATGTGATTGATTCTTACTTTCAGATTCAATCGGTCATATTAAATTGCTACTTGGCTATTTAGTGGGCGAATGAATTGTAATATTGAATGCACTCAATGATCGGTATAAGAGAGAATTCATGAAATGGCGCGATATTGTTTTTCCATTTTCACGTTATGTAAAAATATTGATATTTCATTAAAATCAAGCATCTCTCTTTCTCCATTTATCAGATGAATAAGATGCAGCTGCTGATATACTGAATGAAGTACGTCGCGAGTCCGATGATTACGATGCAGTCGTGATATAGTTGACGTAGAATGTACCAGCTCCGGTGCCAATATGGTCTCGTTCGTTCGAGCGCGTTACGACGTTTTTCTCTTGGCGTTTCAGCCGACGACGAAAGCCGTCGTCGTCGCCGCGACAAGACGAGACGGAAAGGAGAGAAAGAAAGGGGAGGCCGTGGGATGGATACATAGGAGGCGAAAAAAGGGGCACCACAACGAGCGTGAGTGCGACAGAAGGACTTGAGAAATGTCAGCCGGCAAATTGGAAGAAGGGAAGAAAGAGCGAGACGGGATGGGTGAAGAGAGGAGGATGGGGTGAGATAGGACGGACGACTTCTCTACGGCAGCCCCGACGTCAAATAAACATGCCAGGACGAGCAATTTCGAATATTAGAAGGTCCCGCAGGGTAGGTGCATCCTGCGTCAGGACGCGTGAGCTACGGTGATGACGTTCGACCGCAGGACGCATCAGAGACCGACTTGCGCGGCCCGTTGCAATTGCAAGTGCTGACCGCAAAGTAAATGGGCGCCGGTCAGCGAGAATTAAAGATCCTCTCGCGTCGCCTCCCGCGCCGGCCAGCTCGAAAGACGAGAATCTTGGAACGTCGTTCGACGCGAATGGACTTGGGAAAACTTGGTTTTGTCCTCTTTCTCGGTAATCGTTAAGCGATCATGTAGCTTGTTATTTTTATTACTTTTAGGATAAGTGTTTCGGTACTTTGCGTTAGGTTTCTTTATGTATTTATGTTTTTTTTTTTACAATACCGTAGGTATATAAATTATACAATCTTATTGATAGACTTTTTAAAGAATTACTTCCAATAAGCAGTAATCGAAATATTACAGTCATTAAAATAGATTAATAATATTGAGAGAAATATATGATTTTTTCTGAGGTCTGCGGTTATACTTTGCAGTGACGGAGACTGAACCGCAAATGGAATATTGTCATTCATGTTTATTGCTAAGGTTAAGATACGTTATTGGAAATATAATTTACATTTTCTACAGTCGGAGGAAATATTAATTCCGAGTTGTTCAACAATGCTTATACATCAGAATAACATTGTGATTAGAACACGATGAGTTCAGCATCCGTTTATCTTCTGATTGGGAGCTTCAATTGGAAGGAAAGAATGAATCACCCGTCTATCCCATTTTTTAATTCGCCGAATGGGCAATTAGGAGTGCACGTAACTGTTATCTCGTTCGTAACTTTCGATCCTTTGTCCCATTAAATGTCAACGATGCCAATCTCCGTGACCAATCATACGCTGCAAATTATTTCACTCTTGATTCATTGAAGATTTGTTTATAACATTTTAAAAGATGACGCGATCGAGTTAATTAATTTAATTAAAATAAGAAATTCTAATTAATTCTGTATGAATAAAAATATGTATAATAAGATTAAAGACATCGTAGTTTTCGATACAAGCAAATAAAAGTTGGTGTTGCATATTTATGCGCTCTGACACTCGCTTATCCATTTTGAGATAAATTTATGAAATATTTTATCTATTTGTATTCATAAATCTTTCATTTTTTTATAAATACTTCCTCATGCAACTTATAATTAGATACATCTGAAATTATTACAGATCCGTTAACTAAATTTAAAAAATATATGTATTATTTATTGATAAGATACGTAATGACAGACTACGCTGAAAATAAAATACAAATAGAAAATTTAAATTATTATAGCATGCAAAATAATTAATATTTCAAAAAATAATTGCGTGCACAAAATATAATTATAAATGATTGTACATAAATAATAAATTACTTACTCTATGGTTGCTTGTCGTCTGATGTCTCTCAGGTCTCTTCCTTTTTTTTCTTTGTGGCATAACACTCGCGAAAATACGGTTAATTGCAATACGACTAATTGTCAGAAATTTTATAGGAAATTACTAATCATCACGCGCACACTAATCACTAGAATGCGATATTCGCGTAGCACTCCTGCTGTTAATCGCATGAGATGCGCACGTTATTATACCGCGCACGTTATTATACTAAAAAATAACATGAGAAAGTATGACATGCCTGATATTCGTAATGTTTCGAGGTGAAACGAACGAATCTCAAACAGTAAATAGCAATTACTTTATTCCGATGCCATTCGTAAAAGTCGTAAAGAATCAGTGATTAATTAAGACAATATACCATCTATAAAAGTATAATCAAAATTTGGTATTGCATGTGTTCACGTATTGCGATATACATTAATAAATAATTAATATATCATATCAATAAATATGATCTGTTACTAAAAGTTACTATTTAATTACACTGAAGCCAGTGAAAAAGTAAAATACAACGCGAGATGTAATCGAAACTAAGTCTTACTATAAATATAATAATTATTACCTATGCGAGAAATAATAATTTAAAAGTTTCATTTTCTTCGCTCCGATTTCTATATCAAGTGAATAAATTACGCGAGATATCTGTTTCGATGAATAATCATTTCGATATGCTTATGAATCGTTAAGCTTGGAAGCTCATTAATCATCAGTCCGATAATTATTAATTGCAATGTACATAGGGAATAAACGTGTTCGGCATCTCGTACTTATCATGATCGCGTTTCGAAGATTAATACGAGGCTGTGGAACGACTCGCGTTTATACTTGAATCCCTGCGCGATTGACAATAAGATGATTGCATATATATTCACGAATAACAATACGTTGTAAAACAAACATCATATACTAATCAGTTTTGTTCAGTTTCAATATATGTATACGTATAAAGTAATATATTGATCGAATGAAATTCTGTTCTATATAATTTGTGAAATATCGAATACATGTATATCAACGTTTTACTTATTTATTACACAATAATAATTTGGAGGTATATATTTTGCGTCAATCAGAAATTAGGATCACGTAGCATGTTCGAAACAAAGCATTCATCTGGCGGATAATTTTCGCGAGGGAAAAGGTGAAAATCTTCGACTACGTGTGACAAATTTAAATAATCTTTTGAAGAGAGAAAAGCTGAAGAGAGAAATTCGTGCAGGGGTCGCGTACCCTGTAATCTCGGCCACGTGCAACTATACGAGGTCGATAGAGTGTCGATGAGACACGGTTGCGAACAAGTCCCGTAGTCGACACCGGCATCGAATACGAGACGATAATAAATATCTGATAGGAATGCACCTCTCCCGATAACTCGGCGACGATCGCAATGGCGGCTGCGGCGTGAAAATTTTATTGGCTCGAGCTGTGCCAACGAATCTCCGATCGACAAAATCGCTCGATTCCTGCCCGCGTCACGCTCGGCAGGGATCGAGCGAGGCTCGGACGGAACGCGATACACGCCGGATCTAATTTGCATGAGATCGAAATGCGCGAGCCCGACTTAAGTATAAGTTTCTGCGTCGGAGTGCTGGTTAACAAAAAAGCTCGCCTGACAAGCGCGTTGCGCTCGTTAGATCGCGCGCCGATATAACGCGATTGCCGCGTCAAATTATTCGTTTCGTCGACAGTGCATTGATGCGATTTATAGGGGATGTGGTATGGGAGCTTGCATTCACTGGCTCAGCATTTTTAATAAGAATAATGAAATATATCGTAATTTTCTAATGAGATAATTTATGGATACGAAAAGTATTAATGTTTATCATAAAGCTCATTATATCGATAATATTTTGACGTAATTTATACGCGAACGAGTGAGCTTGAATTTTTAATAATTCAATAAAAAAAAAGAAATATGTTTCTTTAATGCCGTATTGTTGTTTAATAATAACTATTTGATTTTCGGTTGTCATTTATTTTTATTATTTATTAAATAAATCATAAGTTAAATAAGTACTTTAAACATTTTAATGTATGTATTTCGCACGTGAACATGCAGTATCAAATTTTGATAATATTTTTATGGACGGTGTCTTGTCTCAATTAGTCACTAATTCTTTACGACTTTTTACGAGTATATTGAAACTCTTTTACATTGTATAGAAATAATGAACAAGAAATTAAGTATTTAGTTAAATACCGATTAAATACCGATGATTTCACATGATAAAAAATTTTCAATTGAACTCTGATTGTATACGCAGCTTCTCAGACATTAGAGACTAATATCCTTATAGTTGCTAATATTAGTTATCCTTTGTAATTAATGTGTCAATCTTCCTCCGATGTAGGAAGCTAATTGCGGAACGCCTCGTATCTCCTTCAAATTACCGTCGTCTGACGCCGCCAAGATATCGACCGAAAGACGCGCTACAACTACGCGCGAGAATTGCTTTCGATACTATCGATAAGTAGAAGAAAAAAAAAGAAAAAAGGGAATAACCGAGAAACTCCACGGCTTCAACTGCCAGATCCATTTCGTACCAGTTCGATCTCGCTCGAAGGCAACAGTGCCGTAGAACATTGGCGCTTCGAGGGGGTCGTCATTCTCCACGAAGAGTGAGATCGAGCATTGGTTCACCAGTTACGAATAGTCGTTCGATCGACGATATGAGGGGAAGGGGAGGGGAGGAGGAAGAGGAGGAGGGTAGCGGGACTCAAGGCAAGAAAGCAACATGCCGAGGACGTCTCGACGATGACTGGTGCATCGTGCTCGAGAAGCGTAGACGCGTGATTCTCAGAAAAGAGCCAGACTCCGTCCGATAGAGTCATCACGTGTCGGCGCTAGGATAGTACTTTTATTGTAACATATCGAGCATGGGGTATCGGCTGTGTGTGAGTATGTACGTGTCAGACGGGAATCCGCGGACTGATGCGATGGTCAGAGTAGGGAGGGACACGGGCGTGTTCTTTCAAGCGGGGGAAACCGATTGCCGATTGCGGGGTTAGTTGTCCCGTACGCAGCGGGGGTGCTTCGCCGCATGATCGGCCGATGTATGATCGATCTGACACCTGGGGCACCGTGCCTCACGTCGCACGTACCTGGCGTATTTTGTCTTGGAACTCGTCAGGATCCATGTACAATCCTCCATGTACAGCTGAGAACCGACAATCTCGTAACAGGACAACACCGCGAGCAGCATAGTCGGGAATTTATCGAGAGAAGAGAGGAACGGGAGAGGGGTCGTCGGTCGATTCGACGTAGCGGGATTGATTGAAATTACACGAGGGGATTACAATCGGGTTTCGGGTACAGGACAGCTCTCGGCTGTCTCGGGTTGCTCCGGCAGTATGCGAAAACAAACAGCACGAGCGGCTTCGGAGCAATTTGTAGAACGAAGTATCTCGCGCGGCTCGAGGCTGCGTATAGAGATTTCGATCGCGGGCGGCTCCGCTGATCAAAAGCGACAGGCTCCTGGTTCCGCGCGTATGGTTCTAGCAATACCACCGCGGGATTTCATCGCGGAGCCGTAAATACCGATCGCGACGTATCGTCCATCGTATCGCTTCCCGAACAGACCTCATTCTCGGAAAGATCCGATCTGCACGTCCAATTCGTTGATCTAACGACTCGCGAGTTGTGCGAGTCCGGCAGACTTTCTATCGGGAGGGCCGCGTCGATTAGTATCTCTTATGTATAGTAGAGAAAAGAGAATTTGAGCATGTCTCTCCAAATCTATGTTCAAAAATATATTTCAATGTAAGTTGCCTTGTATTGTCCAACATATATTTAAGCTATTTGCATAAAAAGATATTTGGTAATACAGATTGATTGATGAAATTAATTTGATAGCGAATTCCTTCATTTTATTATATACTAGATTAGTGCACATTAAAAACTACTAGACCACTACATATGAAAGCAAAGTTAGATGTAAAAATACATGAATATTTTTAACAATTAAATATCCAATAATAATGATATTAATATTATTAATAGAATATATATTATTTCATTGTTAAGAAACTTTATATAAAGCAGCCTTTAAGGTACTACACTAATTCAGTGTAGTGCCTAGCGAATAATCGAATTCACCCTAAGTTCAGTCTCGTAAATTCCACACGAATGAAGTAACATGCTATAGGAAATGTGAGTAATGTAGACTTGACAAGAAAAATCACACGTGTAGATAGATAAGCTTCGAGTTTTCATTAACGACGACAGCAATGACGACGATGACGATAATGATGACGATGACGACGACAGCGATGACGATGACAATGACAGATGCATTATCGTAAGTACGAGATTGCGTGTTTCAATTATCCGAGGTGATTCGAGGTACCCCGAGGTATGTATATATCGGGATTGTCTTCGTTCTAACTTCCTCTCCCCCTGTTCCATCCCCTCGTCTCGCCCGGGGTCTCCGCGCGAGGAATCGCTTCATCATAATCGGTCATCCGGCGTTTTTCTACGGGACGGACCCCCTACTGGCACGACGCCCGGATATCTTAGCATCGAAATGCCGCGCTGACAGGCAAAGAATTTGATATCGTGATTAGCTCGTTACGGTATTGTGCGTTAACGCGCTGCACCGACTCCAGTTCAATCTCGTCTTTCTTTCTCCATCGCTCGAAAGAGAGAGAGGGACGGAACAGTAAATGACGACGCTCATCTTGGAGATCCGATGCGATTGATTCTACGCTCGATGTGTAAATAGATGCATTGCTATATTGCCGCACAATTTACACGTGATTCTAATTAGCGTATAATTCGTGCGTGAGTCTGTGTCGGTTTGTTTTTATCTCGATTGAATTATCATCGCGAGATGACGCAGGAATAATAAAGGCTGTACACTCTTGGGAAGTAGTAATTAGTGTTTTGCAAAAGTTGATTGCTTCCTCCAAGAAATACTGAGAGAGTTACCAAGACCATCTGTTTTATCTTTCTAAAAGTGGCAGATAAATTATTTAATTTTTCATACAACTTATATATAATAAAATAGACGTTAATTACAATTCGTTGTGTAGTCATATTACGGTCTTATAAGACACTTTGTATTGCAGTAGATATTAATTATATTTATAAAATTTATATTATTCTTTGCGAATAAGATATGAACTTTTAGATCAGCCATTTTATCGTCTACAAATTTTTTCGACTTTCGTCGTCGTTTAGTAACTTACTAACGACGTGCGCGTTTCTCGAGTTCGTTTCGCATGTATTTGATTCATACCGATTGCTCCTGCGAACGCCCTTGGCAGGTTATCGGCTGGATCGTGTGCCAGAGCAGAAAAGAGTAGCGGAGTCGCAGTGCAGTCAGAGGTGTCACGATAATTCAAATCCTTCCTATTCTCCTATTTGCACTTCGAATCCTACCCTTCGGCCGGGGTGCACCCGTGGGCGTTGCTCAACCGTGGCCTCATTACCAAAGCAAATATTTTATAGTCGAGCCCTCGGTGACGACGACGACGACGACGACGACGATGACGACGACGACGACGACGACGACGACGACGACGACGACGACGACGACGACGACGATGACGACGACGGCGGCGACGACGAGGAAAGATGCTAGAGCGAGTGAAGATATCGTTGGATAAGAATTGAGATGTAAAAAAGAGCCTCGAATAAAGCAAGAGCTCTTCTCTTTCTATTTTCTCTTCCTGTCGTCCAATGTCTACTGCCGGCAACGGATCTGTGAAGTTAGCACGATTTTTATTCTGTTTTTTTTATTCTGTTATTATTAAAAAAATAATGACAGTTTCAGTATGCATTTTTCATAGTTTTACTTATACTTAAAATTTTGGTTTTTTAATATGAAGAATACGAAACTCTTTTTTATTTTTATTTTTTTTTAAGAAACTGTAGAATTATGAAGAGTGCTACTAGAAAAATACTGTCGTATTTTTTTTTTTATAAAAAAATATCGTGCTAACTTCACAGATTCGCCGGCAACGACGATGATGACGATCTCGTGGGGTGCGCCGCGGGTCGGAGAAATAAAAGGAATCCTTTTTCACTGGCACCCGCGATTTATCTTTCAACTCGCTTGTTTTATCCAGCATTCGGCACCCTTCTTCTTTACAGTCGATATTCCAAGGTGAAGCGATCGGCGTTAAAAATTAGATAGGTCGTAGCGTCCTCTCTCGTTCCTTCCTTCCGTTTCCCTTTCGTAGCTCGCGAAATCGATGTCGCAAAAAGAACCGAGTAGAGTTCTCTTTTCTTCTGATGAAGACATCTACACAGAACAGACTCGATTTACCGTAGAAACTACCATCTCGTTTCATGATTTATAAATGTATTGTTATAATGTAAAGTTAATATATTTTTATAATATATTCTCTCTAAATATTTGATTCTCTCATTTCTCTTTTAAACTTTCTTCTTTTCACAATAAATAATATATTACTTATACGTTTCACATTTACGTTTACATCTATCGCTTTGTCATCTGCACAACTTCTAATCGGTTCTGATTTGCACGAAATCCACAAGGTTTGATCAATTTCCATAATATACTTAAATTGATCCTTCGTTCAACGGTTACAGCGAGCGACGTAGTGTATCCTATGGTGTTCGATTGAATCGCCAATTTGTCTAGCATTATATCCAAGTCTCGCCGGGGGGATTGAGTCGGGATAGTGGAAGAGGACGGACGATCGGCGAGGGTTGAAAGAGGGAAGGGGGCAGGGGGGGGGAGGATCGGGAGAGGAAAGGACAAGATGAAGGAAGGAGGGCAAAGGCGGACCATGCGTCTCCAAAGGATTTCGTGTATTTAGGATAACAAGCTGCTCCGCCCCCGAATTGGTATGCAGAGACCCGCGAGTAACTCCTTTATATTGACATATCGTCGAACGTGATCCAAATACATGCGACATTATACCGAATTGCGAACAAAGCTGCCGTCGCAGCGACCTTCGTTCGTCAAATCGCCCGTGAATAGAAAACAAATCGCCCGTGTGAGGTAAATTTCGCGTATTCTCGGCTAGAATCGATGTGTGCACACGAATCGATTATGTACGAGTACGAGTCAAATTCATCTCGGTCGTTACCATGCGAAGAGCTCTGGCCGGGCTCGAAATTTCGCTCGAAATTCAGACCTTCCTATCTCTGACATACGAGAATAAATGTCATCCTCTGATACTATGTCGGAGGAAGCAACGACAGGAATTGAGTAGCAACTTTCTACGTTAGTTTTTTACATGTTATTATTCCTCGCAGATTGCGTGTGTGTTGCACTTTCGTAAACTCTTATTCCATTGAAATTACTTTTGAACTGCTCGCCGGAAAATCAATTATTATTACAAGTTTGATAAAAATTGTCCACGCGCAAAGTTAAAAAGGGTGATGAGATAGGAAATGTGGATCCTTTACGCGATCGTACCGGCCAAATAACAAAGTAACCGAAGATGGATATCCGTTTCAAATATTCACGCCCTTTTCGCGCCGCCGCATGAAATTGATGCGTTTAGAGACCCCTTTACTGGTAGGCGGACAGTTACGACGGCATAAATATTGCCGAGAGCCCTGCTGACCACATGGCACAGATACGGCCCTGAATAATATGCGTGCCTGCGTACGTGGCCTGCGGGTACCGGAAAGCTTCGTCGTCAAAAACTGCGATCGAGGTTTCCTTGCTAAAAAAACGGACTTTGCTTTAACAATTCTAGCGCTACATCAGTTTTTTAATTATATTTTACAAAATTATAAGGAATAAATATAGAAGAAAAAGAGAAAAAGATATGAAACCGTTTGCAATCGCAAAATTCGAGTTTTGATAGAAACGTATATTTTTCAATCGTTTTATTTCTAATAGAAAACGAATTTTTAATGAGATGTGTAATATAATATTACACGTGTAAGATCATAAATACGTGAAATATTTTTAGCACCGCGTTGCATTGCGCTAAAGCAATTTGCCAGCCGGCGTCCTGAGAGAATCTAGATTGCATTCCTATGCATCGCGGCTTGCAACGCCATACTCTCGCATTACGTGCATCTCGAAACGAGCTAGAACGCCTGGTGACGGTATTTGTTCAGGCATTCCGGTAGGAAATTCTAGGCGACTAAGAGATTATTCGCGGCACCCGTTGCGTGAATATATAATAGCGCGATGTGTTTATGTATCCAGCTATGACAGGCACTTCCGTTTCCGTCGAGCGCTCTTGACTTCGTTCCGTTTCTGAACGCGTAAATGTGTTTACGTATACACAAATGTATGTATACCGATACACATCATGCCACAACGTCGTCCGTCATTGCTAAGTGCATCGTGCGTAACATCGGTGGTGCACGTCACCGACGGATTTCCCGAGATATTTCAAGAAATCGAACCATATCGATCGGCAGCTCGTCCATTCAGGGGGAAAGGGAGAACTTCTACGGCTCGACGAACTTCCGAAGAGGAAAGTTTAACTGGAAAACTAAGTAGCCTTATACAGCCCGCTGGGGTACCTATATCCTTTAGAAAGTTAACGTTGAGAAATACAACACTTTGCATTTTTAGTGATCTATAAATATTTCAACACGAAGGTAGTCGCGCGTGTTATTCGGTGGGGAGGAGTGGAGGGAATCTACAAACCTATTATTATTCAATACTCTTCTTGAGGCGTTAGATATTAATTAGTAGGATAGTTAGCTATCAATCTTTTGAATTTTCCACCGCCTACTATACTAATTATTTCGCAGTAATTAAATATTTCACGCGCGACGATAATTATTAACATGCAGAGTGCATGAATATTAATAACGAGATTGCCTTTTGACGTCGCCGTGCATAATTAGCGGAGGTATCGCGACCTTGAGGTATTAAATTCGCCATTAGCGCGCCACGTCACGTCGCCGTTACTAATTCGACTTTAATTTCTACGATTATTTTCAACGCGCCGACACAGCTCACCGCCATTACGAGCGTCCATTTATTTCAACTTTTCCTACCGTCGCGTCGCATTTCCTGACTACCGTTTCTCTCTTTCTCTCTCTTTCTCTTTACCAATTTATCGACTTCTCGCTTCTTTCAGCTTCTTTCCTGACCATTAGCTTAATTAATTTAGGTTTTAGGGTTTCCGACACCGCGGGCGCGGCGAACCAAGTCAAAAGTGTCAAACCGACGGACGGCGCTCTGAAAAATGGTGCGCCCGGGGTGTTAATTGTCTCGAACACGAATATCCTTGAGGGGCGCGCGCCACCGGTTTGCACAACACTGTGATCGCCATCTGTTCCGTCAAGTGACTCTGCATGTTGCAACAATGTTTGTTCTCCCGGTTTACACATAAAAATGCATGCACGGGAGAGAAGCTTACCGAGCTTATCGACATCGGTGCACATAATTATGTTCTCTGTTCTCGTACAATAAAAAAAAGTATTGCATCTAGTTACAGTAATTATTCACGATACAATTTACCCGCAGGAAATATTTTACAATATAAATGAAACGCTCACCTTTGAAGTTCTCAATTTCACTTGGAAATGCAATCTTCTTATACAATATATTTTTTTCATACGCTCAGATTAATTACGATTTTATCGCACGCTATTCCTTGAGAAATAACGTATTACGGAAACGAAAATCGCTGATATTCTCGGATCTTTATTTTTTTTTATCATTATTCAGAACATTTTTTCAAATCGAACATATCAGAAAATTTGGAACTTTTTAAGAGGATGCCAAAACTTTGTCGATTGTACAATATAAAAGTTTCATGATTCGACTTTATATAGAGATAGAAAAAAACTTTCTCTTTCAGTGTGATTACAAGCTGCCGTAGTTTTCTTTCGCGACACTGCGAAGATGTAAATCGCGTACGGCATCTGCAATATCTGCGAATAGCCGGCAGCAATGGCCGTAGAACAGAGAGATAAGCGTTATAGTCCATCTATATTGTAATGATTTATATAAAGCGCGTATATCTCCCTCCCTGCAGGTGTATACGTCCACTGATTAACGTTGTTAATGCGATGGTAGGTATATCGTGTTGTTATGCAGGTTTATCTCTTGATATTCCCCTGTACGCATTTCCACGAAATTTTGTTTTATACTCGGACGCAATATGTGTATGTGTTAGACATATGTAAATGGTTTGTTACTATTTTATGAATATGTATATGCTCTCTAGAAATACAGCGATCAATGCGTCCTTTGCATTTAGCTGGACAACGATACTCTTTGTCGATTGTTAAATGTCTCACCGGCGGCTTTCTGCACGCATTGTTTCCCTCGCAACTCGCAAAGCACTCGCAAACGGCATAATAATGACAAGTCGACCGCGTCGAGCAAGAAGCAAACGATAATAGTATGTTTTCTAACTATGATCTATGTTTTCCCTCGATAAGAATACACCATCATAACAACTATATATTCTGCTAAGTCAACCTTGCTGCATAAGGGCTTGCTTTCTTCATCGTAAATATCTGCCGGTCCGTTGATTCTATACAACCTAAGTACGACATCTATGCGAAGATTTCGCTATTGTGCTATCTGCTCTCTTCACAATGGCACATTAGATATTTGCTTATACAATACGCGGAATCCTCCTGTATTTATGTTCTTGTCATGAATCGCGCGTCATGCATACTTTACTAGTCCTTTTGAAATTGGAATTAAAATTAATTATGATTCATAATACATTTTACGCAAATGACAAATGTTTGTTTAGTAAAATATAATTTCGTATAGAGAAAAAAGTATGAGCAATAATTTTTCAAACTAAAATATTTGAATCTTCTCGCGCATCTGTAAGTCTTTTAAATCTTTCACTGTTTTTTTTTTCTAGATTTCTTTTCTGGAATTAATATATATCTTCAAAATTTTTTAAAAACTTTGAAACTTTCATTTGCTTTAATCTTTTAGGTTTGAAATTTGTAAAATATATTCTTTTTGATCAATATTTCTTTTCACCAGTTATAGACATCTTTATTGTTGCATTTCCGATTACCTCTTTGCAATTCCGGTAAACTCGCGTACGGAACTGAAGAACGATAGGCGTTGCGAATAATTCGCTGCCGTGGCAGACGGTAACGGGGACATGAGAGAGAACCAGAGAACCTCTTCCTCTCCCACCCGCGGCCCATGGTATATCATTGGCCCGGGTTGGGCGGAGTACCGCGCGAGGTTGGCGCCGGCAGCGATAGATACCGCTAATTATCGATCGTAAATAACGTCGCAGGCCGCACGGCAGCCTGATCCTATCGGTGCCTCGGCACTCGGCATCGCCGATGTGCGGTTTCACCCCGCAGTTCCGCGACGGCCGTTGGATGATATAGGATTGCCTCGAAACGGGGTTGGCCGGCGAAAGATAGACAGACCGAACGAAAGAGACAAGAACGGGTCCCCGGGCCCCGCAACGTCGTCGTTTCTATCCGGGGACCATTTGCGCGGTCGCTCTCAGGGTGGTTTGGATATATTACACATGGCCGTGGCCGCGCACGGTTATTATGAGTTGCGTGGTTGTAATTGCGAACAAGGTGGCACAACATTCCCGGTCTCTCTTGCATACCGACGCGCAACGTGTGATTTGCGCTGCGCTGCGCTGCTCTGCGCGAATCGCCGTGCCATGTCGGTTGACTACCTGGCGCAAGTCAAGTCCATACAAGTCGTGGCTACGAGCCAAGATACGCTCGGCCTCCGATTTGCAGCTCCGATAATGGCGGCCGCTTTCACGCGTTGAGAAAAGTCGCACTGGCTGATAGCAGCGGCCGAAGGACGGTTTGTGTCCTTGAAATCCTCCAAACGCCTAATTTCAATCGAATCCATTTGTCTAGAAAACTTATTAGTTTTAGTTATAGTTCTGCAACTTCCATTCATGCCGATTAGAATTATCGTTTAGTGTTTATGCAAATTCGTGCTTGTACAAAATAAAATTCTGATTATATTAAAGTTAAATTGTATTGCTTAAATATATTTATCCAGTTATTGTATACATACTCCCTAAATTTTTTGGAATGAATATTATCATTCTAAAGAGTGAAAATTGAGCCAGTCTTGAAAAACAGTTCAATCTTTAAAAGTATGATTTTATTTTTCGGAATGAGATTTACTCTAAAAGTTTTGGGAGAATATTCTTCAAACATTGCATATAAAGAAACAGCGTTCTTACATATATTCAGTATACAGAAACGATTGCTTAAAAATATAAGCATTCATATTTTTCATTTATGCAGATGTGCTATTTTTAAGAACTCTACAAACAAAATAATTTTGGGATGTTTACTATATTTAAAATTTTATACAATATATGTAAATTTAGAATTTAACATAATTAAGTAAACTTTTTAGAAATCCTCAAATAGCAATAATGAAACAACTGTATATGCTAGATTGTAAAAAAGTTACAGAACTTTTTTCTTAGAAACTAACATTCACCCTCGGGTAGAAAGCTTAACGCGCGACATTGAATCAAAGTACTTAATTGGGCACTTTAGCCCAGTTACACATCCACGTCAGGAGGATTAAAATCTATGGTATGAAAATTAATTGCGCGAAAGTAACTCGTCGTCAGCTGGGCTGGGTGAGTGAACGGGGTTCGCGCGCGATACTATCGGTACTCGTTTAATTAAAATTCGACCTAATCGCGATACGTGACATCCCTCGCGTAATCACGCTTAAAAATCGTGGCAAAATCGGATCGGCTATTCGGCATTACTAGAAATATATAATAGTTGCGAGTGACAAACTCGTATAGCGCTTGCTAACTCGCATCACGTTATTCTGTTCCTCTTTGCCTCTTGCCGATCGCGACTTGATTTGCAATCAGTATGCCCGTCTCTCTCGATGCGCGAATGCGGCCGCGAGGCACGTCATATCGATTCTTGTTTTGATAGTGTTCCGTGGTAGTTTCTTTGAACGGCGCGCACAGCACGCGGCGAGAGTTCGATGGACTTGAACGAGCGCAAACGTTAAGACGCGGCATTGTCGACGAGCACAGCAGGTTTATTCCCCGAACACGGGGAACGATCTCTGGATGACCTCGCGATAGTCCTGCTCGGCGAACGATCGCTGATCGGCGATCTCGATACAGCGAGAGGACTGTCGGAAGGTTGCCTGACCGATGTCGACCATGAAACAATTTTATTAGCCATAATCGCTCGGTTGTCGCTCGGGAATACTTGATAATTATACGTAGTAACGTCACGATTGTATCCGCGACAAAGAAGCTTTGAGCCCGTTATAAAGGAGCGTTTTTAATTAAGGGCTCTCTTTGGCGCACACTCTGATTATCGATCAACTTGTTTAACGACAGTTTTGTTTTTCGCGAACTATATCCTGGAAACTCTAAGCGATACAACGTGCCGCTTTAATTATGTAACGTCCGAAGATAATATCCGAGGTAATACCGTTGGTTGTATTGTATATTTTTTTTTTTTTTTTTTTTTTTTTTTTAAAATGATTTACAAATTTTTATTTTTTT
>Ga0157364_1002399_pt1 | contig 17378 bp, 11 predicted proteins | sample AttsexASBM2_FD_111476 | JGI IMG/M metagenome (GOLD analysis project Ga0157364, IMG submission 111476) | Fungus gardens microbial communities from leaf cutter ant in Ribeirão Preto, State of São Paulo, Brazil - Atta sexdens ASBM2 | ecosystem: Host-associated > Fungi > Mycelium > Unclassified ... | reverse complement strand
CTCTCTCTCTCTCGCTTTTCCTACGATGTCTCGCGACGTGATCTACGGTGACGTCCACGGACAGTTTGTTCAGACATATCTTCGGGCGGATATCCCCCGATCAGAGATGCGAGGTGAGAGCATCCTGAATAGAGTATCGAATAACTGGACGTTCGGAGCACGTCAGTGTATTTTATGTATTGAAAAATTATCCTCTCGCCCCGCATCTTCTGATTTCAACGCGGCGACCTCGAGATATCTCGCTCCCGCGTGCGTGCTTACGCGTGTCTTGTAGACCCTGTTGAATGACATCAGTTCGAATCAATCGACGATCCGAAAAAGTCCAAGACACTCCATACTCCCTCCTTTTCACGAAAACACTACTGGATTTCGTCGCGGACGGCACTTTGAAAGTTCACGCACGCAATTTCGTCTCTATTTTCCACGCGTCGATTTTCATCACCTCTCTCTTCTCTCTCTCCTTCCCTCTCGTGTCTCTTCGTCTTCTCTATAAACTAATCACCATGTGTAACAAGCTTTATATTCTTCATTTCGTTAATAATGCGACTAGCTTAATTTTGACACTTCGCGATCCGTTCCTATACCCGCCGTTTTCGCACGTACGATTATTCGATCTAGGAATCTATGACAGATCGCGATCACGTGGACGCGCTTATGGCACATCGACGGGGTAGGTTACTCCCGACGGAACGCATCCGTGGTCGCTCGTAGATCATCGCTTTTCGACAACGAACGTAGGGAGAGAAGAGACCGAGAAGAGAATCGAGGAAAGAAAGGGAGCGACGTTATATTTTAATGCAAGTACGCGATGGTAGGATTTTCTATCAACGCGTTGCTCCGTTTCTCTCCCATTCCATCGTACTCGCTTCTCACATTCACGCGCGAATCAAGTCCCAAGCGATACTTTGAACTCGCGTCGTGGTGTCCTCGAATCACGAATCGTGTCTGTGAGTCCTGTTGCGCCTGTTGCCGCTCTTCCGCCTCTTCCTCTTGGTGTCGCGGGTGAACGCGACATTACCAGGATCGTCGGCGAGCTGGGGATACCTGTGAACGCTGTGAATGTCGACGCCTTCATAACCGTCGACCGTGCCACGGCTCATAAGCTCATCCTTTTCTTCCTTCGACCAGTCGCCCCTACCCTGGAAACCGGCCATCACCAATTGTTTTTCAATTTCCCAAGCTCTCTCGACAGCTCGCTTGTGCGCGTGTTTCAAAATACGGTGCCGTTCCTGCTCGGGATCGGCTCCGTATTTGATCACCACAGCTGCGTCTGGATTGTGAAGTCTCAATTCCTTCCATGTGCCCGCGCCGTGCTCCGTCGTTTCGTGCGTGGACACATTGAACATACTACCGAGTCGATGGAGTTCCTCCATATCGTCACGGATCTTCAACGCATTGTCCTTGACGAAGTAGAAAACATCCTGATCGTGCACACTGAAGTGTAATGGCAGGAAGTACGAGTTGTTGAATACGGATGTCACCACGTCCTGCACTACACTGTTCACACCGTCCACCACGCTCACCAGAGCCCGACCACCGACACGCGATACCAGGATACCCTCGCCGAAGACTGCTCGACGATGTGCCACTCGCGGCAATAGGTTCCGTGTCTTTGGTTCCAATTTCAACAATGGCTTAGGAACGAAACCCAGATCGGAAAACTTCTCCTGTACACGATTTACAATGCACTGCAGACCAGACATCACACCAAAGTCCGGAGTTAGTTGCGGGGATGTGACAGTCGCGCTCGGTTGGTACACCATGTGCTTCGTATATTCAGAACCGAGCATCATCGAGATATCGTAACCATACAGTTTTAGCCAACTTCCCAAATCCGTCATATATTCAACATTCTGTTTAAAGTTAATCGGATCGTTATTGCGGAAGCGATAGATGAAAATGTCTGTTGGTGTAGTGAGTTCGTTGGCCATTTGCTCCCAAGCTGGCGTCATCCATTGACCGACAGTAGGATCATAGAGTCTCTTGTTCAGATAGATTAATTTGGTGTTTGGATCGAAGAGACCTCCATGGAAATCAATGGGTAGATAGAAGTCCGGATTGGTGTCCTTAATAATCTTGCCAAACGGAGTGCGTCGCATCTCCTTGATGAGATTGCCATTGGTGTCGAAGAGAGCGAGAGGCGAGCCATTTTGGTCTGTCGCGACGTAGAAACGCTGCTCGGACGTTTCTACGGTCATCAGGAAATCGCGAGAGTCATAGAGGAATCGGAAAGTCTTAGATGATTTCGGGAAGTGCACATGCGTTATAAGATCCGGAGTCTTTGGATTCGCGTAGAAGAACTGAGTGATGTTCTCTCGATCGTCATTCATGGATACCAGTCGACCACGATCGTCATAGAAGTACCAGATTTGGAATTTCTTGTGCTCTGACGCGTGAATCAGCTGGCCGCGTGAGTTGTACCTGAAGAAGAGAAAAAATATCACATGTCATATATATCAGAATATTTTTCAATATTTTTCAGTCGATATTCAGCAAAATAGCTTTTATCAAAATTTTTACCAAAATTTGGTTCAAAAAGAATATTTTTGCAATTTTACACAATTTTAGTTATTTTAATAAAAAATATAAATATATTTTGTTTTATAAGTATATCTTAGGAAAGAAAAAAAAATAAATCTTAATTTTATATCTTAAATTAATTAAATAAAAGTAGAAAACACATACCTATACTTGTGCTCTCCGCGAATCACGACGAAGCCACGTCCATCATACGAATTGAACTCGACGTCACCATACTGAACAACTCGATCGCCACTGTCGTAGCCCAAGACAATTTTCTCATTATGTTCGGTCACGCCAATCACATTACCGTTCTCATCGTATGCGTACTGCCAATTATTTTCCGTGTCTGCTACCTCCAGTACGTGACCATCTGCGTTATATGTGATTTTCTCCATTCTGGACCACTCTTTCTTCTCCATCGACTCCTTTCCAATAGTGAGCTTCCTCATCTTGATGCGATTGCGATTATCGTATTCGAGCTCCATACGGAACACATCGAATGATCGGATGTTCATCAACACAGTTTTGACGCGTCCGTGTTCATCGTAATCCGTGACTGTGAAGAACTGTTTGCTACTATCTTGCATTACCGATCTATTGAAGAGATTTCTGTATATTCTGAGATCACCGACGCCTTCTAGTACCCCGAGATTTTGGTTGTACTTGAGACGAAGCTGAGGTAACTGTTTACCATTAATATCGACCTCGATGCCGGATATGCGCGCGTTACCGTCATACTGATAACGATAATGAGCATTATCCATACCGCTCTTGCTGCCAAATTTGATCTTTTCATCCTTCACGATACCGGCGTGATATTTATATTCGATGCGCATCTCGAAGTTTGGCTCGTTAATGTCAATGCTACGCACCAAACTGGTTGTTTCTTGATAGGTGTAATGTATTGAGGAGAGTCCTAAAAATAGAAGTTTATGATTAACAGATTGTGTCTCTCATTTGTAAAACATCTTTATGATGTTTACAAATAGTTGAAATTAAGCATAAAGTACGAATAAATATATTTTTTAATCACACTTAATAAAGTGTAATTAAAAAATAAAGATAAAATAGATATTATTTTAGCAGACTTATATCAGAAAGAATTATTTACCAGCGAGTGTAGTTTCGAGTTTCCCAGCGTGATCATAGACGTAAGCAACCTTTCCACTTTGATGAGGGTATACTTTGGCAAGAATCTGACCGTCATCGTTGTAAAGGATTTCGTAAGGATGTCTATTCATTGGCGAATAGTATTGATATTTGTAAAATCCAAGAGAAGTTTGAAGAGAAAACGTATGAATGTGTCCTCTTGGTGTAGTCAACGACTGTAATGCTCCCGCTTCGTCATATTGAAGAAGATAATCGCTTCCCCGCGGTGTAGTGACTTTCAAAGGAAGGATGCTGAACATATCCTTGAAAGCGTATACCATTGACGTGCCATCGCTGTATTTGATTTCATATAGCCGACCTGATCTATCGAAGCCATAGGTTTCGCTAATGTCACCCCACGTCCAGCTTGTCAGTCTGCTGAATCGATCATATTCCAACTCGACGCCAGCAAAGATACCGTTTCTTGGTCCCCACTTGACCGGCCTAGCCGTTCTATCGTAGGTGACATTCAGCAATTCTACCCGATCGTCCATGAATACTGCCACAGTATTCGTCTCTCTATCATACTCGAGAGACAACAGGATTTCACCGTTGACACGAAGCTTCCTACCGACCTGAGCAATTGCTTTCGAGTTGCCGCGATTCTTATTTCCTTGGACCTTCCGGAGGAAATATCGCCATTCAAAGCGATTAGCCAAATCTCCGGCGATCTCCGTTCTCTGTTTAGCTGGCACAGGATAGCTTTCGCCCAGAAGAGGTTCGAGCTCTGCCAGGATCGAATATGGCATTGAGTCAGTACTAACTGTATGAACCCATGGTGTTACTCTTCCAACTGAACCATCGGCGAGAACTGTTGTCCTCTGTTCGGCTTCTCCGATCTTCGTGACGACGGACGATCCTTTAATCAACATTGAGATAGGCTTTCTGTTGTTCTGTCCGACTTTTACCACAGCACCTTTCAGACTGAGATCAAACGTTAAGCTGATTACTTTGCCTGTGGGAGTCACCGCACTTGTCAATCTACCGAATTCATCGTAATTGTAAACGTAACTACGTCCGGTACTGTCGAGTTTTGTCTTCAGTAAGCCCGTTGGTCCGTGGTAGTCAAAAGTAACATTGTAATCGTCGGGCGTGCTCAATTCGTGCAGCATTTTCATCCTGGACATTCTCAATCTGCATTTTTGTCCCTTTGTGTTCTCAATTGAATTGACTTGACTGCTATAATCTCTGAGTAAAAAGACCTTGTTACCAGCTGCATCCGTTACTGTGCTGAGCTTCCCATTGCTGGTGTTGACATTGTAGGTAAACTGATACACGATTTCACCAGTGAGAATGTTCCTCGTGGAAATGTGTTGGCCGAATCGATTGAACACATAAATCTCTTGTGTATCGGGTGCATAAATTTCATATTCTCGCGCACCGCTTGCGTCAGGAATACTTGCTGTTACCGAGCGAATTCGGTAATTGGCTTGATCGCCGATATGTACCACTCCATCAGGGGAAACCGCCACAGCTGATATGGTGTTAAATTTAGAAGTGGATGCCAGATAATGATCGGCCTCGAAGCAGTCACAGCCACGTTCCAGGCAGTTGCACTTGGACTCGGCGCCGGCGTATGGCGATATTTTGCCGTCGGTACCGATCACGCGAACGCGGTTGATCCTCTGTGAATCGCTTTCGGCGATGTAAAGGTCACCCGAGGGACCGAACGCGACACTCTGCGGCATCACGAGGGTGGCGTGAGTTGCAAGTTCTGTGTCAAATGAGGCTGAAGGTGAGGCGCAGTGAAGTGGACGACCAGCGACGACTTTGACACGACCGTCTGGCGCCAATTGAAGGACCATATGATCGTCGATCATATGCAGTGAGTTGTCCAGAGGATTGATCGCCAATTCGGTTGGCCAACGGAGATGAACTTCCTCGACATTCAATGTGCCTTCGCAAGGTATAGGTTTCCAATGCGATTTATGCATGTGATTGCCGATCACGGTGGTGATGATACCGTCCCTGTCGACCATTCGGATGTTCGTGCCATCAGCGAAGTACAAAACGTTGTCTGCAGAAACAGCGACGCCTTTTGGATAAGCTAGTTTAGCGTCTCGAGCGAGAGCACCGTCACCACAATGAGCTTCGTCACCAGGAAGACAACGTTCGCCGGAACCGACTACTGTCTCCCAATTATGATCGGGATCCGTATAGTCGTTGGTGTCGCGAACGCGGATGATCTGATGAGATTCTGGATCCGATATATAGAGAACGCCGTCCAGGGGACTCAGAGCGATGTGATAACGATATGATACTCTAGTTGCGCTAAAAAGAAAAAATAAAATGTTAAAGAACGATAGAAAGAGTCAAAAGAGTTATAAAGATTTATCACTTAAATAGAATACGTACTTTAATCTGACCACAGTTCTAACTGTTCCATCGACGAGAATCTTTCTGACTAGATTGAAATCACCGACGAAGATGGAGCCGTCCGCAGCGGTGGCAAGAGCAACAGGCGCTAAGAGACGCTGTTTAGAGGCTTGTCCGTCGCAGTCATAGCATTCCAATGGTCTTTGATGACCGTCTCCCATCGTGGTGAGAATGACTCTCGGCTTGTGCTTCAGATAAATATTCGAGCCATCTCCTTTTTGTAAGATACCCTCATGGAAATTGTACCTGTGATGAATATCCAGATTCCAACCACCGACTTCCGAAATAGACATATCGTGACCGCTCAACTTCGTCGTCTGCACGTCCCAGATGATGTCCTTGCAGTCGCTATATTCATAGCCAACTTTGACCATGGCGGTTGTCACTCCGTAGACGCGTTGCCGATAAACGTTCAAGCGGTTCCAAGCGTAAGTAAATTTGATCACGGGATCAGCCTCGAAAATCTTCTCAAAGAGTATACCCTCGATTGTAATCCTCAAGTGTATCAGATTCAATGTCGGCGGAATGACTTCCGGAGTTAGCTGTAGTTGTATGGTGGAGAGATAACCGGCCGCTCGAGAACTATGATATACTAAATTCAGGCCTGTTCCGGGTATTTGTAAGCTTTCCTGTATGACTTGCGACTCCGCCAATATAGCACTCTTGTCCGGACAGGCACCTTGAAATCCGTGTTTCCAGGTCGCCAGGACGACTGGCTTCATGAGATCATAATCGTGAGCCGCGCACGCATGCGGAACATGTATAGGTGGCTTTTCTTCGGCAGTGCTCATGATGATTTTGTCGATGATGACGACCTAAAGTGAAACAAATGATACTTTTATTATCTTGTACTTCTTTAATTGTAAAATGGATGTTAAGAGTTCTTGGAACACGCGATAAATTATGTCATGAGAAAATCAGGCTCACCTCGTTCCAAGGCACGAAGACAATATGGCTTTGTGGTTTGAATGGTGATCTGCCAAATTGTAAAGTTACGGCACCACCACCATTTACCAGTAGATCAAACCAGCCGTCATCTCTTGTGAGGGTGAAGCCTTCTAGCGGCGTGCTGGTGCTGACCCGCACTCCCATCAATCCCGTGCCGAGGTGTGTGACAACGCGACCACGTATGACGGCCGATCGGCTGTTAGACAACGATCGTGTTAATCGCAGAAAGTTCGTGAGCGAGTGAATAGTTCAAAATCATTTCTTTATATGCTTCGTCGTACACTACCAACAAAGCAATTGCTATTCTCTAAGCTAATCTCAATCTACTACGTTATACTCTGTTCATACTTCTCAGATAATCTCCTCTTTGGAGTGAACACCGACGAGAAGATACTGTCACTTGATAACGCCTAATGAGAGATCTGACTTTTCGTTAAGAAAAGATAAAATGTCTGATCGATTAATTAAACGTATCTTTTGTTTTGCGGGTTCATAAATAATAATAGTGATGAGCAGAATTTATACTATTAATAGAAAACTAGGAATACTTTTTTTTTTACAGTTAATAGAAAATATAAGATTATTTTTAATTAAGAATATTTTCTTTTTAATTATATGTTACAAATTCTATCTATTAAAATAAAATTAAAATAAAATAACGTAATAAAGTATAGATGCAGAAAATCCTTGGTTCTTGCTTCAGACGCAAGTGTTTTTAAGAATAGATTCTTAAGATTGATCCATAATTCGATATTTGTGATGGGGAGAATTGCTATAATTAAACGCAAAGTGCGCTCTTCACGGACGTTTAAAAAAACAGAGGCAATCAAGAATAAATTAGCATTAAAGCATGCGCGTCCATTTATGCAGGTGACAGAATCCTTTCGCCGGCTAATGAATATCTCAATATCGGGCGTTAATCACCAGTCACGTATATTAAATATTCAACGCTATGTATTTTCGTCAATTCTGCTTCTCAGTGCTAAAGAGGAACCATTCGAGTCTTTGATTGTCTGTTGCTCGAATATCGGCGAACTAACTGATCGGTGCATTTCTCTCTTTTCTTTTTCATTTTAACGTTTCGAATAATTCTCGGATCTCTCTGTTAGACTGTAGTTGCCTGTTTATTAAACAAGCAATGATATACAGTCAGAACTACTAACATTCGTGCCTCTTTGGCACTGGAGCATAATATGGTCGAGGATAAGTCACTACTTATATAAGTACAGTCAATATATACATATATAAATATACACATATATATGTATATATATTTATATTTATATACACAAATAACACAAAGTTGGAAGCTCAACGTAAAAGGCACGAAACACAACGTAGGAATCAAAAGGTAACTGAACCATGCAACACGAGAATGTGTTCAACAATAATGGAGGACGAAGTGCGAGCTCGAACGATCGTGGAATGTGTTCCAACTGTCAAGATGGAGATTCTTAGATCATATACTACGTGAACCGCGCATTTCGTTCATTTTTCGAAGTATCCTGTTGTTCTCAAGTCAATGAAAGAACATAGATATTATTAGAATAAGTGAGAATAATAGATATTCTCTCCTAATGCTTATAATTCCTGATGTCCAAGTTCTTTTATCATCCTGAAAACAATTGATATTTTAAATGCGAGGTGCAGATGTACATGATCCAAGGAGACCTGATGAGATTCAGCAATCTCAAATCAAATCGAAAGAGATCAGGCTTCTCAAGCGCAGTCGAACGCACACACGCACGGCTCGTCGCGATCAAGATGCAGGATGTATTTATGTACAGATACGTGAGAGATATCAAATGCACGAATATTATCAAACAGCAGCAGGTTCTTTTATTACCGCTACGATGGATCTTATTACGGATCCTCGTTCATTTAAGTCGAGCTTTATCGACGTCTGGTTTTCTTACCTTGTGTTGAAGTGATTCCAGAACATACTGACCGGGCAGCACGGATAAAACAGAGCCGAGTTAAAATGATGCGATTAAAGGCGAAAATAGGAAGAGGAGGGTGCAGGATTCATAACTCGGGAGAGAAGAAGAGAGAAAAAATATCAAAGGATTTCAAGAGGCAAGGAATAAAAATATAGAGGAGTCTGAGGAAAACTTTCCGCTTTTACGAAGAATTTCGATACGTCGCGTCTCCGGATTACTAGAATTTGCTGGTCCCTTCCAATAGACCCGACGCGTCGGGGAGAAAAAAATTGTCCGGTTATTGTATCCCCTTCCCATCCTCTTAGCCGGCATGATGAGCGAAAAGCTCGAGGCTTAAACATGGACTCACACATTCACGCAAGCTCCACTCGGACGGACATGAGAAAGAGAGAAAGAGAAAGTATCGAAAGAACGAGGGTTGGATTGATATACCGATAGATAGATCGTAAGGGACTGCGATAAAGATCGGGGTAGACAGAAAAAGAGAGAGAAAGAGAAAGAGAAATATAGATTGATGGAGACGAGAAAGAGCCAAGGGAAGAAGGGGAATTTTAGTGCAGGGCACACGCTCGCGCACACGTACGTACAAAACATATGTAGAAAACTGTTGGGATGTGATTTCACACGGGTCACAACAACGCAGATATAATATATTGAAATCTATGTATATGCATCCTCGTGTCTGTTACCGTCGGTAATAGATGTGTAGAGAGATGTACAAGGGTATGCGTGTATCTTGTAATATGCGCGTAGAGGCAGCTAAAGATTACTGGGTCCCTGCGAGAGAGAGCTGGGACCCTATTCTCTGTGCGCGCTTCTTCCCGCTTAGTTAAAAATAGAGATCAATCAGCTTTGCCGACTAATTTTTCAACCGATTCGGCTCGAGTCAAAGGGATCGTATATTCGTATTATTAATAACCGTTAGGCGTCCCGTCGAGCATGCAACTTTCTCGACCTTCGCGATTCACGCTTTACACAGGCTTTCTCTCATGCACTTCCTTTACCATACGGATCCTTTGCCTAATTTAAAATACATGTAATCTTAAATAATAATAATGTACTAATAGTTTCCGAGCAGCAAGTTAGTGAAAATCCGGAAAATTAGAAGCCTTAAGAAATTTAAATTAAATAATTAAATATTATTTCTTCGCGCGCGGGAATGCTTTTAGTGGACTTTATGTTAATCGAAATTTTATTTGAGATTTAATTTTAATAAAAAATTTTTGAAAACTAGCGTTCAATAAAATTTGTGCCGAAAAAAGAATTAATTTCGTATTTTGTTCAAAACATCCATATGTAAAAGAATATATGATAAATTTGTATAGCGTCAATAGCTAACGTGTTCCTATTTAATGCTGCCATTTTCTCATAATCACGCACATGTGTTCCTATTTCATTACTTTACTCAGAGACACGCAGACTGTAGACGCAACATCGACATCGGGACGGACAATTTTCGCTAACGATTTTAACGCGCTGACGACGAGGACCATGACGACGACATTGGTCGCAAGGATGAGAGGGGAAAGTCTCGTGACAATTGACGGCAAACTTACCTCTCGTTGAAGGTCTCCTGACGAGCGTAGTTCTGCAGACTGCCCTCGTCGATTAGGAACTTCATTCTCTCGAAGAAGGATGCGGTAATAGCGGGTGGTTGTTTCCGTAGTAATATATCAATTGGTTTAGGAGCTGAAACGCACAGCTGACTGCTGTGGCATATGTGATTGGAGCAACACTCTGGATCGGCGCAATCAATGAGACCATCTAGAAGATACATTATTTTCCATTAAAGTCGCAAAGAAGAAATATTGTTGACAGAAATATTGTTGCTTCATTTTGAAAAAAATAGTCTAAAAATAAATACTTTGAATATAAAGACTGCGTTTTCAGTTTCAGTTTCTATGTCACTTTATTCTTAGTTTACTTTTTTATTGTTTAATTTTGAAATTAAACAATATATCTATGAGATATTGTGAAATGAATAATGATCAAATTTTTTTTTATATTAATATAAAAAAAAATAAAATATGATATTATATGCTGTACCTTTATCGTTGTCTCGTCCGTCGCTACAATTTTGTTCTAAGAGCACACTGCAGTCCTTGCCGTCCCAGCCATTATAACACTGACACTCCCACTGCGCGTCGTTCGACACTCTGCACTGTCCGTGGCCGGAACAGGAATTCGGACAGCCCTCCATCGTGCAGTGTTTTCCGTTCCATCCGGTGACGCATAGACACGTGCCATTCTTGCATTGTCCATGCTCGTTGCAGCGAGGATCGCATTGCTTCAGATTGCACAGCTCACCGGACCAGCCTGGTAAGCAGTCGCAGGCGTTGTCCACGCAATGTCCGTGAGGACCGCAATCAAGATCGCACAATTCTGAAACACGGCGAAGCGAGAGAGGCTTTGAAAACAACAGTTTGAAGTGCTCGGAAATATGGAAGTGTGTTAGTCTCGAAGCAAACACTCAGAAGCAAAGCGATGATCGACCGACAAATAAACGAAGTTATGAAAAAGGGATCTAGAAAACTGGACAGTTAATTGAAAATGTCTTAAAATTTACTTCGTAAATATTCTGCCACTACCCAGAAACCTGGAAACATAGGAATTGTCAATTCGCTGGAAGTATGAATGTACAATCAATATTTTTAACTCATATCGCGATTACTTTATTAATTTTAAATTTACGTTATAGATCAACATAGATATCGTTGTCAATAACGTTAATTATGATATCCTAGTTTCTAAAATAAATTTAAAAGCACACGATAAATATCAAAGAATCAATTAAACGAAAGATATTTATTTAAAAAGAAAAAATTAATGTCAAAAATAAAATATTTGGAATATTCTAAAAATTAGCTAACAATAATTTTTTTATTTTTAATTCCTATCTTTTATAGATTTAAATAACTTCTATATTTTTGAGCTAAAAATGACGTATTTACGAGCGAGTTATTATAATTATAACATTGTATTTCTTGCTCGATGTATAATAATTTTATAAAATATAAATAAATTCATATTTATTCGTTCACTCACCTTTCGAACAATCATCACCGGACCACATGGGTTCGCATACGCAGGTCTGAGTCTCCAGATCGAAATTCCCGTGGCCGCTGCAGTCCGGCAGACATTGCAGTGCCTCCTTATCCATTTGACTGCAATCGGCACCTTTCCAGCCCTTTTTACAGATGCATGTACCCTCAGCGCAGAAACCGTGACCTGAGCAAGTCGGATGTGGACAGTCGACTTCCTCGCAATACTTCCCCTTGTAGCCACGTACACAGTTGCATTTGCCGTTGGTGCAATGACCGTGGCCGTTGCAATCGGGTACTTCGCATTCGTCGTGTCGCAGGGAGCACTCCTTGCCCTTCCAACCGGGGTTGCATTGGCACTCACCGTTTATGTACTCGCCTAAATCGGTACGACGAGATTATTTGTTGACGAGAACGAGAATTATTTACAAGACTCGTGAAATTGATTTCATGGAAATTTTTAACGATTAAAGTTCGACACAACGGAATTATTGTAATTGACTGACATTATAAATATTTGTATTTCAGTTAGACCTAAAGATTACAAAAGTGCATTGCTATACTTTTCTCTTAAAAATTAAGTTATTATATTTTATTTACAGCAAATAAACATAGCTGTATATCGCTTCACAAGTGCACTGAGGGAGAAACTGGTATACCAAGCACCAGGAAATTAACATGTATCGCGAGTATTTGCAAAAGTGCAATACTGAAACGAGTGAAACGTAATCGGCTTTGATTTCTATTTAAAAGAAATCAATAAACGAAGCCGCGCGGACTTGGTTTTTTTAATCGGTTAAAAAACCTACCAATCGTTATTTCTTTCTATTTCAATAGGATTTTAATCAAACCCGTAACCAATAACCGATTTTTGAAGTTTATTAAAATTCCAATACGGATTTCAATTTAATATTATTTTAACCAAACGGTTGAATCCTATTATCGCAGATTTCTCAATATTTTTATAGTAATAATTTCATATAATACTACATGTGCACAAAGTAAATAGAAATTATTGTAAAACCGACATGATTACCGGTAATTTTTGATCGAGATATCTTTCACCGGTCAGACGAAGCTCACCTCTTTGACTGCAGAGAACGGGACAGACACTCTCGCTGCAATCTTCACCACCAAAACCAGGTTTGCACTGGCAATGACCCAGAAGACACTCGCCCTTGCCACTGCAACCATTTGGACAGTTATGCGTCATATCCTCGGCGATTACAGCGATGAATGACACTTCATGAGGATCTCCGTCGTCATTATAAAGTGAAAGAAACCAATGTCCCGGCTCCATATATTTGGTTACCTCTTTCTTAATCGAGGGCTGTAAAAGTTATTAAAAATTATAATTAAACCGTCACTATTTAATATAATCACAGCATGTATGCGTTTTGATCGTCGCGTACAGGAAGAAAATAAAAAAAGAAAAAAATTCTCTATCCGAGATTATCGGCATATTATGCAAGAAAGAGAAATAAAAATGGGTCAGCGGCACATACAATAACACTAACATGGGACGCCCTGGTAGTCCGAGCCTTAAAACCGCTGAGAACTTCCAGTAGGTCATACTGCGTGTGCGTAGGCAGTGCGTTCCTCCTCGCATATACGCCGATACTTGCACCACGCGGAATGTTGTAGTCGAAGCGGACATAAGCGGCTTCTGATTGGTAAAACTGCATGTTCCAGTAGCCATACGGTGGTATCTCTTTGCTGAGTTTCTGACCTAAACCGACCTGAGCGAAGGTCGTTCCATCAGGTGGAAAGGATCTCGCCGGGAACGTTCGCGCACCTGGTAGATACAAATCGCAATCAGAAGTGATACAGGATTGAACAGCTCGAGTTTCTGTTGGATAATGTAAATCGAGATCGTCATTAGTAATTTTAGTATAATTAATTTAAGTATAATTGCATTATCTGTCAAAAAATGATTGTCTACTGATTAATGACTGCAATATGTATTATATAAAAACAGATTGGCTTTAAAAGGGTAAGAACAAAATTGGCATTAAGTATATAGCCTCAATATTACATTATCCGACAGAAGTCACTTTTGAAAGTAAAATATTCTGCAGTCTAGGCATGGATGCTTATGCATGTCAGCATTTCACGAGCGTTATATTTTTCTTTTCTATTTCATTTTTAAATATAAACTACCAATTTATTTTAGTGTCAGTTATTTTATATTAATGGAATAAAAATAATTTTTTTTTTTTAAATAATACATTCTCTTGCATTGCATAGCTGTTGTCAATTACACGCCAACAGCTAATTAATCGGGACACTCCGTGCAGGAATTGACTGTGGAATATATAATAAATGATTTAAAACTATGTCATTGTTATAATCTACGCAAATTAAACTACCCGCTACCATCACAAACATTTACAATGTCTACAACAGTACAGGCAAATTAACATATAATAAACTTTGACCAGTTCACGAGTGAACGACAAGCAAAGAAGTGAGCATTAACATCAGCGTAGACGAAAAATAGAAAGTAGAGATGTTGGAAAAGAATAAGAGAAGTTAGAAAGAAAAGATTAAACAGAGAAAAAGAGAAAAAACGGGGCCTCACCTTCAAGAATAAGTATAGTGGGTTCTGGAGGTAGCGGAGTACTCCCAGAGCAAGACCACGCATCAGTGCTTACTTCCGGCTCGTAAGTCGACGCGGAGGTCTCGTTGGTTGACTCACCACTCTCAGCGGTCGAGGAAGGATAATAGTCTTCGGTGGAGGTCGCGTCAGGTCTTACCGAATCTTTGCTGGATAATTCTCCGTCCCTTTTATCCGTCAGTCTTTCCCCCGGCTCCTCGGGGGAATTCTCGGCTAACAGGGTGGAGTTAACGCTTTCGAGCTCCTGCTCGAAATCGTCGTCGTCGATCGCTGAAAAGTTGTCCCACTCGTCAGAAGATGAGCCCATGCAGGGGCAGGAGCACTCGCACTCGCCGCCAGCCCAGATCGGCGCCGGTGGCGAGGCAGGTGGTTGCGGCGGTGGCGGTAATCGCGTATCGACCGCGTCAATCGATTCATTGTCGTTAGCAGGGATTTTTTTCATGCTTGCTCCGGATGACTCCGATAGCCGTTCGACCGTGCGCATCTGCGCCTGATCGACGTTAATCCCAGATGAATGGCTAATCGCCCCGCTTTCCGTTGGTACCGACACTGACAGGACATAAAGCGGCTTCGAGGAAACGGCGGATGAATCCTCGGTGGCGATCGTTACGTTTATGAGCACTCGATGCGATGACGATGAAAATGAGGATGATGAAGACAATGGCTGTGAAGGATCGCGATACACGGGTACCTCTACGATCTGTACCCGCTGGATCATAGGAGAGTCAGACCGAGAAGGAAATCTAGGTGATGCGTTGCTCAATGAATCATGCATTGTTTCATGCAGGGTGTCCGTTGGAGGGGAGTTATAATTAGTCTTGATCGATGGAGAATTTTCAACAGATTCGTCAGCGGTAGACGCCTCGTGGCGATGAAACTGCTTTTTAAACTTTCGAAGAAACTCTTCGTCGTTTTTTTCTCTCTCGATGATCCGTACATTGTCTTTATTCCATTCTTGTCGAAGAGCGGCATTCATCTTTACATCGTTGTTAAGAATCGGAATGGATTCGGGTGATTTAGTATGAAGTTCCGCTTTTGCGGTTTCGACGGGTTGCTTCTTGTCCTGGAGGTCGACGATCTCTACGTCGTCCTGCCCGTAGCTGTAAATCGGCACAGGATAGTCTCGTTGCAGTTCCTCGGACTGTTCGGAAGTTTCAGCTAAATTGGATGAAGCTACAAATTCGGAAGACGAAAATTCTCTGGAAAGTTCCCGCATTTCTTTCACGATATTGAACGACTCTGAATTTGTGATTATATTTGTCGAGTTACTATTGTTTTTTTCAAAGATGGTCGATCTTTCATTTTCATCCGAGTTAATTTTCTCCTCAAACACGTCGTCATGATCTTCGACTTCCGCTATATCTTCAAACTTTTCAACATTCTCGTTCTTACTCGACAAAGTATTAAGCGTCATTTTATTATCTACAGTCGTACTAGGCAAAACCGTGCTAGCATCTACTTCTTCCCGATTCATCTCTACAGGAACTAACTCTCCGCTTGAATTAGAATTACTTACGGTCGATTGTTGATCCTTCGATCCTAGCTCATTCAAGCGTATCTCTGTTACGGTCGTTGATTCTACAATACTATCGTCTATATTATCGCTGTAATCGACGGGGAAAACGTTACGGCCATTTTCCGCAGTTCCGCCGACTACTTGGCTGTAGTCACTGCTATCTGTGCCAAGTTTCATAGACTTCGAGCCGGATGCAGACGTCGTAGCCTCGATGCCACCACTGCTTTCGACAAAGTCCGAACTTTCGGACGTGCTGGCGTTATCGATATCGCGGCCGAAATCCGAGTCATCGCGACTAAGTTTCGTTACTTTCGACGCAACGTGTACGTTGCCATCGGCGGCCACGAACTTCGGGATGTACTTCGCGGAAGTGTCTTGCGACGATCGCGAGGTCGTACTGGACGTCTCGTTATGAGGCGATTGCCGAACAGAAGCTGACGCGAAAGAATTGCCAGAGCCAACAGAGACAGAGGACGAAGAGGCGAGATGGTCGACGGCGACAGTGGTATGAATCGAATGATCGTGCGAGTAGTTAGTAGCGATAGAAGAGACATTCACGACAAGCTGTATCACCCGCGAGGGAGCCGTCGATCCTGATGACTCCGGCGGCGCGTCCTTGATAGCTTTGATCGAATGGTCGATGGCTCCTCTCACTGGATTTTGACCATCCACATGCTCCGGATCATGCACAACCTTACCAGAAGATTCCTTCTCATGCAACGGAACTGACCGCTGCCCGAACCCCGAGGTCTCCGCTTCAGCGACAGTGGTCAAGGACAGCTCCTCGGGGTCACGAGAGGGTGATGGCGCGACAGTTTGGTGCAACGCATGCTCGTTAAACGTGTCTCTACGTTTGCGACTGTATACGACACCATCTAACAACATGCTATCCGACGTGCTAATACTACCTCCTGACGATGACTGCGGCCGCGTTCTACCGCTCGACTGCGACGACGTCGATGTGGACGACATGGACGTCTTATTCGCCTCACTCAACGATGGCTTGACGTCGGTGTTCTCGCCCACCAAGACTGAGCACGCCTTCGTGCCTTGGTACGACCAGTTCACTAAATGGGATGCTTAATAAGGGATCAATTAGAATTGGATGTAGTGTTAGTTTATTAAAGCGCTATGTTATTTTTCACGATGTTACTTCAAAATTATATTTTGAAGGCAACGTAAAAATCTAAAAAGTATTTAAAATACGTGTGATAGATAAAGATGTGTTTGTAAAATATTTTTTAAAAATGTAGATCAAATTCGAAGGT
>Ga0157364_1002398_pt1 | contig 17380 bp, 13 predicted proteins | sample AttsexASBM2_FD_111476 | JGI IMG/M metagenome (GOLD analysis project Ga0157364, IMG submission 111476) | Fungus gardens microbial communities from leaf cutter ant in Ribeirão Preto, State of São Paulo, Brazil - Atta sexdens ASBM2 | ecosystem: Host-associated > Fungi > Mycelium > Unclassified ... | reverse complement strand
TTTTACTATATATATATATATATATATATATATATATATATATACACATATATATAAAATATATATATATACATATATATATCTTATCATTTACCCCCCACGCAGAAAATTATCTCTATACAACTTCCTACCTTATATAACATAGCAACAATGATAACAATAGGCAGGATGAATTGAGTTTTCTTCTTTATTTCTCATTTCCTGTTTCTTCTCTGTATCGTCATCTTAATTTGTTTAATTCATCCACTTACGACAATTGGGTGCGCCGCAAGCGCAGGCAATCTTGTGCTGGTCGTCTTCGATGTCGAATTTGTAGTCATATGCTAGCTGCAAAAGGAAATAAATATAACACTATAAAAAAATAAATACAATATTTACGAAAAAGGATTCATACATGGGGATTTATTTTTAAATAGAGAAAATAATATTAAAATAAAAATGCTTTAGGTTATTTTTTTTATTTAAAGAAACGTATAATTTTTATTACCTCTTCGCCACGTGAAATTCGACGCTTGGCAAAAATAATAATTCTGAAATCGCGCTCAACTTCAACGATTTCAGCGACACAGTTTGGGTTGCAGGAATGGTTAATGTAGCGAGCGAGACCACCACATAAAGTCGCATCTATTACTCGTTCCTCATCCAATCGGAACATATATATACCACGATTCTGTAATAAACAAATATATTCTAATATACATATATGTGTATCATGTATGCGTGTATGTGTGCGTATACGTGTATGTGTATAAAAATGTTTATAATATAGTAAGAATAATTAACAGAACATAATCGAAGGAGCTTCTATACTTACTCTAGCTTCATATTGTTTCTCCCTTGTTTCCGCTAACTCTGACCTAATAATCTCTCCAATATATTCGATCACCATTGTGTGTTTCTCCAGATCCCTCGCTGCGTATAGTCCTAAACCTTGAATCTTTGATCTTGCTAAATAAACATTATTACGCCATTCTTGTTTCATCTTCTTATATTGTGAGCTCTTGGAGTGTACGAATTGTTTCGAATATGGACAGGAGGCGGCCTCGCCAGCAGCAGCAGCCGCTGCAACTAATGTTGAAGAAACTCCACCTCCCATTGTTGCGGCAGCACCACAGGTTGGCAAGCCAAATGGCATTCCACGTGAAGCAAAGCCCCCTGTGCGTTGCGTGTGCGGTCGTTTCCACGGAAGCTGGTTGCGTAAACGTGCTTCTGTACGTGCACTTCCTGTTGGATTGATGGCTAAAGGCAACTCCAATAGTGGGTTACGACCATATTTAAATCTAAAAACAAATTCATTATTATTGCTTTCTAAGAAACTTAATGTGCAAAAGCTAGTAACAAAAGTAAAAGTAGAAAGAAAAAAATAGAAAAATTACCATACGAAAATAATTGTTGATATCATTCATCTAAATTAATTCCAAAATAACATTTGGTTCCTACCTGTAATCGGTTAAAGTCTCAATTCCAGGTAAGCTTTCCAATACTCGTACTACTGCTGGTTCTGTCAAACCAAACAGATCTTCTCCCGAAACGTATCTCGGGAATAATTGTACAGAGTTTGTACTTCTCCTCAATTCTGCCAATGGTTCCAAGATTCGGTTCCAAACTGCTCGCGGAGTAGCGTCTCTCAGTTCAACATCTTCTTGAAGAGGTTCTTGAACTAGGACACGAAATTCCGGACGACCAGAGACATCGTGGATCGAGCAAACATAGCGGCAACGTTTATTAGGTCTTCGCATACTCCAGTAGAAACGCACAATTTTGTAGCCCACCGGATAAATATAGTTGGGCGTATGGAAGTTTTGCAATTGATGAGGAAGTAGTTGGCCGACGCTAAGAAAGATAAGAGAACCCACACGAAGTAAATGTTTATTGTCAGAATGGTGCATCACCGCAGCAACTTGACGATTTTCATCACGTTGAACATAGACGCGACGATAAACAGAAAGGGTAGTTAGTTCTTTATCTTTATCTTTTATAAGGTGTTGAGGACAAGCCATAGTCTGGAAGAAAATTTTGATTATATTTAAAATTGCATAAGAAAAAGAAAATAAAAATCAAAAAGAATAAAAAATTTAGAAAAAACTTATGAAAATTAAAAAATCAGAACTTGATTGTACTGAGAATACTCTTTTAAGTTCTTATTTTTATCTTATCTTTAATGTACAAGATATTCCGTTTAGACATTTAATATTAAAATTTTTCCAGCAATGCAGGAGAGGTTTCTGCGATATGCGCCCAAAGTTGCTGGTTTTATAAATTTCAAAACTGTTTTTTTACACAGGCGTCCATCTTCTGCTATTAGAACTAATACTTTGTTATGAATTTTTTTATTATACATCTAAGCGGAACAATTCGATAACATACTATTAATCTACAAATGATTTGATTACCTTATCTTTATAAAAACCGCAACCATCTTTAATGGCACATATCAGATGATACCAGTTAGTGCACCTTGGTTTGTAACACTTGACAGTGCCAGCGGATTTTTCGCAAATGATGCAAATCTGTACAAGATTGTTCTGCAGGACCTCATCCAATCTCATAAGTGCGCCACTCTGTGCCTCATACACTACATTAGACCATAAAGCACAATTGAGATGTACCCATTTATCTACATCAAAATTAAGTAATCGAGCTGGCCCATCGGCTGTTGCATCGCCTTGACTCTTGCAAAATACGCAACGACGGGTGTCTTCGGCTTTTGCGGGAGCTACTGCAATTCCCATACGAAATAACATCTAGAAGAAAATTCAATTTTTATCTTCGACGTATAATTTTACATTAAAATTTTGTTTATTAAATATTATAGAAATTAACATTCCTAATAATATAAATTCATACATGACGTGACATAAAAACATCTTTTGATTTTTAGAAGTAATTTTCAAGTAATTTTCAAGTAATCAATTTTATATATATATATATGTGTGTAAAATTGAATTATTCATATAAATTTTCCAAATAATTATTAAGTAATTAAATTAATTATAAACCTCGGTAATTTCTCTATCAGTAGGTTTCTTAAATTTAGTTGAAGGTTGCATGGCTCCCATCGACCATGTTTTATATCTCAAGCCTTTCCAGATTTTCGCAGGTGGTTGGGGCTCAATAGAATCACCGATTTCTTCACTAATTGAATGTTTCTTTGACCGCTTTTCGTCGTTGTCCGCACTGTCGACATTATCCAATTTCTCAATTTTCACTTTAATCTCTGTTGTTGATTCATTAATAATCTCCATATTTTCAAATTTCTCCATCTGCTGCTGTTGTTGTTTAATAGGAAATTTCTTCAGACTTTTCAAATCATCTTCCAATATTTTTGCTTCTGTTTTATGACATAGATGATCTACTATCGTTGCAGCCTGCAAAATAATAGAATTATATATAAATATATACATAATATTTTATGTGCGTGCGTGCGTGTGTGTGCGTGCGTGCGTGCGTGTGTGTGTGTGTGTGTGTGTGTGTGTGTGTGTGTGTGTGTGTAGTAATAGCAGTAGCAATAATAGTAATAGTAAATATAATATATATTCTTTTTTTCATATAAAAAATATTTTTCTATCAAAAATTATTAATAAATATCATAAGTGCGTTAATAATAATATATTATTAATATATTTAATATAATTATCTTACAAATTTTATATAAGTTAATTGTAAAATAGCTATAATTCTTTTTTTTTATAATTTATTTGCAACTTAATTACGATATGATTTATTATAGAATAAAATTTTTCAAATTAAAATATTTTTTCATTTATTTTTATAATTCAGAATATTTCTTGTATAGACCTTATCTTGAGTATTAGAAGGTGTTCGATGCATGAGGGCAAATTGCATATAGCAAGCCGCTGAACAGAAGCAAAGTTCATCGCCCGGTTCAGCTTCTTCTTTGCTCAAGAATGGTAGATCCGATACTTTTTTTCGAATTAAACTATTAAGGATCACAACATCACAATGACGACAGAATTTTGCCGCACCATTTAGAATGCTTTGTATATCAATTGGAGCTGAAAGATAAATCAATATATTTTTTAAAATCTTCTTTTGATCTTATATATATAATTAAAGTTTTATTTGTTATTTTATTTATATAAAATTCTAATCTGCCAATAACTACTTTTTTCATAATTTACATTTTTTCTTTTTCCTATATATTCTTGTATAAATTTTTTTTTATTCATAAATATTTTTCGAAATATTATACATACTATACATCACAAAATAAAATCATTCTATTAAATTACGTACTACCCTCTTTGCCGTCCTTCCCTTTTGTCCTGTACAACCCTAATTTCTGACTAGGAGGAGTAGTGGTACGTTCAACTATTTGATAACCAGCAGGCGGTGTTATGTTCAGAATATTAGCAAGATCTTTAAGTACACCCATTATATCATCGGCAGCCTGACTATTCAAAGTTAAGGTCACAGTGACATTTCCGCTTTCTCGTAAAGGAATCGGAGGAGACTTGCCAAGCCTAAAGAATTATATGGTATCACAAAAATATTCCATATATATATATATATATATACACATATAAATAATATATTAAAATATATTATGTATAATATATATTAAAATAATTATTAAAATATATTAATATATTAAAATAATATATTAAAATATATTATGTATTGAATAAATTAAAATAAATATACATACTTGGGCATTCCAAAATTCTCCTTGTCTTGTTTAGCTGCATCTTTTAAATAAGCAGGTTTTAATCTGATTGGAATTGGTGAAATCAGAGGTATAACGGGTGACACACGTTTCAGCCATTCTGCTTCTTCATCCGATTCTTCCTCAATCAATCGCAGTCCAGGAAAACGGTGCATAAATTCTGGTATAACACATTCAGGTGAGGACGAACTCACAATGGTATCAGGAGAGTCCACATCGCGATTAGTTGTCATATTCTCTTTCTTATCATCAGCTACAAAAGAACATTTTTATGTAATGTTTTTGTATAAAGAATTTAAGTATTTTATTATTGAGATTGAATGTATTAAGTTATATTTATATTATCTTTTCGTTCATTTTATATTATATTATTTATATTATATTTTTATATTATATTATTTTTACTATTTCACTAATATTATTTTTCTTCTATTCTTCCATATTCTTATATTCTTATTATTTCTTCCCCTTCTTTTTCTTATTTCCCCTCTTCTACTTTTTTTTCTTAATCTTATAAACTTTTTATACACAAACACAATTGAAATAATTAATAGTAAATTTGTGTATAATTTTATAATTATATATCAATATTATAAAATATAAATTTAATGAATAATTGCTCACTATCGTCCAACTTCAAAGGCGGAAATTCTTGATCATAAAACCCTCTCTGCGTAGTCGAGGGTTGTTGAGGTGGCAGAGGCTCTAATTCTCCAAATGGCTGTGTATTATAATGATCAGAAATTCCAGGTAAACTGGCTGATCCATAATTTCCAATCAAATCGCCAATTCTAGCGTTATAATCTTTCTGACTTCCAATCTTAACAAGATCTCCGCAACCGAAAATCGGGCACACCCCATAATTACGACTCAACTGGGGTTCCAGAACTGCCATCGGTTGAAGTTGTCGCAACTGAGTCATTAAATTGTCCACAAATGTGTCATAATCCTCATCGAGGCGCGAGACTTTACGGGAACGTTTTTTCTGAGGTGCAGTTATGGCATCCTTTCCCTGGCTTTGCTTTCTCTTTTGTTGGTATTGTCTCCTCTTCAACTTCTTAAGATCTAAAGCATTCCAAACGCCATTGTTACAATTTGTTATTAATTTGATTTAATAAAATCTTAATATTACATTTACAATCTTTATAATATAATTAAATTTTTTATAAGAAATAAATACGATATAACACGATATATAATAATATATGTAATAAAAAAAGTATATATTATATACATTTCTTTCTAATATAAAATAGAAACATAAATATAAATAAATATAAGAAATAAAGAATAGTAATATATTAAAACAAAGTAATATGATATATAAATATTTTTGAGGCTTATACGGGTGCTTTTTATATAAAAATTGCGTTTCGCGAGTTTCCTTCGTGTCTAGATCCATTCTGGGAATGCCAACGTTTCGTGAACCTTGCAGTCCACTTCATCAGGGCGAGGAGCAATCTGATCAGTATCAGGTTGCTCTTCGCCCTGATGAAGTGGACTGCAAGGTTCACGAAACGTTGGCATTCCCAGAATGGATCTAGACACGAAGGAAACTCGCGAAACGCATAATCTTTATATGATACATAAATATTGTTTACCAGTTTTATCATCCATTGCGCCATCTATGAGTTCCTCTTTGGTAGTGAGAAATTCTTTGGTATCCGTCTGCAACTGACTGGCTGATGTTGTGGCAACAGTGGACAAAACATCCTCAAGACCAATTTCTTTCTTAATCTCGACTAAAGGCACTGTATTGGAACCTGATGGGGTAACGGACCCCATAACGGTTTGTGGTGGAACTGCGACGGTTCCATGATTATGAGGCACTTGTTGCTGAACAGATTGTTGTTGAACGGAAGTCGAAGAAGAAGGAACTTGTTGTTGTGCCGCTGTTGGTTTCTGCACAACTGGAGTTTGGCTTTGAGACTGTGTTTGGACTTGAATTTGTGATCCAGATACATTATTAGAGTTACTGGTCGCTAATTGGACGCTCTTCGAAGCTATTCCAGAGGTTGCCACTGGTTTATTTTGCAAAACATGTTTAGAAACAGTAACGCGCTGTTGGGTTTGAAGCCCTTCTCCGCTCATGCCAGTACTCAGTTTGCTTTGACTTACAGAAGTCTCTTGCAAATTCGTAGAAATATTCGGAGATGTTTTTGTCGTTGTTATTGTTGAAGAAACTGGTTGACTTGATATAGAAGAACTTGCTGAAGATGTAGGAATTGACTTTGTTGTTTGCTGCTTCAAGTTTTCAGTTTGTACTCTTTGTGTCACAATCGAACTAGATAATGGAAGAGGAGGTTTCGTAGATTCCTCTTTAGTTGGTGAACTTTGAATCTTTAAGGGTGTTACTGAATGCGATAAAAAAGAAGTTTCCCTCGCAAGAACTTGTTTTATTACTGGCTTCGGTGTTGGAGTTTCGTTCAGTAACTGAGGAAGCAAAGAAGGTGGCGTAGGTAAGACTGGCCGAGCCAGTTGCGCTTCCAATGAAGGAACTATTGGCAGATTGGGTCCTTGTGATGATCCTGAAGTCGTAGGACATGCCGTATTTTGCAATAGTTGCTTCAGCAATACATTTTGAGAATCCTCTAATCTTAAAGAATTAGAAGAACTTTTATTAGAATCTATTTCTCTCTTTTCTTGGATTTTGGATTCTTCAGGATCTTTTTTCACTGTAGTAGTTTGATTTTCAAGATCGTTATTTTTCTCTGTTGGTAGAAGACCAGAAGATTTAAATTGATTTTGATTAGAAGTCAAAAGGGGACTTGGAGCTTGCGATAAAGTCGATTGAAGAATACTAGACGTACTTGAAACACCACTAGAAGTTGCCAAAGGTGGCACAACAGTTCTAATACATTGCATTGAACTAGTTACGGCTGAACTAGTATTTACCAGTACTCGAGAGGGTGTAGAACATCCTGAATTAGCTTGAAGGATTGCTTGAAGATTTTGCGAGCGTTGTATTGAAGTCGATGGTAAAACAGAACTCAAAAGATTGACTGCAGATTGAGTTGGTATTGTGTTACTTCGGCCATGACCAGCAATTGAAGGTTTTAAGGAAGTAGTTCCAGCCAGCATGGCATTCAACATGGCATTTGAAGTGATGGAGATTGAAGTTGTAATGCTTCTAGAAGTACTTGCAGCCGGAGAAGTACTTGAAAGATTAGAAACTGTAGTAGTTTGAAAAGTTGTTGCTGAAGAAGTCATCCTGAAGGTCTGCTCGCTATTATTAACTTTTGAACCTGTAGTAATAACTCCGCTACATTCCTTTAATTCTTTTTTCTCTTTTATAATTTCTGTATCTTTTAAAATATTACTGATCAGATTAGGTTGAAAACGACCTTGATCTAATCTTGTCAAAGTCGAAATTCCACTCTGAACATTATTTGATGAATTCAATGTCGACAAGGGACTAGAGGTAGATAAAACACTTCCAGATTTCACTGAAGAAACCATGGTGACCACTCCGGTTTGATTCACTGTTGTTTGATTGCTTTGTAAAGATGATAGCAATGTTCTCAGTTGATGGGATACATTAGCTACATTAGAAGTCAATTCTGTTGGCTTCGAAAGTGGTGATAAATGAGGAACTGTTGTTGTGCTTTTTTGTAATTGTGCCACGGTACTAACTATCAAAGTGGAAGCTTGACTCATTGCTGGAGAACTCTTTTTTACTTCAGCATTTTGACATTTTATTTCATTTTTAGGTTCAGTTGAAGAAATTTGATCATTTTCGAGATTTTCTTGCTCTAAATCCATTAAAGAATCTTGAAGAATATTTAAAGGCAAAGTATCTAACGGAGTTGGCATTTGATAAATAATACTTGACTCGCTACTGTTTGCCATTTCCGGTTTTGATGAAATAATATTTTGTAACATATCTAAAATATCATCAGATGATTCTTCTATTAATGCCTTTTCTTCACTCAAACAATGTTGAAGAAATGGTTTGGAAGTTTCCATTTCCCTACACTGTTCTTCCTGATGATTCTTTTTATTTATGTTCTTGTCATTAGTCTCTTCAATGTTTTTTTGGATTTCTTCTGATTTATTTGTTATTTTTTGCATATTAGAATCTGAAGAAATTTGTTCTTTATCATTTTCCACCGGTTCAGTATCATTTTCCAAAATATTGACGAGCGACAAATCATCAGTAACAGGTGACATTCTTTTCAGAGTCGTCGTTGGAATATCATTCTTATTTTCAACATTTTCTGCAGGATTATGAATAGCTTCTAACATACTCTCCAGTTCATCCGTAGTATTTAATGGATCAGTTTTCTTCTCTTCAATCGACTCTGAAAAAATATTTGATGATGTATTCAAGGAATTATTTTCATCTATAATTTTGTTCTGGATTTTTTTTTCTTCATTCATTTCACCTTCTTGATTTTCTGTTAGTTTTTCTTTGTTCTTTGAGTTAGTATTCTTTTTCAAATCTGGAATTGACATTTTCGGAGTCGAGAGCGTTACAGAAGTTGATTGTACACTTAATACTAATTTCGTGGGATTATTCAGAGATTCCGTATTTGGCAAACTCGAAAAGGTTGTCGAAGGCTTCTCTGAGAATAATATTTTCGGTATTTCATTAGCAGAGATGATTTTCGGATTCAATTTATCTTGCTGAGAATTAGATATTTTCTCCAGAGCAGTTTGACTAAGTTTCGCAGCAATTTTTGCGTCTGCCACAATGCTCGCCATCGTTGACAATGTAACACCTTTCTGAATGGTAGAACAACTCGAGGAAACTTCTTTTAAGTTCTCAAAATGATCTACCATTTTAATTTCTGTCACAATTGGTTGAATTGAAACCTGAGTCAGTTGAGAATTAGAACTAGTAGAAACTAAACTGGAAATTAAATTTGAAGAAATTGTAGTATTTATTAAAGAAACCATCGATTTTGAGACTGTTACATTAATATTAGTTGGGTATATAGTTGAAGCTGGTGTTTTGGTATACGATTTATCTGAAAAGATAAAGTTTGTAGGACTCTTGTTTTGTTTTGAAGATTTGGTTTGATCTTCTATTGAGCCTTCATTAAATGTATTTTCTTTAGAAACATCAGTTTGTATATTGTTATCAGTTTTTTCAATCTCTTCATCGCAAGAACCTTTAGAAAGATTGTCTTCAGGCGATTTCGTTGTGGGATCGATGATAACCACTTCAGAATCACTTACTAAAGATACCATAAGTTCTTGATCAGGAGACTGATCTAAATAAGGACCTGGAGAAGGATCAACTCGAAGTTCTTCTTGATCTGGTGATTCAGGAGTATCAGTTACAGCGACTAACTTTTTTCCAGACTGAAAGGCTCTCACTATATCGAGTCTAAGACCCTTTTTATTTCTTGAATGAGACGGGACTAAATCTTCGTCACTCAAAATAGGTTCTTCTGATTGTGATTCAGAATTATCAATCTCTAAAATCTGCACTAAGTCATGACCTTGACCAGCATCATTTACTAAAGCATGACAAAGAGAATCGTTACTATCAGCAGAAAGATCCACCACCATTCCAGGTTCGAATAAAACATATTCTTCCTGCATATCACCTTCTAAAGTTCCTGAAATAACATCAACTAGTTCTGAGTCACCGAACTGTTCAATCACGGTGATATCATCACTATCTCGTTGAGCTGTAGAACTCAAAGTCACTTCGGTATTAACTATAGTTTTGTCATCATCATAATCTGTCGTATCTGGAAGTTGTTCCAATTTTTCTCCAGGACTTTCTAAAGTTAAAGATCCATTATCTAAAGTTGAAGAGGTCAATGAAGAGCCTTGACCAGTTGATTTTATCTCTAAAGTTGGCGAAGCTTGTGGCGGTGTATGAGAATCGTCGTCGAAGTCATTATAGTCGACACAGACTAATGAGCTGATTCTAGCAGTTTTCCGATTCATGGAAGTATTTGCTTTCTCTTCTGTAGACTGATCTCTTTTCGTTTGAGATGTTTCCGATCCTTTACCACCTTTATTACTATCAGCTTTGCTTGACCACATTGGCGATCCTCCTCTTAAGCCCAACTTGAACCATCCAAACCGTCCAAAATTAGGGAATCGTGTTGGTTTTATAGATTTATTATTATTTTCTTCATTTTTAATAGAATTTTCTGGTAAAAGAACTTGTTCTTGAGAAATTTGTTGACGAATCTGATCCTGATCATCTGATGAGCCGCCCTTTAATCCTAATTTAAAATATCCAGTCTTCGAAAAATCAAGAAAAGGAATGGGATTTAAGGGATTATTGGAGTTTCCTCCGCCTCTAGAAAGATTATCTGATAAAGAAGTTTGTTCCTGAGAAACCTGTTGAGGAATTTGCTGAGAAACTTGTTGCTGATCACTTGCAGTTACAGTTAAATTAGTATTTTGTTGGACAAAATTATGAGGTGTATGAGGTGTCCTTGGAGTTCCAGGATTTTCCACACTTTGGGGTCTGTCTGGCATAGCGGGACTATTCCCAGTAGACTGTCTTCGCTGCATTTGCATAGGAGATCCAGCTACCATAGGACTTCTAGGCATCATAGGAGAGCTGGGTGGCTGAGTAGTTGTCGAAGAATGATGATGGCTACCATGAAGCATCGGTGAAATCCTGTTCATTGGACTAGGAGGTTGTGAAGCCGGATTTAATTGTTGTTGAAGCATCGGAGAACCCATCGTTGTCTGTTGCACCATAGGCGAATTTGGAGGTTGACCATAATTTTGTTGAAGTTGCTGATGAAGCTGTGGACTGGGGGAATTTGATGACTGAGACACCATCGGCGAGTTAGGCGGTTTCTGTTGCTGTTGTTGCATTTGCAAGAATTGTCTTTGCTGTTGTTGCTGAAGAATATGCTGTCGTTGCTGAGCTATTTGGAGTGATCTTGGACCAATAGAATTCTGCCCTTCTTGAGAAATACCCTGAGAAACACCTTCATGTTGTTGTTGATGAAGAATTTGTTGACGTTGCTGAGCCATTTGAAGTGATCTTTGAACAATAGAAGTCTGTCCTTCTTGAGAAATAACCTCATGTTGCTGTTGATGAAGAATCTGTTGTCGTTGAACCATTTGCAAAGGTCTTTGAGTAATAGCATTTTGTCCTTCTTGAGGAACAGATTGAGAAACACCTTCATGTTGTTGCTGTAAAATTTGTGGTCGTTGTTGAGCCAATTGTAATGATCTTTGAGTAATAGCGCCATCTTGAGAAACATCTTCATGTTGATGCTGTTGATGAAGAATTTGTTGTTGACGCTGTTGAGCTATTTGTAAATTTCTTTGAGCAACAGTATTCTGCCCATCTTGAGAAATATTTTCATGTTGCTGGTGTTGTTGAAGGATTTGACGCTGCTGTGCTATTTGTAATGATCTTTGAACAACATTTTGTCCAATTTCTTGAGAAATATTCTGTGAAACACTTTCATGCTGCTGTCGTTGTTGCGCTATTTGCAAATGTCTTTGAACAGTAATATTTTGCCCATCTTGAGAAGTACCTTCCTGTTGCTGCTGTTGTTGTTGAAGAATCTGTTGCCGTTGTTGAATCATTTGTAGCGTTCTAGGAATAGAATTTTGAGGAATTTGTTCTTCTTGAGAAATACTTTGAGAAACAACTTCATGTTGTTGTCGAAGAATTTGTTGTTGTTGCTGAAGAATTTGTTGTCGCTGTTGCACCATCTGTAAATTTCTTTGAGCAGCAACGACATTATGACTTTCTTGAGGAATAATATCATTCTGTTGTTGCTGCTGCTGAAGAATTTGTTGTCGTTGCTGTTGTGAAACTACTTGCAACGATCTTTGATTAATAGAATTCTGTCCTTCCTGAGAAACATCTTCGGTTTGTTGTTGCTGAAGAATTTGTTGTTGTTGAAGAATTTGCTGTCGTTGCTGAGTTATTTGCAACGATCTTTGAGTAATGACATTTTGTCCATCCTGAGAAATGCCTTCTTGTTGCTGCTGCTGAATAATTTGTTGCCTGTTCGTTTGTAGATTTCTTTGAACGACAACATTCTGTCCTTCTTGAGAAATGATATCAGTCTGTTGCTGTTGAAGAATTTGTCTTTGTTGAACCATTTGTAAATTTCTTTGAGTAATAAGATTCTGTCCATCCTGAGAAATATCATTCTGCTGCTGTTGAAGAATTTGTTGTCGAGAAATACCTTCATGTTGTTGTTGTTGTTGTTGTTGTTGTTGTTGTTGTTGGAAAACTTGCTGCCGCTGCAATGTCCCCCGAACAATAGTATTTTGACCTTGATCCTGAGAAATGCCTTCATGCTGTTGCTGAATAATTTGCTGCCTCTGTAACAGCTGATGCTGTTGTTGATTCAATAACTGTTGTTGTCCTGATTGTGGATTGTAAACGATACCTCCTCTCCTTTGCGCCCCTTCTGGTGGTCTAACAAATCTCTGAGTTAAACTATGAACTCTCACACCCTGATCAGCTATCAATTGTTGATTTCGCGTCTCCGGTGTAAAAGCACCAGGAGAAGTTGCCAACCTTCCGCCAATAATGGCTCTATGTTGTGGTGAAGTCATTCGTGTAGTATTGGGATTGCATAGACCCGGAGAAGGCATTGGCCCAGGACTGAAGGGACTTTCGTCACCTTGAGAATGAGGAGTGCCAATTCTTGGCGATTGTTGCTGAACATTATGTGGTGACATTGTACCTGGATTAGACGATTGAGGGTTGCCTGGACTATGTTGAAGCAGCGGTGTGCTTGGACTATGTTGAACAATTGATGGAGTTGCTGGTGAATGTTGAATCATGCTAGGACCAGGACTCTGAGAAACTAACGCAGCTGGAGAATGCATCGGAGAATGCTGAGAAGGTGACATCAATGGAGAACAAGGTTCATTTGGTTGGGGTTGAGTTTGTCGTTGTTGTTGTTGTTTGTTATGATACTCTTGAACCAATACGCTGTGTTGACGCTGTTGCTTACGAGAAGTTTCTAAATGTTTCTGAAGAATAGCTTGCTCAGAAGAAATCCGTTGTAGTTCAGCAGCATCGGTCTCTGTCAGTTCGTTACCAGATTTACGAAGCTGACGTTGCTTACTATTGAGAGACTGGAGGGAAATAAGATAGAGAAACATGAAATGTGAAAATGTAGGGCAAACTAAAATTTAGGAATTAATATTAAGATTAAACTCTATTAATATATACTGTAAAGATATTTTAATAAATAATACTATAATATTTAGATAATTTTAATTAATATAATATTAATTTATTTACCTTTCTTATTTTCCGAAGTTTTTGGACCTCTGCTTCATAATATTTTAATTGTTGCGTTAATATTTGATGCTGATTATTAAGCCATTGCTCATAATTCGCATGAATTTGTCGATCTTGCTCATTAACTATATTTTCTGGTGGAGTCGGTGGTGCCGGTTTTTGAGGAATGTTAAACATAGCCACTCTTGCTAAAAATTAAATATATCGTATATAATATCATATATATCGTATATAATAAATTGAATTATTGTATAGATTTAAAATAATATATATCTTTAAAAAAATATATCCTCATTAAATGTATTTTCATTAAAAATATTAATAATTTAAAATATTATCAAAATATCATTAATTCTAAATATAAGTTAAACAAATTACAAAATTTTTCTTATTTAAATAAGATTTATTGTTGAGAACAAATTTAACAAAATTCTGATAAATTTTAATAAAAATTAATAAATACTAAATATAACTTATTTTATAACTTAATTTACTTTTTATCGTAATAAATTAAGAGGGCATATATTAATTCAAGCCTTTCTCGGCTTGAAAAATAGTTCATTTTCATTAATTTTTTTTCAAGAAAGAAAAGACACATTAGGATCGGATTTTTTTAGTATTAAAGAACATACTTTAAACTTCTAAAATTCAAATTTTTATCAAAATAACCCCCTTTTATCCCCCTACTGCTCTTCGAAATTGACCATATTCAACGGATTTAAATCGCGATGAATTGATCCTTGACCGCTCATCTGTAATCAAAAATCAATATCTTGAAGTTTATTAAATTTATTTATTATTATCGGTATATGACCCACGCTTTTAAAAATTTCAAATTTAAAACAAAATAACATTCAAACTTAAGATATCATTTTTCACATATAAATTTCATTTTTAAGCGTGTAAAAAAATATAAAAAATTAAGATATAAAAAAAATCATGAATCAAATATTAGAAAATTTTATAAGCTTTCAAATAAAAGAAACACAGGAATGAAATCAATTGAGTAGTTATTGAGATATTTATTACCGACTTTAAAAACGTGGTTTCAAGAAAAACGCATTTAAAGTTTCTGAACAAATTTACACTATAATAAAGGGAATTTTTTGCATATAATCACCTATTCCGGGAGCATACAGAAAATCCTCCAGGGAAAAGTGTTTGTCGTCTTTTTGATTTTTGTTCAGTCGGCTGCTGATACGGATCTTCCGCGTCGTGCTGTGTTCGGATGTCTGCTTAGTCGCAGCGTCGAGTGTCTGTTAATGCAGCGAATTGTGCTGCATTTCGTCCAACAGTTATTCCCATCATATTCATCATTCACAGAAGAGCTCACAAACCTTTATTAAACAAGTGAGGAAAATCGCAATTTTCACGATTTTTGCACTGCTGTTAGTGTTTGTGAGTCATTCTCCAGATCAAATCATTAAAACTTTCGTTGGTGCTTTGCATACATTAAGACAGCGTTTTAATAATGACTCATTAGTAAAGTCTTCATATATAGGGCGAATTACAATTAAAACCTCATCTGGTAAAGAATTGTAATTTTGCTCATATCTGCCCAACGACCCGTTCGCTTTTGCTCGTTGCTACTCGCACCATGAATCCGAGACTTGAGGACAAAGATGATGTTGCGATTTGTCTTTTGTCGAACAATAATGATAAAAAGTGGCCCACATCGCACCTCGCATTTCTTCCAATGAGAGGAAATTTCGCCGAAATGCCTTTGTGATCTTTTTGTACGGAGTCGAGGACTCGTTTCTGGACGTGTTCAATGCATTCTTTTTTTCCTATTTCAACAGTGTTTCCATACAGTTGAGATTCAATATAATATACAAATACCTTTGTACGTCTTCGAATCGCCGTTACCAATGTAATATTACTCTGTACTGTTCTTGTGATCTATGAAATATTTCTTTAATAGAGTAGACCTCTATTTTTTTAGCTAAATCTTCATGATTTAATTGACATTTAATTGACTTTGGTGTTCGATTTTCCACTCGCGATATTCTTCAGTGCCTTTCTTTTTGGCCCGAATTTCGCATTCTTTGCAGTACCGAGATTTCACGTCGACAATCTTCTTCGCATGCACCACAATGAGACTGCACACGCCATACAGGGAAGAAAACTTGTACTTTTGCTAAATCCTGTCTCCCAAAGCACCTAAATTCGTAGCGTTTTCAATTTCTTGTTTTATACTAGTTCTCAGCTGTTCCTCTTGTAGCGCGTCTTTCATAAGTATTGTAATTCCGCGATTGTCTTTGATGCTATATGAATACTGTTCTGAATTTCATCGTGCGATTTTTGAGCGACAAGAGGAGGCAGATCACTAATCCACAAAATTGTTTCTCGGCAAGTGCTCCTTGTCCTATTGCAAAATTGAATCGTTGATTGATTTCGTACGATACCCGATACCCGATTTTCAGACAAGAAGAAATGTCTGTTGGTTGCATTGTTAATCTGCACTCATCACAATAATCACAATTTTAAAGCAAAGCCTGCGAGTGCTTTCTATGTGGAATTTCACATCACCTTCGCACGTTTTACATTTTACAACTTATAAACTTTCATTAAAAACAGAATTGAAGTTTAGAATTCGGTAATTTGTATCACTCTCCGACACGAGCACATCAGACATCAACTTTAATTTCTTAGCAACATTAACGGTTATCTTGGTTTCACTTTCAAAAACCCATTTATTTGACTTTGGACGTTTTAGCGTCCAATCTTTGCGAAATGCACCGCTTCATTTCGATTCCCAATTATTTTTTACTGCACTCATTATGACACGTGCGTTCAACAAAACATGTGTCAAAGAACTGAATATAAAACCTAAAAATGACTCAGAAAAATACTCTAAGCACCATCGATTGAAAAAATCATATACCTATTATATAAAGACGAAGTTTTATTTAAATTATCATGAAGGATTCAGTTGTATAAAAGCCTGACGCTACTACCTGCGCTGCGCATTTCTCCGTAACGGTTAAACGCTGAGACGGTCAGTATAAAGTGCTGTAACTTCATCAATATTTCGAATTTCTTCAAACGGCTTCGGATACATATTCTTGAAATGTTAATCTTTCAAAATATGTAATAAAAAAAATCGATTTTTTGAAACCGAGAAAGATATATGTCCCCTTAATTGACATTCAACTATTAAATAAATATCCAACAAAATAATTAATAGAAGACTACTAACGTTCGGGTGGAGTCTGTGTGGCAATTGGTTGTCTCGATCCCACTTGCGTCGCTGCTAGCTTTAGCACTCCATCAGTAGCTATACCACTTTGCTGCCAGTTAGTGTTAGATGTAGAAGGTGATCTCGCTGTACAAGGTGGTCTTATCACAGGTACCATACCCTGAGGAGGTGATGTAGTACCCAAAACATCAGCTTTGAATTTTTCAAAATCGCTGTCACTCAAAAGATTTCCTCCAGTGACATTTTCGGTCTGTTGTTGTTGTTGTTGTTGTTGTTGTTGTTGTTGTTG
>Ga0157364_1002396_pt1 | contig 17382 bp, 7 predicted proteins | sample AttsexASBM2_FD_111476 | JGI IMG/M metagenome (GOLD analysis project Ga0157364, IMG submission 111476) | Fungus gardens microbial communities from leaf cutter ant in Ribeirão Preto, State of São Paulo, Brazil - Atta sexdens ASBM2 | ecosystem: Host-associated > Fungi > Mycelium > Unclassified ... | reverse complement strand
TTAGTTTTTCGTATAAAAATAACACTTTACTACATAAAAATGGATTTTTACATTTAAACATGTATAGTATAGTGTTATTTTTACACTATACTATAAAACTAAATTATACATATATATGAAGGCTTATTTCACACTTGGATTTGTTATGCAGTCTTCTTTAACATAGGTGAGCTCCATCCGAGATTTTTGATAATTTACAGCGATGATTTCGGCGGGTTCACATCACAGAATACGTCGTCGCGACGTACGTATAAGGATGCTTCTCGACGTCGCGAAACGAGAATGGTGAATCGAGATCGAGGGAAAGAAGCAAACTCCTGATAATGGTTGGGGAACGATTGAAGGGATGAGCTTCGAGGAATAAGGTAAGGATAATCGAAGCAATCGAACGGCGGTCGTGCCATTCGTGGGAGTCAAGGGCGTTGGGCCGCGAAATGAATTCCACCCCTCGACGGAGGGTGGAAAAAAGAGGCACCCGTCGCGCCGGTCTCGCATACTCGCGTACTCGCTGCTCGTATATGCGCGAGAGTACACACATACACACATACACACACACACACACACACACACACACACACACACACACACACACACACACACACACGCACGCACGCACGCACGCACACACACGCACACACACACACCGTTACCGCCCGAGACGACCGGGGCTGCTGGGAGAATGATAACGCCGCGTTAGAACGAAGATTTGTGAATACATTAGAGAAAATGCGTGGGGTCCTCGGGGAGGGCGCGCGAAAGGGAGGACTGAGGAATGGCAGGGTGATTCGTTCCCGGACGAAAACGCTCGGGAATCCTCCTCCGCGCCGTTCGGGTATTTATCTTCCACCGATCGCGTTGGGGTCACGTCCCGGGAAAGTCAACGAACTTTGTTCTCTATCTCTCTCACCCCTTCCCTTCTCCTCGCGGCTCCAGAATTGCGAGCAATGTAATTTTTTTTGTCAACGACTTCTCGGGCTTTCCCGCGGGATTTTGTGCACCTCCACTCTCTGTACCGCGTTTCTATTGAATACCTTTGTGATCTAGTGCGGATCTTATTTTTTTTTTCCGAGAAATGTAATTCCACAATTTGAATGATTTATTACGTTTCATCATAGTAGTAGTTCAATAATAGCGATATTAATCAATTCGACATCACTTACTTTCAAAAGTTGAACTTGTGCGATAATATAAAGTATAAGATAGATGTCTAGTCTACACTATTGCATCTCAAATTTATCGAAATAATATGAATAATTCGTTAAAATATTATTCAAGCGTTCGTTCAGTACAAACGCTTCAAAAAACGAACAGCTACATCGACTTAAAATTTGTCATCGTACCTTTTCATAAAATGAAAAGATACATGGTGGTAACCAGATTTTTAATAGGGAGTTTGCATGAAAAAAATAATAAATTTTTTTTTGTTTATTATGGAAATATACATTATTATAAATTTATGTAATAAAATTTGTAATTTTTAGCAATAGATAGGTACTAAAAAACTAGTTTAATAATATTTAAAAAATAAAGTTTAATAATATTTAAGATTTGAGAAAACAATTTTGATTGGCTACCAAGTGCGTGACGTCACACTGTGCAATAAAGCATCTACAATCGTCTACTTACGCTGGAAGGCTAAAAAGCGAAATCTGGGGCTTTTTCTTCTTAAAAATCTCTTTATATTATAAATTAAGAATAAAATAAAATGTCAAACCAATTGGATCCAGGATTCATTAAAGTCGATTCAACGAATTTTTATTTAAATAATAATAATTTATAGTTTGGGAGTATATTAATGACGAATGATATAATGCTCTAGAAGCTTGAGAAATAAAAACTTTACAAGTATATTTTTATTATTACAGTGGTAATTTTTTTTCAATTATATTCTAAGTAGCATGAATAAATATTATAACTAATGTATCTATCATAGATCAGCCTTGTCTAATGTTGCAACTTTAAAACAATTTATTATAACATTTATTATGACAATGAATTTTGAATCTACGACTGAAAATTTAGGTGACAACTTTAATTTTATAAAGTAATCAAACAAGCCAAAGCACAATTAGATAATCAGTTGTTGAAACATATATTATTAAATATAAAGAGGAAAGAACAATTTATACATTATCAACTTATTAATTAATATTTAATTTTGATTAATCTAATTAAAAAATATTTATTGCTAATTGATAATTTCATATAATGTTTGCAAAAGAATAAATGTTTGAAAATTAAAAGAACAAGTTATTCTAATAAATTCTATTAATTAAAAATTATAAACATTTAAAACATGGCATTTATACATTGAAAATATGTTTGTTTATTAATTATGAATTATAATTTCAAAATAATTTTAGATGTAGAATAATTTTACAAATTCCCAAAATACCTTTATATTTGACATTCAATGTTTTAGCTTACATTTTATGTTATGTTGTATATTTTTACATAAACATGATTAATATTTTTATAATTGTTATAATTAAAGAGCATAAAAAACATATTTTATATAATACGTACATCGAAATATATGATCTTCACAACAAAAATAATTCCATTTTCCTGATTCATCAACATGATGTGCACTTTTAAATCACTTTTTTTTTATTTTCAGCTTGAGGCACATAAAAGAACAATTTTTTCGATGTTTTAGTTGTTGTGCTTTTACTCAAAGATACAAAACACATTTCCTTTGCTCATTTTTAAAATAAATTAATTTCTTACTGAATAATTGTGATTGTTGCAGAACGTTTGGGAGGGCTCGGTCGTATTCGGATTTTGTCTTTGGCATCAAATAATGCAATACTTTATTATTTATTTTCTTGCACAATTTGTGTTAAAAAATTTAAAATTTAAAATTTAAAAAATTTTTAATATATATAAATATATTAAATATATATAAATTATATAAATATATATAAATTATAAAATGCAATATTTTTCAAAAATTATGCAAACTCCCTATTGACGACTCATATTTTTATCAAAAACACGATTTTTATGCTGCATTTGCAGTCAAGAGATACATAATGGTAACTGGATTTTGATCGATGATGCGACAAAAATTATACAGGTTATATTAGGAGGTTATATCCAAATGTAATTTAAAATTAGTAATATGTAGATCTCAGAAACGGTTCTTTTTAATATTATATATTATGTATTAACATATTATTGAAAATGACCTAACGTATTGTCGAAACTTATGTGATATTTTTATATAAACTAAAACATTAGCATAGATCAACTTGCTGTTGCGCTGTTAGCCCTTGACACTTTTATAATTATTAATTTGAAGACTTGTTTTCTTTAACGTGTAATTAATGATCATTGCTTTAGTTTATTTAGTTAAGGATTTAAGTGGAATGATTAAACGTCTCTTGAAGAATAAAATATGTACAGTTTCATAGATTTTCTTATTGCTTTCTAATAACAAAGGATCATTCGCTCACGTCTGATAAGAGGTCTCGATTAATCGCGCTAAGGTTCCTGTGTCCGCTCCGTGTGAATTATCGTTGGCATAATCAACGATCGGTGCGTTTAAAGAGCACCAAATCTCACGACAGTGATAAAAAGAGCCGTCGGTATTACGAAGGTGGAGACACCGTTTCGAGCCGCGCGTGTTCCTCCGCTCCGATCCTCTCCTCTCTTGCTCGTTCACTCTCCTGGCGAGAGACTGATGGCGGTTTATATTACGTGGATTCATATTACCACCAATTAAACTCCTATACTACCTCGGGCCCGTGGTGTTCATACGTTATACTGGGGGATGCGAGACGTTGGTACCTGGTGCATTGCTATATGTTGCCACGAGATTTTATATAGGGTGATCGAGTTATACACTTGTGTGAATTGAATTGTGCACTTTTAAATTCATAATGTTATCCAGTTTGAGTTACTTTAATCATTATTATACATCGCCATTGCTTCTACTCAATATGTTGTTAATTTAACTAAAATGGATTAAACAATTAACTTAAGATACCGTTAATTAAATTTGAAATTTATTTTATCGTTTACTAAGTGTATATTTTAATATGAACATTGTTTACTTTTGGAAACTAAGCAATGCAGTTATATAAATGGATTGATTTATACTGAGAGAAAAATGTTTGGTATTTGTGTAATTACATGTTACCATAATTATGATTATTATTATTACTATAATGTTAGAAGTAACTAGAGTATTATAAAAAAATATTATAATTGGAGACTGGAAATATAATTCAAAATTTAATTATAAAATTGCAATTACTGTAAGTTGTATTAATAGTTAAATTATAGTGATTGCAACCATTTTATGATAATAACTATAATGTTATATCTAACTGTGTAAAATGCGATAGTTATTGCCACATTGACAAAAATGTTTCATTAAACTAACAAACGTACCAGCAAGAATGGCAGTTTGATGAGATCAAATAGAATATTTATCAAATAATAAAAAATTTACAATTATTAACATTACTATCACATGTCTGGATTGTGATATATAATATTCAGAATTATTTATTAAAAAGTAACTGTCTCTCCCGTTATATCGTTCGAATAAAGTAAATTTGAGTATGGCAAAGAACCAACATTAATCATGATTATGTAGGAAGGCCCGATCGCGGGAGTTAAGATTTCTTTGTATATCGATTTCGGTCTCTCTTCTCATGCAGCATCGGCTCTCTGATTAACAACGTGCCAAGTATTTCCACTTCATCATGACGACCGTTATCGCGCCTAAAGGATAACATTTGCTCCTTCGTAAACGACTCGATGACCTTTGCGTGCAACGGGTCTGTCTTGCGAAAAGTCCCTGGGCGAGGTGACTCGCAATTAGAGGTAAAAGTCATGGTGCCCGGAACGGAGCATGAGGCTCCGTTGGTGGGGTAGATACGGAATCGTGTGGAATTAATGACGATTTCGATCCTCGATATCTGTGAATCCTCGGTATGGTGCAAGGATAAAAGATCGTTGAAAGATCAAGGTTACGTCAAAGACCGATTTCGTTCTGGGTCAAGTGAGTTCGAAGGTTGACACGAGTCAAGCTGTGATTACTTATCACGTGATTGACACATTAATTCGACATAAATTGCAGTAGAATTTCTTTTCATAGTTATGTATAGATCCTTGTTATGAATACGACATATTCATCTAATCAATTTTCATCTTTACGGAAGATCTTCATCTGTTTAAAGAAAATTAACTTTTCAAATAATGCACACTGAGAGAAAAAATGATTTTGTATTATTTTAACTGTAATTTATAATAATTTTCTGAATCACAACTATATACTTCTTTAGCATAATTTTAAATATAATTATTACTAACATTAAGAAGTAATAATTACAAAAATGGAGCTTTTGATCATTCATAATTATTTCATCATACAATTATAGTTATAAACGCCAAATATTTTTCTCACAATCAGTGTGATAATTTAAAGAATACAGCTCGTAAAAAAAGATAAAGTTTAGAAAATTATTAAATTTATATATAGGTTAAAATAATAAGAGAAAAATGCTTACATTTAAATTAGAATTGTCTTATTTTTTTATTGTGCAAATCGAAACAAAGGTAATATCAAATTATTTTGTTTAGATAATTCTGATGAATTGCAAACAGAAATCAATATCGCGCAGAAGCGCCAGAAATAATTGCGATTCTCTCCCGGAACACCCGGTATGCTCGAATGCAAGGATACCTCCGCGAGAGAGGAGACATTAATATTAAGCGTCCCCACTCGAACCGCAGAAAGATCGTCGATAAGGTTTTTATAGTGCGATTGGGTGGCAGACTCATGCACTTCCAAATCATGCATTCTCCACCTTATATCGAAATTCAATAACGTGCTGAACTTGAAACTATCACCAAGATTTAAACGGAGAATATCACTTTTAAGCAACGCGCGAAAGAATACCGAGAATGGGAATAGCTTAATATCCGATATTTATAACGTATCAAATTTATATTACTTTATATTTCAGGATAGCGCATGAAATGTACCATTTAATTATTCAATTTTCAGATTTTGGAAAATAGAATTATGTACTAGTTGTGTACCAATTTCGTTAAAAATATATATGTTTTATCTATACACTAAATGGTACACATAGAAAAATCATTCTATTATTAAGAAAAGTGATTACTCGGTTTACTTTTTTTTTAAGTAATGGTCTTTAATAAAAAATATTTTTTTAATAGTATAACAAAATATACTTACTACAAATTTTAGAAAAATTCATAATATATTCAAAACAAGAATTTACTTTTTTTGAAGAATATTATAAACCGAAAAAATAATTTTATAATAATAAGCAAATTAAAACTGTTTTAATTTAATAAGTCTTGATTGAAATATTAATTTACTAGGATTATTCAGAATATATTTTGAATAAGGTTGATCTGTGGTGAATTTATGATAGATTTTTAGACTTTTGAAATACTTGAGACAAGTAATTAATATTTAAACACAGTATATATTTTTCTGTGCATGATATATCATGCGCTATCCTGTTTAATTCTCTTATTGGAACATAGCATGAATATCTTTCTCTTTAAAGTTAAATTTTTTAGGATCTAGTGTCTATTGTGACGCACTGGAAATACATTTGCTCGTATCCATTGGATAGTTATTAAAATTGCAACAATGCAATGTAACAAGTAATATCAGACGAGTCGTCGTCACGCTTCTTCATGCTGATTCAGCGAGACGCACGTGCAAGCGTTGTCCCTTTAGATTTATTGTGTAGTGTTGCTTTAAATGCCGAGATTGAAATATACCAGGTAAAAAAATTACGGTTTTAAAACATGTACTGGCTGCTCCGTTGAGAGTCTTCGATGATCCACCGGGTCTACATTATTAATAATTCATGTTTGAATTGGTAATGATAATCCTGATGAAGAAATTACATATGATATCCAATTTTTTTAAAACTTGCCAACTTTTTTGCGATTTGTTATTTATGTAAATCTCATTATTCCGGTGTCTGCTCGAGAAACGCGATCGTATTTCAAAAGTTTAGTTGGGTATATAAAACGATTCTTTTCGCGATCTACGATGAATCCGGACGATATTCTTTGTAATGACCTCTGTCTAAAATTAGCAAATTAGACACAATGGACTGGGCTAGGACGAGCCATCAATTTCGTGGACTTCAGGACGGCACCTATAAGACAGTGAAGTCCTCTACCCGGATTCTCAGAACTCATTTCAATGCCTTGGTATAATTCTATGCCGACTGACTGGCGACTTCTTTCACGCGGTGCATTCGAAATTTTAGAAATTACGCGCGAGTTAAAATGACTGACCGTAGCTCCAATTACATAATTACGTAATGACCTAATAAAAATATAATTCATTTTCTTTCTGCATAAAGGATACCGTGATACTAATAAATTAGACCAGAATTTAATTTAATAAATTAAATGTAATTCTTAGTTAAATTTTTTATAGCATTTTAAGGTATTCATCAGTATTGCTAAATTGTTTTGCTTATACAGCTTTAAAATTGTGTTTTAAGATAACAGCGTGCATTTTAAAATATAATTAGATATCAACATCCACACTTTGATAAAAAATAATCTTTTTTACTTATTTGTATTAATTTGTTCTCGAATGATAAGTATTTTTTTTCCCATATCAAGATACGTTTGTCTTAACTGTCTCATAAATATTTGCTCATTGTACGATCGTGACCGTCAAACTCAACATTTTTTAACGACGATGCGCCAGTTAGCAAGCGGATGGCAATGACTGGGTGATGGCGGGAATTCAGCGCCAGTTAGCCCGGAGCTCCTCCGGGATTGAAAGTTCACTGGCATTGGGATTATCGTGAGGGCAACGATACGTGCGAATCACGTCGCGAGTCACGGCCCCTTTCGTGACCGACGCTCGTGAATGCCGATGGGCGTATTCGTGTGTACGTCAGAAAGAAAGGATCGATCCTGAGGATCGAGAAGTCGGGGCAGTCCGTACGGAGGCAGCGGTAGCGGTTTTCTCTCCTGTGGCGATTAACATGCCATTATGACGAAACCGCACATTAAATGCCGGTTGCGAGGGAATTAAATAATGATTGAAAGGCGCGTTTATTATCGTCCCGCGAAAGTGAAGAATCACGGTCTAGAATTCTGTCAATCCAGTGGTACTCCATCCTCCCCGTCGAGAAAAGAGAACACAGGATTCTTTGCCAAATGGCATCGTTAAAATCGCCCAAGTCCCGTTGCACTCGCGAAACATAATGGGCCTTTGAATTTACGTAATTGTTTGCCCTCAATGAAACTTAAATGACAAAAAGTATTTAATGTAATGCATCATAATTTCATTCAACTTATAAAAAATTATAAATGAAGATAATGTAGGGAACTACTTTCCTATATTTGACAGTATTAAACTATGGAACTATGGAACATTTCAGAGTTAGCTTGATTATTATATACATGGAAAGAACAATTTTGCTGAGATATTTAAAAATTTAGCTAGATATAGATCAGAAAATAACTTTGTTAGATCATCAAAATAATTATGTAGGACTCAAGCTAGTGTCTTGCTAAGATGTCAAATTTTTTGTAAGATACTCATTATGTTTGAACATCCTACATAATAATTTTGATAAAATTCAATAAAATTATTTTTAAATCTGTCACTTTTAAATCACTTTAAAATGCTTTATGTACTTAGCATTATTATATATTGAAGTAACATTCGTGGAAAAATGATATCGCTTCTTCAGTTCAAAAGTGACTCAAGAAATGTTATTTTTAAGTTATTATCATAAATGAATTAAATATATATGTATAAACATTATCCTATAAATAGTATAAATCATCAAAAGTGAACGAGCTTCGTAAAAAAGCATCAAAAATTTTTAAAAAATCGTTAAAATCATCACAATTCAAATGAATTTTTTTTAAAGATGGTTTCGTTAAAGTTGTGAAATAAAAATGATGTTTAATTATATTAAAAATATATTTTTTAGCGATATTATTTAATTAGTCAATAATTTTTTATTAAGTTAAAAAATAATTTCTCTCCTTTTCTAAAAAACTTAGTATTTTTAGTTAGTGTCAATTTGAAATAAAAAAGTGATATAGTAATTTAATTAAAGCTAAGTATATGAATTTTGCCATATATTTCAGGAAAGATTGATATTGTCATACTTTGCATGCCGAGAATATTTGTTGAGAAAAGCGCTTTATTTTTTTCTTCATTTCCATGAACTTATTGCGAACTAGGAACCGAAACTCTCATTCGTAGGAAGGGCAAGGACTGTAACTTTTAATTCGTCTGTCAAGTTTTCTCGACCGCAAGCTCGACGGCCGTGGCTTGTTTAGCTTTCCTGGAGACCAGAGCGAGATAAATAAGAAAACGAAGTGTCGGCAAGAAAGGAAAAAGAAAAGAAGACTAAGGATGGTAGAGGAGGTGAACTGGCTAGAGGAGGAAGGAGACAGCGAATGGCGAGCAAGTGCCCCCTTTGTAGTCGGTGGGTGATAATTTTTAATCAGTGCGTCGTAGCTCTGCCATGAAGGAACCCGCTCCTTTGTGCTCCTTTCGCGAGGAACCAAGCATGAAAGGGAAGATATTGACCGAGGAACGCAAGGCGGAAGGACAATAGTTTCGGGATAATTGGAAGAGGTTGGGGGTTCTGGATCGGCGAGCACATAATCGCGTAACCCTGATTTTCAATAGGATCTTTTTGCGCGGGTTCGGGGTCCATGCTTCTTTTGCCGCATTATCGGCAGCGGGAGATTGTATCATAATGAAGAAGTATTTCTTAAATGCATTCATGTTCGTTCCGACGTACCATCATTACAAGAATAATTTTTATAAATTTTCTTTAGAGGTCTGTTTGAATTAAAATTAATCTCTTTTTATTTTTTGAAGAAATCTCATTATACATTTCATGGCGAAAAAAATAGATTTATAAGACTGTTGTAGGTTGTAGTATTGTGCCCCGCGTGATCGAAGAATTAAATAAAACTTTTTAAAGGGCTCTAAAAATGTGACTTGGTCTTTCGATAGAGATAATAGAGATTACTAGATTATTAATGTCTCAAAGTTGTTAGAATTATTGAACTGTGGTATTTGAGAGAAATATTTCTCTACTTTTAATTAATTTATATTTGCTTGTGAAATAATAAGATTCCAAACTTGGTAAGATATTTTTGTGATACATATTTCACTTTCAAGGAAGGACAAATTACATGTACTAAACGATCACCCTAATAACGTCTTAATAGAGATACAGAATGAATGACATCGTTCGTATATCGCCTGAACACGCTTTTTATTCTCTGGCGTAGACCGACGGTTAATGAAGTTAACAGAACGAGCGACTCGCGTGCAGGAAATGGTTCTTCATTGAATTAATAAATCATGCCGGCGTATTCGCGGATATAATCGGCGGTTCATCATTTTCGAAACTATCCGCGGTCGACGCTCTGATTAATCCACAGAATAATTTTCTCGAATTAGTGAAACTATTTCTTTGTACAGGGCGGTATATTCAAACATTAAAGATTCGACAAGCCGTGCAAACCGTGGTGACGACGAATATCGATGTTTTTCGAAAACGATGTGTTCATGCCTTGTTCGTATCCATCACTGGATGGGGAATCCTATATATGGCGTGGGTGAGGGACCAGGTATACGTGTTTGCGTATAAAGGGAATACATTGGCGGTATGTTTAGGGTGAGAAGAGAGGCCGGAGAAGTAAAGGGGGGAGAGAGAGCAGCGGCGCATTCCAAGCCCATTCAGACGGCCTATGCTCGACGTTGTCAGACATGCTCACAGACAGACGGTCCGACGCCCGGACGAACCTTTTCTCAATCAGGCCAATGCATTTTAAGTTAATTGTCCCGCGCTCTCGGTATCCCATCGTTATTCTTTGTCTCGTCTTGTTAAAACACGAGGTTGGAACAGTAGTCGTGGAAGAGGCAAGAAAGTTTACGGTTGATTTTATTTTCGTTGGACATCTCTAAAGAAAAAATTTTCTTCCCCGAGGAAGAAATCTGCGCTTTTTATATTTATAAAAAACAGCTTTTTAAAACTTCAAACTTGATATAAAAAAAGAGAAAAGGAATAAAAGAACGTTAATGCTCGCTGCTTTGATAATATGAGTAACATTGTTGTCAATTAGTTCTTAAGTTTCTCTTAACGGTTCTACTATTTCTATTAAGGCAAAATTAGATTCCAATACGTTAGTCACGCTGTAATCTCGGAAACTCGCGGATGTAATTCGTTCTCATCATGTACACTGTGCAATAACTCATGGCAATCTAATTGCGATAACGGCAATTATTGTGAATGAAAAGTATGGTTCATGATAGCTTTATGATTGGCAAGTACACATTAAACGTAGCATTTCGAAATTTTTCCGAAGAGCTTTGAGAGTTTAAGCTGTATGCAAAAGTCAATCTATTGCAAAACAATAATTGGAATTGAAAATTAACGGGTTTTTATGAAAATCAAACAATTCCGAAAAATTGCTCTTAACAAAAACATTCTCTGTAAATGCTAAACTTTCCATTTTCTATTTAATTCTTGCCAGAACAAAATTGTTCACAATGCTACTGATAGAGAATAATTTGGCGCCATAATTCAGATTTAAAAAAATGAACTTTGATTGAAAACTTTTCAATTATAACCTTTTATCTTTTATGACTGATTTTAGAACTGATTCGCGCAAAGGGATTTTACGTTAATGAACAATACAAATATAAATAATTTAACTCGATATCTAGCTGATTAACCCTTGTTGTTACATCGTAAAATCTTCACGATATTTAGTTCCGAAGAAGAAAAGATTTAACAAGAAAAGTGGGTGGGGGGGAACGGATCAAAGGTGGAGATGGATCAGACGTCTTTCTCGCATACCACCAATATCTCCGCACCAAGTCTTTAGTGGCTCTGTTGGACAGCCACGGCGATGACGCGACACTACCGGAGTTAAGTGGCGAAACGCGCGGGCAAAAAGCCATATGAAAAACCGAGGGCGAAGCGGCTGAAACAAAGAAGGTGCGGAGGTGTGACGAAACGATGAGGGAGAAAGCCAGAGAAGGAGATGAGGTAGAGAAAGAGAGGAGGAGGTGAGATAGCGAGATCTCAGGTTGCCGCGATCAAGAGTCTCTCTCATTCTCATCCTTTCTATCCATCGTTCGTGAAAACGACGATCCTTCAAAAAATTCATTCCCGCCGCGCGATCGTCTCATCGAGCCCCTTCTTTCTCCATCCAATGCGATTTCCTACCTAATGATCTCAAGGCACCCTCGAGACGACGACCACGACGACGACGACGACGACGGTAACGATGCGGGAAAAAACAGGTTCGCTGCGAACGGAAAAGAGTGCTCGCATCGGTCTTTTCCTTTAAATTCGATTGCGACGAGAAGCATCGATGACGATCGGATGCAACTCTTGATCTCCATCTTTCCGACAGAGCTATAAAGTATCTCTTGTGCTGAGGCACGCGTTCAAGATTATCCGACGTCGTGTTACCGAATTGAAATCAATGTTAATTCAAATAAGAAAGTTTCCAGTTATCTTCTTTATACGACGGTTGATTTCAATGCAGTACGAAATATATGGTAGAAAACATTTTGTATTTATGTTAAAATCGATTCTTGAACTATAAAACATTTTTTCACGAAAAATAACACAATTTATGAATAAATGAACAATTAATATGTTTATAAAATAATATATTTAAAAATGTAAGTATTCTAAGATTTACTTGATTGTTACATTTACTTGTTACTTGATTTACAAATTGAGTGTTACATTTTTTGTGTTAATTTTTTGCGTCATATTTGCATTACTTCCTAACGTATATATTCATCTCATTCTTAAATTAATACAAAAATTTGAATGGCTGTTGAATGACTGTTTGACATGTGAAATGTGTGTTGAACTTGACACAAATTTTCAAATTGCAGATACAGATATGAAAGATATATGAAAGAAATATGGCTTTGTGTAAATGTTCATTGATCGCGCGCGAGGAAGCTTGATCAGAGTCGGCGAAAATTATTGAAGTGGGCTGACGTGAGTTAGGATAAAAATTATTTTTCGCCTTGATTGAGATCTCCTGGGAGCAGGTCCGTGAGGTCGTGATGCGTACGTGTGCGCAGTGGTACAGCATCCCTGCTCTATAAAATATCAATGGCTTTATTACTAATGTAATCTTTCGCTCAATACTCGATGATTGCTGGACACACAGATCCTGTTATATCCTATCCGTTAGACTCGCTACAACATCGCTCAAAGATCTATGAACGTTTCGTCTGCCTAACTATATAGTCTAGTTAATCAAAGCTGAAGAGAGATTCTATCACATTAGATCAAAGAAGAGCAATGAGGCTGTCAAAGTAACTTAATTGAAGAATAATATAAAGACTGTTAGAGTATAAAAATCTTAAATAAGAAATCACTTTCAATTAATAAATATTTGTTGAAAGTGGAAAAGAGTAGAGTAAGAACTAATTTATTTTATATACGTTAAATATTAATTTAAATATATATTGAAAGCAAAGTATATAACAATATAAATTCGTATGAAAGTTTCGAGGAAAATGCACAAGAATCTCGAGTGCCACAAAGATGCCCAAGGAGTCTAAAATTCTCAGATATTGACGAGCAAATGTGTGCGAACGTGATACGAACAGGGACGAGGAGAATGACACGGATGGCTTCGTGTACTACGAGGGTGAAAAAAAGTAATCGAAATAAATCCAAGAGACCAAGTCGCGAGCAGACTTGCATGCCAAGCGGCCATTTTTAAAACTCCGCCGGGAAAATAAGAAAAACTCATCAAGTAGGGATGATTGCCGTTCCATCCACCCCCGACAGCGAGCCACTGGCAACCCTCTTCACCCTCGGGAACCACCTCCAGCCCTATAATACTACTACTACTATTCCCTGGCTTATAATCTCTAGATTCCCTTATAGATCTCGAGGAATTCGCCTACGGGTTATTGTCCAAGTATCTGCGTACTACTACATTCAATAATTGAAGAATATTGAGGATATTAAAGATGTTTTCGGCATTATTCTTCCACAATCTATTTTAAAGAAATTTGATGTATTGTTGCTAGAAGTTTGTAACAAGCATTTTTCTTTGTTACAACTTATTGGAACAATAATGATTTTATGTTATTGCACTACGACAGTTTATACGATTAAGGTATAATACATAAGTTATTATACACAGTAAAAAACATTTTGTACTTGTGTTGAACGCGGTGATTATCAAAATATACGAGTATATGTAGTTTTTCAACGTAAATTCTAAGATAAATGTTAATTTTATTTACGAAATATGTTTTCCAAATTGTGTCAAATCTTACATTTTTTTATGTTTATTTTAAATGTTTGTATTATTTTCTGACATCTTCATCTTGAAATTAACAAAAAATTTGAACGATGCATTTGGAACACACGTAAAGTATGTTAAATTTAACATAAATTTTTCAATTATCTATGCTAATATCTCAATTCAATTTGTTTTTAAATTCTCTACATCTATTTTTTATTAAATTATATGATATATTTAATGCGATTTTGAACACTAATGATATCTTGATATTTAAGTAGTTTTGTTTTCCCTTATAAAGATTTCAATCTTAAAAAGATAACATATTATTAACGTTTACAATGAATAACGAGATTTCTGCACTCATTTCTACAAAATACATTGTCCTTGTTCCTAGTAGTTCCGCATACATTCAGGGCGATGGTTCATTTCTACGTGACTTTCCGTAGAATCCGGAATTTTCTACGACGATCAAGGAATATTTTTATGAGCACGGCGTCAATACATGTACACGAATGTGTCTGCGTGTGTACATATCTACGTAATATACATATATACATACATACATACGTATATATTTTTCATGTAATACGACACGGCGGTGGTGCACGACCTCGATACGAGCTAATTTCAAATTCGAGCTCCTTCCCTCTTTCATCGTCCTACCTGAGTGGAGCGCGCCATAGCTCGGTCTCGGAGAAAAATCTCATTTTCTTCGCCCTAAGGGCTCCCCCAAGAGTCACCATCTCGCACGACCCTGCGCGAGCGCCCGCGAACCCGGCCAATATTTGCCTAAGGAAATTCAGAAAAGTTTACACACGAGCCCCGGAGCCGGCTGCCTTCCAAGCCGGGGTTTTTCTTCAAGTCAATTTTCTTTCTCCCCCTCATCCCCGACCCTATCCTCCCTCGTGAACCTCCGAGAACCGCCCTCCTTAATAATATCCTCGCGCGAGAAGATAGCGATGAAGCTGCGCGAAACGCAAATGCGCGTAAGAAATTGATCGCGAGATACATTACCTTCCATTACGGCGAGTACACAGTATCTCGCGGGCGATACGGAATATCGCGTGGATCTGTTGGGGAATATTTTCTGGGCAGGTTCCTCGATGATTTGAAGATGACTTGCGTTTAACGGGAATCTTCATGCACACAAGCGTGGAAACTTCGTAAATTAAAGTTTCGAGATGCAGCTAAGGAATACGAAAGATTATGTTCTTTATCGATACTTGCTTGAGTTTAATTTCATTCTCTTACAGTATTGCAGATTGAATAGATTAGAAATTGAATATCGCTCTCTTACTTCAAAAGTAACATAAGTTACTACACAATATAGAAAAGATTATTCGTGTTGGAAACTCACATTTTTGTTAACAGTTTGTGTCGAATTTTTTATGGTTGAGTGTTAACGTAGTCGAGTAATCAATATGTAACTGCTAAACCCAATACGGCCATTCGCAATAAAACAGAATCGTTAAAGGCATATAGTTTAGGAAACGGGGTACGTGTTGTCGTGTCAGGAGTCTTATCGCGTGAAGCGTTTTCGTGTCCACGCGGGGTCGGAGTGAGACGTCCCTTTTTCGGAAGAGCATCCTAGAGGATGCTCGTAAAAGCGGCACGTAAAAGCACTACCGACCCCCGCCACGGCTCTCTGACATTTACGGGATAATCGCACGCGACGAAAGTCACCAGTCTGCGTCCCGCCGCGAGTGCTTAACGCGGTGTTCACGAGCATGGCGAAAATTCTTTTTCTCGGTCGTCGTCGTCGTCGTCGTCATCGTCATCGTCGTCGTCGTCGACGTCGACCTCGATGGCAAAAAGCACAATTATAGCCACATTACTCGGGACCGTCGTCTCTCTCCTTTCTCTTTTTTGCGCGAGGTGACGCACCATTCGCGCGAGTAAAAGCCACTTCGAAGCGTCTTCGCGTCGCGGAACGAACTCGAGAGTGACGATTGTACGAGATAAACTCGCCTGTTTATGGCGTTTTACGGGTGTCCGTCTTACTTTGTGTATCTTACGCTTGGGATAGTAACATTGAATCCCGTTTTATGCCATTGGTACATCTGCGTCGTAATTGAAAAACAAGATCGAATGATGCATCCTATCGCAGTACTTATCCGTTCCGAATTACGAATTACCGTTGTAATTATCGGAAGTTCGTCGGGGGAAATTTTACGCTTCGTTCTTTCTGTGGTAAAAGATTCATCTAGAAGAGATTCGGCAGTAAGATTATTTTTTTATAGCAAATTTCTTACATAATCCACACAGAATTTTATCTGAGAGACATTCTGGGAATGTTTTTAATTAGGACATGAGGATTGTTCTCTGTCCTTAGGAAATGCGTTGAAAGTGCGTTTGTTCTGTTCAGGAATCTTTGTATTACTTTCTAATATATTCATTTTGTATTACATTAACAAAAATTTGAATGGATTGTTTAAGACATGTAAAATGTATTAAATTTATATGTATTTTTATAATTAACGAAGCATTTTTACAATTCTTGAATTCTCTGTCGCGATCACCTAGTTTTCCGATTAAAGAGACTTCTTTGGTTTGTCGGAGCACGACAATGTCGCGAACGATAGCATCGAACCAGATAAATCCCTTTTCTGGTCCACGATTCTCTATAGACTGGAAAAAGAAGTTTGCGTCAGTCCTCGTCCGAGGCAGGAATCTGGGGGGGATTTGAATACGATCGATTCCCAATAAATAAGGATTCTCGTGATAATGGTGCCCGTTCCTCCACGTGGAAAGCCGAACGACGAGGGCGACGCGGCGGCGGGGGTACGAAGGGGGTAGGCTTCCTATCTGTAAAAGATAACGAGACAGCCCTTGGCGGCGGTAGTTGGGTTGGGCTTCGTTAGACTCGTTCGGAGCTCCTCTCGGGGTTCTTCAACCTTGTTCCGTCGAGTTGCATAAAGGCGACGATAGAAAGGGGGACCTCTATGTGCTTACTAAAAGTTCTCAAATAATCTTCTCTCTTCAAACGACATAGAAGTAATAGCATTACGTAGCACATCAATGTTAAACTCTGCGAGCTTTAGAAAAGAGAGAGAGAGAGAGAGAGAGAGAGAGAGA
>Ga0157364_1002395_pt1 | contig 17386 bp, 6 predicted proteins | sample AttsexASBM2_FD_111476 | JGI IMG/M metagenome (GOLD analysis project Ga0157364, IMG submission 111476) | Fungus gardens microbial communities from leaf cutter ant in Ribeirão Preto, State of São Paulo, Brazil - Atta sexdens ASBM2 | ecosystem: Host-associated > Fungi > Mycelium > Unclassified ... | reverse complement strand
CATTCGATGTACCCCTCCATACCATGAGTACGACGGCATAGATGTAGATTAACACGCGATTAACCGCGTTCGGTTCCCCTGTATATATATCCCGGTAGGATGCGCATATTACATGCATATATATATACACACACGTATTTAGATTAACATGATGCCATTCGGAAATTGTGATGTATTTTTCTCGTAATCACGTGATTTGCGCCTTCCAACTATCGAGAAGAATTCCTAAAAGTATTATCGTATAACGAAGGTAAGACTGATGTTTGTGTGTTTTTCATATTTCATTATTCATGTTTTAATATAATTCCTCATTTTCCATATTTTTATCAAAAAATTATGTATTCTGTATAGATACGTACACAGAGTTATCATAAAACTGGAAATCAAGATAAAGTCGAGGAATTTTGCAAAATATTCTGGAAAATTAAAATTCTTGACTTTACAGAAGTTCAATATACATATACGTAGTTTTGGAATACTATCAACTTAACAATTAAATGCAAACATTAGTAATATTATAATAATAGGTAATTTACATTGCTACGTTAAATTGTTCTCTCCAGTAAAATATTTGACTCTCCAACTCGGGACGAAAATGCAAAAAATTTCAAAATATTGAAAGCCAGAGAAAATTATGATATAATAATTTAGTTTGGAAATCAATGCAGGAGAATTATGGAACTTTAGGATGAAGATTTTTGTTAACAACTCTACATACGAATACGTTTATATAATCCCGTCGCATTACTGCGACAAGAGATTTCTGTGGTGATGTAGAGTTAAAGGAATCGCAGGTAGCAGCTAATTCCGAATGTTCGCGAGGGAAAAGAGACGTACTTTGGTATTTCGTTGTTGACGCCAGTCTGGACCCGCGCCGGAATGTCTTACGTCACGCGCGGCTGCATTACGAATTTTTGATGGAATGTGCACCAGGTGAGAGGGGGGAGAGCGAGAGAGGGGAAGAGAAAGGAAGGAGGAGTACCGACTTTAATCCGAGAGCAAACGAAAGATACGATAATAATATTTATCGGCGGCGGCGGTGGCGGCGGCGCGGCGTCGACGCGGGTTCCGGGCAGGCGGGAAGGAATGTCGATGTACGGTATATTTATTTCGGGCGAAATACTGCGGCCATGATGTCATCGTCGATTTTCGAGAGATTGCCTATGTGGCGGAGGCCGCGCGATTCTAGTTTCGGGATCCCTTGCGTCCAAAAGCCCCTCTCGGCTCTCGCCGTCGCGTCGTCGTCGTCGTCTCGTCGTCTCGTCGACAGCTGCTCTCTCGTCCGCGCCGCGCCGCGCCGCGCCGTGACGTACGCCGTGAAATTCGCATGATCTCGAGAAGAAGGCAGATATTTCAGCCGATTGCACAAGAAATACTTACATTTTCCTTTTTGCTTAGATTGTGTAGTTCAAATAAATTCATTAAAATTATGTACTTTGATTATTTTTCGGAAAATGATAATGTATATACAAAAAAATTTTGATAATATTAACTGACATTTACGACTGCATATATGAATTTATGACGACATATTTATGTAAATATATTTATGTAAATATAATTATTTATATTTTTATGTAATATATCAATTTTTTTTAATAGCAATAAAATTAAAAATTGAAAAAAGATCAACTAGATGTTAAATATATATATGTAGATAAGAAGTTTATATGAATATAAAAAGTTAAACAAAATTCTTTTTGTATTGAAATAAAATGAGTAACCTTTCTGTTGTGGTATAAAAAAAGAAATACATAAATAAGGAAGTGAGCAAAAAAATCTAGACTAGGAAATTCGCAGAATCTCTTTTGTAGAAAATATAATAGTTGGATACATTGTAGGAAATACAAGCTGACAACTTATTATTACTCACAAGCTCTTTTTCTTAGAAAGAATACTTCCTTTTTAAGCGAGAACATCTATTGTTGATAATAATAAAGAAACTGAAATCTTTCAAGAGCATTACATTTGATGTCTAAATTAAAACTCACTGGTAAAACTAACTGGCAACACTTTGAACTAAAAAATTAATGCAATGAATCTCAACCTATAATCATAATATCAAAGGAAGAGAAAAGAAACTTGTAACTAAAAACTTCTTAAAAACTAATTTAAGAAGAGAACTTATATGAAAAAGAATTTTAAAAAAGAGTTTTAATGAAGTTTCTGTCAAGAGACTATAAAAAATATAAAAATGACTATTTATTTCACAAGTCGGCAGGAATGTTGAAATTAGAATTCTATTTTAAACAATATAATACGAACACACACACACACACACACACACACACACACACACAGAGAGAGACATAAATGCATATTATTTAGAAGATTTTACAGATTTTCGAAGAAGTATATGGGAATTAGGTGTATAGATACTAAAAGCATCATAAAGATTCCATAAAAGCACTGTGTTACTATTAAAATATTTTGATATGTAAGAAAGAGAGAAATTAAATCGCTACGTTTATATCTATATCGGATAAGGCATTTGTCCTCCTAAATTGGGCGAATTTCACGCTGTGCAGCCATGCGGCAAAGTTCTTAGGCTAAACTGTTTTTCGCGTTTACGTTATACACACTGCGTCTACCTCTTTTCATGACGAAAGTTTAGTTTCAGAGGATACAAATTCGATTTTTCATAAATATTACATGAATAAATAAATTTCTAATAATTTGTATTTACAATAAATAATAAATAATTGAATGATTTTTTATAATTTTAATTTGAAATTGATTGAAATGATTTTTATTATTAAAAATATATTTTAGAAATATATTTTTTTTCTTGTATACGCAAAACTACAGCCTGAATCTCTTTGATCTAGATGGATATTTTTATACCTTACTCTGATATACAAATGATATAAAAGAAAGATACTTTTCGACATTTTTTTTCTAAGAGATTTGTTAGAAATTAGAGATCGTAAAAAATATAATTATAAATTAAAAATTCAAGTTCATTTATGCTAAATTATGGAATATAAATATGTAAATAAAGAATTTTGTCTTCTTTTTATTATAAATTCACGTTTTTTACGATTTCATAAATTTGATATGTATATTCTTTTTACGTAGCATTGCCAGTCTTTCGGATTCTTAAAGTATAATAAGAATTTTAAATATTCGTCAAATCTCGCTTTTACAGTTATAAGATTAAGCAATTCGTGACCGCGGATCGTACAATACAATAATTTATCATTTGCGTCATTGATCCTCTTAATTTATTGAATTTCTAATATCTAATTTCTAGTATAAAATATATATCTACTTATGTGTTTCAAGCGCAAACACATTTACTGGGAGTAAACATGTTTACGCGGGAATGATATAGTTCGTGTATCCTCAAATGGATACATCCTTTAGCGTCACAAATTAACAAGCAATACGGTGTAATCCTCGCGTGTGTATGTATGCGTGGGAAATAAGATATCCAAACCCAGATCGTTGCTAAGAGATAATGTATAGGTACATCCTTAAAATTCTTGAAATATTCCGAGCAACGCTCCCATCAAAGATATACAATCTTGATACCAGTGCAGATTTTTTTCTTTTAAACATTTCTTAAAATTCATAGATAAAAACTGCAGAGTTTCCCTTTTTCAATTTTATAATAAATAATTTATAAAATGCATTTCTATTATAACTATTACTATTCAATTTGAAGAGCATTTTTATAAATAACTGGAATTTTTCACATTGTATTACATAAAATTGTTACAATTTTAAGATGTTGTTATGAAATTTATGTCGTATACTAAGAATAAAATTCTAAAACAAATCCAACCAGAATGGCATTTTGATGAGATTAAACTGAATTTCTAATTATCATAACTATTTTCATTTCAAAATGTTGTTCTGTCTTTTTGTTGGTTTAACCAGAACATTTTTCTCTATGTAGAATTTTATTATTTCTTTATTACCAGTTCTAGTAAAGATAATGTTACTTTTAATTAAACACAGATAGTATCCAGTAAAAAAAATAGAGAGATAATCTTTATTTTTCATCAATGCATATCTTTACTAATTTAATCTTTTCGTTTATTTGGAAAACTTGCGGAAATTACGGCGCTTGAGAGTAGTTTCACGTGAGGAACTCGCGGCTTCCTTCCTTGGGAGTTTCACGCGTACGTACGTGTCATACGTTGCGTGCGTGCGTGCATGCGTGCGTGCGTGCATGCGTGCATGCGTGCGTGCGTGCGTGCGTGCGTGTATGCACACTCGCGCGCGAACGTAACACAGACAGCCGAGGCTTGCATTCCGATGCAAATAGCCCTCTCCGCTGCCCGTTCTCTTCTCTCTTTCTCTTATTCGCTCCTCCCGTCTCCGGCATCGTGCCGAGGCTCTCCGCGCTCGTTCAACGATGGATAAAAGCCGTGGGCCAGTAGCGTCTCATAGCGACTCGGGGCTGATGTGTACGATGCTTAGAGAAAAATGTAAAGTAATATGCGCTAGAATTCTAATAAATTTCAGGAAGTCATCAGAGACACCAAATAGGCATTCATTTATATATAAAAGTTTACTTTCTTTTCTGATAAATAAGCGAACGTGTAGAGCCGTATTGTAAGATATTTTTTACATTTTTACCTACAAGGTAAATAAAGTCTTGAGAATTCTTACAATCTTGAGAATAATATGATTTACTTTACTGTAAGACAATCATTTGAATGGATTTATTATAATTGTAATACACTTTCTATCTTACACCTCTGATTTTTACTTTCAGGCAAGTAAAATTTGTCATAAATTCGATAAAAATATTTTTACTATAGTCTTTTACTAAGGTAAAAATTACAACTATTTTTCTCCATGTGAAAAATTTGTAAAAAATAGCGTTTCTATGTATTATGTAATGTGAATGTGAAAACCTATAATTAGTGAGAATATAGCTTTTTAGTTTACCTAACTCTTTCAAATTTGACACGCATTATTATACATACTTTTGTAAGAATTGTTAAATGCAGTTTTAAAATGATCGCAGTATTTCAAGTACATTATTTTTATTAATTTTATTTATATATATATATATATATATATATATATATATATTGTATATATTTATTTATTATAAACACTACTGTCTGTATTTTGTGAATATTCTTACGATTTTACATAAAGAAATAGAAAGTTAGAAATACTAAAGGAATTACATGGATGTGGATGACTCGAATGCTTGACGCTGCCGATAATATTCGAATCGGCTTGCACGTAATGTAATATTAAAATTGCTCTCATAAAAATATATGCGAAACGCATATATATCAGGCGAATCTGCACGTGATACTTTTGTGCAGCATAATATCTGAGTCAACACGGTGTCACTAAATTTATGATCGAATCGGAAACACAATTTGCATGACTCTTTATAGTTAGTTAATTTAATTACATTTAGTCTTATTAGATATATATTTCCTTTATTTGTGATATTGTCGAAATTTCTAAAATTTACGATTTGTAATATTTTTTAGATTAAAATACTTTCTATTCTTTCTTCTGTCTTTTGTATAATTTTTGTAGCTATATTTTTTCATAATTTATGTCGAAATATATAGATATATTATATATCGTTATAGATATATAATATAATATAATTATAGAAGATATTATTATAGAGATATAGTTATAAGATATTATTATAGAAGATTTATTAGCTGTTAATTGTGTAAAATATAGATTAAGTAAAAAAATTAATTCGTGAATGTATAATGACTTTCCATATTTCGACGATGAATGCGTATGAAAAAATTCATGAGAGAATTATGATATAATCATCAGGAATTTCGAAAGTTTAGATAATTGACAGAGGCGCCACGATTAACCTTGGTTGAATGAGTTTACATAAAGTTACGCCTCTACAATCAATTTCTTCATTTTGTAACGCTTACCGTTACGATTGAAATTAGCAGTGCTAAAAAAGAAATGCGATTAAAATTGAATAGCAATTTAAGATTACCGACAATCAGCAACGTAAATATCTATTAATTATTGCTTATATATCTATTATTTGGATTAAGAGATTGTTTGTTCCCAGAACTAATCGTCCTATGAGATAATAATGGCATTTAACATCTAACGATATTGCGTTTATACACGATGAATAATTAGTAAAATCCATCGTCGAGTACTGAATAATTACTAAATCATAAATCATAATCTTGCGTTCGTTCCATGTATGATCACAATTTATCTCAATCCGTGATATTTCCATGGTATTTGCAAGCATCTCAAGACGAGAAAATTAAAAAATTTTCATTTTACATTACGATACAAAAGAAAAATAACAATGTCTTCCTAATGACCCAAGTTTCCTTGGGATACTTAATGTCAAGCGGAATAACTATGACATAATTTTATTCGATAATAGCATATAAATTAAAATATCATTATAAGAAAATCTTATTAATTACGTCGTAATTTTTTATCTGTAATATTTTAAATAATTGCGATGCTATAACATTTATTCATTGATAATAACAAAATTATACAGTAACAAAAATTGCCGCAGTTAATGTCGTAATTTTTTATACCCAAACAGTTGCGATAGTATTCCTTGACAATACACACGTGTGCAAATAATTACAAAAGTTTTTATAAATAACTTGGTTTTTTATTATTAGAAATAAGACAAAAATATCGCGAGTATTTATCAATTCTTTTTGATAATAATCATGCTAAAGTAATCGAGATTTCGAGGTGAAAGTATCAATACCCGGCTAGTATCGTCGACGTTCCCGTAATCCATCGAGTGAGAGAGAAAGAGAGAGAGAGGGGGGGGAGGTGCTCGAAAGTCTGGGACCTCGTGGTTCAGGAATTCCACGAATTTCGTGCGTCGTAACGCAAGAGCGTCCCTGGCTCGAATCTGACATTTTTCGGACGGACAAGCCGCGCTTTGCCTGGTTGTGCTGGTCTAGAGGCGCACAGGCCCCGTTTCTTACACCCCCACCCCGCTGTGTGCTGCGGGCCCCGTCCAGAGGCCCCCGAGCAGCGCAGCATCCCACTCCTATCTCTCTCTTTCCTCCTCTTTATCTCTCTTTCTCTCTTTCGCTCTCGGAGCTCTCCGTGATGCCCCGTCGAGAGGCAGCGAGATGCCAGAGGAATGTTAATTGCCATTTATTTTTGCCCGCTCGGCCCGTACCGCTCATCGGCTCTCTCGCGCGGACAGATACAAAACCGATTATGACACCGCCGGAGGAAACTGCGAATGCCTCGATGCCGTAAATCATATCGCGGATCTCGTTCGAAAGCGCAGGTGCCCGGACTTTCTTCGTTCCCTCTCCTCATTCGTTCCCTGCTCTCCTCCGCTTGTTCGTTTCGTCCCTTTCCGTCCGTCTGCTCGATCGATCGATGGATCGATCAGAGAATTTCATTCTTTCGTCCGGCGTATATGCGCGCGTCGCGTACGTTTTTTCTCGCCATCGCGCCAGGACTCGTTTCCCGCTTGATGTTTCAACTTGTGTCTGCGCTGCCGTCGTCGTTGCCGATGCGACTGCCAGCCCGTGTGCCAATGTTTCCCAATTTAAACCTTTTATTTCTGGCAAAAAATTCCGAGAACGCTCAAATACAGCTGACGATTGCCAACCGTGATGCACGTATCTACGCGTGATTCGCGAAAAATAGTTATTTTTTATTATCCTTTCTATTGTCTGAATTTAAAAATTTTAATGGGCTTTCTACAGGAATCCATTATCTAATTCTAAACCTTAAAGCTGATATTTCACGTGTCATATGACAATACTTTTCAAGCCTGTTGATTGGCAGAAGAGAGGGGTTCTCGGATCTCTCTGTCTTGCAGCCAATCACACGTTTAAAAAGTTGTCTTACGACACATGAAATATTAGGCTAAGCCTTAAGAAATCGACCAGTCATAATCCATTATTCTTCTCACATTCGACTGTAATTGATCAATTTCTTACAGCTTAAGATTTAAGACTTAGATAATAGCTTATTGTAGAAAGCCCATAAGAAATTGTGAAAAAAAGAGAAGACCGATTGCCAAGAATTGTTGTTCAGCGACGTAGTCCGTAGATTGTTATGCTAAAACTTCAACCGACGCGACGTGCACATTGTGCATGTTTTGTCAAACTCGATCTTTCTCCCGTACGTAGTGACTTCGGGTGTGAGTTTAAAGTGCAGCAGGTAGAAGAAGTCGACGGCCAGCCTTGTCGTCTCGCTCGGCATTCTATCGGTTCTCGAAATCGTTCTCGATGCGCGCGCGCGCGTGTGCGGCAAGAGGGTTGATCGCGGGTTTCGGGTTGACAGCCACGTCACGCGTTCCCTCGTCACTGACCAGACCCAATGATCCACTCCACGAGCATTTCTGGGACCAACGAAACGGGAAATATCGCGGTGATTCCTCTGCAAATAGGAACCGGCTCGCCAGTTGACCTGTTGCTTTCCAAACGCAACCGACAAGTGTGACGTTTTCTGGTCTATCGGACCAGGCTGCATGTCGTACGAGTGTATCGAGTACAAAATAATTGCATTTTCGAGATTATCCGAAGATTAACTTCGAAATGGGCGGCCGTTGCGCGTAAAATTTAAAGAGAGCTATATGTGTACAAAATGTTTCCTCTAACTTGAGCATCTGTCTCTTTCGATGATATGACAGAAAACATCAAAGAAGATTTATTCGTTTTGACATGCAGTACCGCTATGGGTTATTTATTTTTTTTTTTATTGAAGAAACATTAAGACCGGTATTCATACTTTATAGTCGGTTCTTATGTTTAAAACTGTTTTAAGATGTCACAAGCTAATCACAAAGTTGTATTAGCATCTTAAGACATTACTTAAGAAGATTGTCTAAATAAAATCAATTATAAATACCAACCAATTATAAATACCTAAATGTATATATTTTTCAAGAAATCACAAATATATTAAACGAAGTTTTATATAATAGGATTCATCGCATGTAACGTATTCAGTAATGTTATGTGTGCATATACATATATAGTAATAATATATATATATATAGTATATATACATACACACCTATATTTATATTTTCTCTCGTAACGGTTTGAATTCGATATTTCGAAGTCATTAACATCGTTATTCTCAACCGGTCGTTGCTGATTTCTATTGGCGCCGCCTAATCGTCATTGGATCGCCATAATTAATTACATACCTGATTATGCAGATATTCTTTTAATGCCCAAACACGATGAAATTTCTGTTTTATAGCATTTTGAAGAATGAATATGTATTATCGTAAATTAATATTATTTGATACGATCGTTATCTACTAACATTAAATATCTACTAACATTAAATAAAGATTGAAAAGATTCCACGATATGAAATTTCTACGATATGAAATTATTTTGAGAATAGAACCGCACAAAATTTAATATATGCAAGAGAATTATTTATTTAGTTAAAAGACAAAGTTTGATTTCTAAAAAAATTGTTTCTCTTACAATTACACCGAAAAAAAAAGTTTAATAAGAGCTACCAAATTTAATGAAATAATGTCAAAGTAAAATTATTTTTAATTATATTTATCAAACATTTGATTGGCATTATTTCACTAAATATTTGAGGCTTTAATTATATTTATCAAACTTTTTTTTTTAGTGTAATTTTATAATTCGAAACTTTTTATTATTTGGCTAAGACTGACTCGAATCAGGTAATAAATTTGTCATTAAAATGACATTCAGGTTTTTTTTTAGACATTCTTTATATATATCATCCTTTCGTCGTCACCATGCGGGCAATAATATCGCAATAATGTGGTCTCGGCTTCGCAAAATCACTCGAGACGAATTCTCGGTAGTACGGTATGCAGAACGAACGAAGGAATGAACAGCGTTGGAATTCGATAAATGTGAAAGCAGATTCGTTCTTTGTAACTGGATCTCTGCAGCACGGCGTATGCTATGCTGCATTGTGCGCTTCACTTTTTCTCACGTATTGAAAGCGTACTTGGAGATGTACATTTATACATGCTGCATTCTAGTTCAATTTCTTCAATTTCTGCGTTGCAACTTATCAAGTGCAATTATCAATACTATTACGAAAAAATGCTTTGGCAACACGCGCATAATATAATCGCGAAACATATTATTTATACTCCTATACAAACTAGGTACATATTTGCAGAGCTTCTGTTATTCAACTAATCATCTTGAGGCAAGATTTTTTTCCTCTCAGTACTATTGTCTACGTTCATCAACAGAATGAAAAATGTATTTAACTGAATTGCATTTTTAATTACAAATCTTTTTTTTAATTGTTTTTCTCTTTCTCTTTCTCTCTGAAATATGTAAATATTCGTTTCACTCGCAAGTCTAAAAGAAAATTCAAGAGAGTATTACTGGATTAGGTAAATGGAGCTTAGTTTCTCGAGATTATTTTCGCGCATCACGCTTTGAATTTTCGGACCATTTTTTGGCAGATTCTTTGACTGTATAATTCATTGTTAGCTCGAAATAAAAATCGATCGGATTGATATCCCGGGAGATTCCACAGTTACGATCGTCCGTATGGCATTTGGTATAGCGTGGGCCGGGTTTCGGACGGTGACTTGGCAAGCGGTGAGCAGACAAGCGAGCGAGGGAACAAGCAGGCAAGCCAGGCAGGCAAGCAGACTTTGCCACGAGAGATTGGAATGTCTCCCGTCCTCTCGAATCCGCCCTCTTCTGCTCTCCGCCACGGCCGCCGCGCCGTTGCTCCCCTCTCGACCTTCTCTCCGCTTCGGGCCCATCGGCATCGGCTTCGTGCCGAGGTTGGCCAAGGGGGCAGAGGAATCGACGTAGTACGTGGCGTCGTGGCGGATGGAAGGGTGAGAGGGGCCTTAACGCCGTTCTTTCGAGCGTCAATACATCGTGAAGAAAAGATGCCGGTTCCCCCTGGATCCCTGTCGTTTCGGCCCTCCCCCTTCGGATATTTCGCCCTTTCTTTCTCTTTCTCTCTCTCCGCCCTCCCCCTCCCCTTTCCGTCTTGCCCTTCCTCTTCACAACGTCCTCCACAGGTTCCTTCCTCTTCTTCTCTCTCTTTCCTTCTCTCTCTTTATCCCGCTGTTTCTTCTATTTTTCCGCTTGTCTCTGTTTCTCCTGATCTCGCGTAACTCGCACCATGGGACCCTTTTGGCATGGTAGCTACCGGTGTTACGCTCGCGTAGGGCCCCCAGGCGGTCCACGAAGTGACGCCACGGAGAGCCACGAGGATTGCCGAAGGCGTACGATCAATGTCGGAATGAGCGGATACGCTACCGTCCATCGCTTCTTCAAACTCGCCAAGATGATGCTCCTTTCGCGCCGCCGGGGATGCGATCCTTTATTTCCGTTGTTGTATATTTCAACATATACATTTTAACAATTTTTTTGCTTTTTCTTCTTCTTTAAAGGCATATCATTAAAAAATGTATTTTCTTGTATATCGAAAATACGGACTTTGTTGGAAAAAAAAATTGCACCGTAAATATGACAAACGCTGAGAATGTCATTCCTTATCTTGTTTTGTTGTTTGGCTAATTTTGAACGAATCAAGTAAAGATTAATGCTGATATAATTTCTGCTGAGTATTGATATTTATTATAGATACCGAAAGTGTCCGATAATGAACTTATACGCAGACAAATTAAATGACGCTTGGGAAGTCCTTTTTCATATATTTTTAGCGTCAAAATTTCATCAGCGAAATTATATCAATATTCTTGAAGTAAAAACCCGAAGACGGTCTCGGTCGTCATCAACCATAAGTATGTCGATCAGTCAAACGTGATTATGTTGGCGTGAATCTTTTTTACGTTCTTAAAAACTGTTAATATTCAGGATTGCCACAAAACTGGAAATCAGAATAATATCAGACAAATAAAAAAATAGTCAGAGAAAGGAAGGAAAAATTAGGGAATTTTGCAAAATTTTTTGAAAAATTAAAATTCTTGGCTTTAAAAAAGTTTAATATGAATACATTACATCTATGCAGTTTTGGAATTCTATCAACTTAACAATTAAATGCAATTGGTGTCAGCAACATTAATATTAATTTATGCTACGTTATATTGCTTTCTCAACAAAATATGTATATTCGATGATTTCCAAATCAGGACAAAAATACAAAAAATTTCAAAATATTATTGAAAACATCAGGAAAAATTATGGAATTTTAGAATGAAGAATTTGTAACAATTCTGATATTCGATCTTTTAGATCGAATATCAGAATTGATTTTAAATGACTCTGGCTTTTTCGAAATCGGATGCATTCGCTTATTCCCCCTCAAATTCGCTCGTGTCTATGCTATGTATATCTTTTTCTGCACGTTCGCGCGGCTTCCACAATTATTTTTGTCTTTCCCAGGAGGTGAACTGAGGGCATGCCGCGAAATTCCCACGTGCTGCCGGGGCGGAAAGAATTCGACTTGTTCATCGGTATCTACCATCCGCAAAGTGCTGTTCTTATCACGCTTTCCTCGTTCCTTGCACTGCAATTCATTCGAAAAAGACTTACTTTTTTATTTAAACTCTTATTAAATTGTATATTTCTTGTAAAAATTCGAGTTTGTCTTTACTATTTTTTATTCGAACAAATAAAAATTGTATAAACTTTGGAAATAAGTTTAATTAAAAAAATTTCTATATTTCTTCTCGTTTTACAACAGATATTTTTTACTATTAAACGTCATTATTTTACGCTAATTTATATAAAAATCAAATATTTGTCACATAAGTTCTGCTTGTTGTTTAAAAATGTAATTTAATTAATTTTTACGACGAGGAAATTATATCTTTAATTGTTTAATGTAAACGTCCTTTTTCACATTTCATTTAATAAACAGAAGATTCGAGCGAAGGCTATCTTCTCGCGCTTTGCTGCGATTATTTCTGAGATTATTTTCTTCTTTTTTTCCAAGGATACCACATGAAATTCCCAGATTGTTTTGCCATTTCGACGTACAAGAGATTCGGACTTGGAATTAACCGCCAAGAAATCGGCCGTTTGTGCTGGCGTAGCTTTTCACATTCCTACGACTCTCCTTCCTTTCTCCAGGGACAAACAATGTTAACGACCATACGAAGGGATCGGGATTCCATCTCTACTGCAATGGGCGATACATAAATAGGTCCACGCTTTTACTCGAAGACCAGATATGCGTACTTGTGTTACTCTTCCTTTTTGTAAGCGATTATTTTTAGAGATCCGACGGAATTTCACGCTTCTCTCTTTCTTTTTCCGTTCCTCTATCTTCTCTTGCTTTCTCAAACTCTCTTTGATGCATCTCTTTAACTGCGCGTCATGCTCTCTCTCTCTCTCTCTCTCTCGCTGCAGTTTGAATTTTTGGAACGTCGTCTCGTTAGATATGCAAAAAGAAGATGAAGATTCCTCAAGTACTTTTTGCTTTTACCGAGTCAAGTCATCGGGAAGTTCGTGGTAGCAGCGAGCTTTTGCCAGTTCAGAATTCATTTATTCCTCTTCCGTATAGATTCAAGTATTTCTACAAGGATTCTGAATCTTACAATTTACGTATATACGTAATATATGTTTTTATAATATTTTTGAATCTGCAAATATTGGCAGAATCTTCTGCATGGAACAATAAAGATCATTTCATATGCTTATATGTTATTACATGACGACTCGCAGAAACATTCCGCGGTGGCAATATGTAATTAACCCTTCCTCTGTAATTTGAGTCTTTTTAATACAAAGCAAAATTTCTCAAATTTTTCCAAATAAAGAGGAAAGAGTAGAATCCGGTTTTTTTCTTTCCAAAATATCAAATAATATTTATTTTGTATTATTATATAGAGATATTATATAGAGATGATGTTAAAAAGTACAACTCTGCATTTTCTACACAACTCTAAATTTTTCCACATTTTTTGAAAACGTAGAACAGTAAGAAAAACTGAGCAAATCTTTGGTTGGACAAAAAAGGATCCAGATTCAGATGAAGACATTGAAAACATGATTGCAGACGGAGGACATTCAAACATCACGTGCTAAATTAAATGCTTACTATTCTCCCGAATAATTTGAATTGATGCAGTATTTATTATTATAATAATTATATTTAACAATTATATTAATCATTCAAAATACATAAATAATACAGATCAATGTATAAAATTTTCGCTTAAAATCTATGCTAATTTGCATCAAAATAACATGATATAATCTCTAATGCGTTGAGTATCAGACTTTATTAGCGGTTTAACCTCCGGGGATTGACCTTAGATGTGTTGTATGCCTGTCGCGTGGGCCACGGGCTGGTTTGCGCGTGGTAAACGTGAACTAGAGTTCGACGTCCGGCTAGAGAAATTATATCATTGGCAACACACAAGTAGGATGGTTATCCTGGCGATGACATTCATTGGGTCGGTTTATGCCTCGGCATAATTTGTTGCCAACTGACTTCATCGGATCAAACTCACTCTTGGAAATGTGTGCGTGCATGCGTGTATAGGTACATATATTTATTGCTGCCGCCTTATGCGCGTGTGGCGCTCGTATACCGAAAGAATCAGCATTTCTGCCGGCTGTGCACCATATACATATGTATGTGCACATTTCTTGACTATCAGGCGAATATATTTTCGCTCGTAATATACATGGGGGCAGACTTGGTGAGCGAACGAAAATTGAGTCACGATTAACTGCTGCTATCTTATCAAGACAGGAATGCATGAACTGCGATTATCGAGACGCTATAGTCGCGATAATAAGCAGCCAACGTTGCTGTGTTCCAAATTCGTATCCGATTACTGTCTGATTATATCTGAAAATACGGAGAAACGTTTTGCTACTCCTTCTTCTGCTCTCTAAATTCTTCTTTAACGTGGAATTCATTTTAAAGAGTAAAAATTCAGTCAGTCTTAAAAAAGAATGACTCAATTTTCAATATTTAAGAGTGAGATTTCAATCTTCGAAATGAGATTCACTTTGAAGTTTTAGAGAGTAACGATCAAATTGATCTCAGTACACACTATGATTCTGTAATTTTTAACAGTTCAGTATCGTTATATTATTATTGACTTTTCTATCATGTATAATACCTGTCCAACAACAATAAAACGACACCGTCGTTAAAAGTTACAGAATCGGGATACAGGACAATCGCATCTTTGAGTGATTATTCCAATAAGATTACACATTGTTCTTTCATTTAAAACTATTGTTCTATTATTCAAAGCTTGAAATGTTTGTAATACAATTCATTGTCCGTTATACATTATTTATCATCCAGCGATCGTATCTATCGGTATGATATATTTAGATCGGAATAATGGAAAATGGCTTAGAATAATGGAAATAATCAGGAAATGTGATTTCTACAAATATGTTGTGTATCATTATTTGATCTTTGATCTTTCACTCATCCGATGTCTTTTTAATAGTAAATTCATTGAAGTCTGTTTCGCGGAAACATTGAGGTGTCTGTAACTTTTGATTTATATGCGATTAGGAAAATAAAGAATTTCACGAATATAAATATTTTGAAGAAAACGACATTTCAATTTCAAGAATTTATCTTAATAAAATTTTAATTCGAGGCATAATTACAAAGATATGACATAAAATAAAATATTGGAAAGTTGAAATAAATTATAATAGTCTGTAATATTTTTACTTAAGAGCTAATTGAAATTGTTACTGAAGACCAAAAAATTTGTACTTAAAGGATATTTTACTTTTTAAATTTTATCTGTGGAAAATTAAACACTTTCCGGAAAAAGTAAAGTTATTTGAAAGATTGATATTTCCGTATTCGAAAAATCTATATCGCGATAACTGAATTTACCTAACATATGTTGATTCGCAACGATACAGATAGTATCATTTATCACGACTCTATTCCTGTTCGCGACCATGACGCGACTATCACATTAAATTCTCGGTAATAAGAAGACTACTGTGCGACGATCTTTGTGCTAAACGTGCTCTCGGTCAAAGATAGCTTTCGACGATGTTTTGACATTCCGTCGCGGCCCCGTGATAAGGCAAGTTCGCGGGAGGACTCAATATAGCACCCGACAATCATCCCGGTGGAATGCTCGGGATATCTGATCCCGATTTCTCCGAAAGCCGCGGCCCTCGGCAAGGGCCGTTATACACATTCCCGACGTGAAAGGGATTCCGATCTCCCCCGCGCGATCACGGACGCTCAAATCGTGCGCAGTACTGAACGTTATGAATATCGAAGTCAGATACTTTCCCCGAGATCGTTGAAATACATAGATATAACACGAAAATAAATTCTCGTATATATTCTACATTTTTATGGACACTGATTCAAAAATGATCATTTTATTAAATGAAAATGAATTATAACAAAAGATAGCGTTAGCACATCGTTTTGTTATAGTTAGATAAAATATAACTAATACTTAATAATTATGTTTTATGAAAACAAAATTTGTAATAGATAGATAAAAAAATAGATAACAAAATAATATTTCTTTATTTGTACATAAATCTGAAAATGGAATTTTTTAAAATGTCTAAAGTTATCATATCGATAAAATATGAAACATCTAAAAGCAATGAACAATTACTAATACGCTATTTTTAGAATTGATACAGAAAAATTATAAAAATTGTTATTGTTATAACATTATATAAATTGTGTATTAATTAATATAATTAAAAGAGAAAATTTCCTCTTGCGAGGTTCGATTATGGATTAATAAAATTGTAATTTGAATTAGAGATTGTTATTTCCTATGCAGAGAAATGAATGTCTACATAGTAATTTTAAATTTATTGCTTTTTCTGGATGTCATTAATTACGTAATTTGTAATCACGATTTTATTGTATTATTAGCTCGTTACGTAAATTATTAAGACTTTTTTTTTTTTAATTTGTTTTGCATAAATTTAATGATTGTTGTATTCGAGCACAAACACTCATGGGCTTGAATAACATAACTCTTTAACGTAAGCACCGAAAGACATAATAAACGACCACAGCTAAAATTGGTTGACGGATTGAAAATCGCATTCTTATCGTCGAGGACAATCAACCAATTTTTTTGCAATGTGTCGCTTCAAATGATAAGATAATCTTTGTGAATGAGGAAATAATCAGAAAATCTTGATAGTATAAATTGTGAATCGCGACCTTGTCGAGAATGCGTCGTGTACTTGCGAAAGTCGTAAAAAATGGCAAAACGTTATCATTATACAATATATTTACAAAAAATTATTTTTTGTACAAAAATAAATTTAAAAATATTAGTACAAAGTTTTTTTCGCCGAAAAATTAGAACTTTCAAATTAGAACAAGAAAATTGAAACAAGAAAATTAAAACAAGATGCAGTATCCTTTTATTTTATGACATTAATATAAAATACTTTATACATTATTGATTTTGCTTTTTTATCATTATTGATGTATAGAAGATTGATCATTGATTGAAAAGTGATTTAAAAGTGTG
>Ga0157364_1002394_pt1 | contig 17388 bp, 10 predicted proteins | sample AttsexASBM2_FD_111476 | JGI IMG/M metagenome (GOLD analysis project Ga0157364, IMG submission 111476) | Fungus gardens microbial communities from leaf cutter ant in Ribeirão Preto, State of São Paulo, Brazil - Atta sexdens ASBM2 | ecosystem: Host-associated > Fungi > Mycelium > Unclassified ... | reverse complement strand
TTTATCTATTTTAGCTAATTTTTCATACTTAGATAATTTTCGCTATAACTGCAAGATCAAGTCTCAAAATAATTATGTAGGAAGCTCAAATATAATGAGCAATGTTGCAAAAAATTTTAATTTTCTAGCGACCATCTTGAGCCTTCTTTATAATCATTTGATAATTTAACGAAAAAGTTATTTTTAATTCAGTTTCTATAAATTTTTAGATATTTCAACGTTTAGATATTTTTTCCGTGTACCAATTCAAAGAATTATCTCTTTTACGGTTAAGAAACTATAATATATATAAGAAAGATTTTTCAGATTAAAATAATATCATCTTCAAAACAAACACAGCTCAAACTAAGACCAACGTGTGAAGGTGCGACTCAAGGTGTAGGTTGGCATATGATTGTGACTTTCAGAGAGTGTCAATTTTTTCATGTAAATTACATCGATTTAACCTGACGTTCGCTTGTTTCCTGTAATACGATTCGGAAACGAATCAAGAACGTTATGATCGAACGTGAAGAGAACGTCGTCTCGCGGAACTCGCACTGATCGTGGGACGATTTTCAGTTCGTTTGCTTTATGATCGTGACAGGTTAGCCACGAGCGTTGTTATGCACCTAGAATGCACTAACGTGCACCAGATAACAAGGCGGGTTCGCGTGATACATACTTTTCACGAACTCAATGCCTTCCGTGACGCGCAAGAAAGCGTAGCCCTTCCACGAACATATCCACTGCCCCATCTTTGAGTACTCGTAAAGCGACCTTATTTTTTTTCTTTCTTTCGTTTTTTTATGACTTCCTCGTCACGAGTGATTAGCGGAAGGTAGTGAAGTGAAAATCGAAAGACTTTCTTCTTTCTCTTCTGAGAGAAATGAAACGCCGTCACGACTTGCCTTCGTTACGGAATCTGACGAACTTCCGAAGCACTTCCACTTCGACCTCTTTCAGTCGCGAAACCGCGGCTATGCAAAATGGAAGACGTCAGACTCGTCGTAGGGATGCTTGCTTTTAAACTTGTTAATTGAAGACGTTATTGTAATGGTGCTGCACAACTCCGCCTTCATTTGAAACTTTACAGTCGGAAGAAATGGAGGATCAAGTAGAAATCTTGAAGAGAGAGAGGGGGGAGAGAGGGAGAGAGAGAGAGAGAGAGAAGTACGTGATAGACTCATTTAATGGATACATTTACGTTATAAAGATTATTATTCACGAATTTACATTATCCGGCCAATTTTATGATTTCAATATTTTACGTGTGACAATATTTTAATAAAATTTAAGAAGTCATTGAAATATTGTCAAGAATTAAGTAAATTTACTATGTTTAACAATTGTGACTTGATAAGTTGGATACATTCTTACGATTATTTTTTCTATTTGTTTATCTTTATATCTTAATTTGTTTCTTTATATCTTAACTAATAAATATATCCGAGTATATTACTAAAATAACTTACAGCTTGCAAGTCATTAATTTATTCCTATGGGAAACATGGCAGACTTGCAGTGAATATGCGAACAATTTCGTGGTAATGTAGCGCTTAAATTAAAAATAAAGATTCTCAATTCTCTCGTCACGTAGATACGCTGTTAGACTTTGTTGGCTTACAAACTCGTGACACACCACAAAAAGATTATGATTTATGCGATTTATTTTATAGTCTTCTCGTCTTTAATTGTTGTTACTCGAGAAATTCTTATTCGTTTGTTGAATTGTTACTAATTGCCGTGCGGCAATTAAATGCCCAACGATTTGTCTATTAATCTTTTATACGCAGTAATATTTACTCGCAACGAAGGAAGTTTCACTTCCTATGTGCCGAATATAATCCGTTAATAATTTTATTCCTTCTGACTTTATCTATCGATAATTAAAAAACGATTCTTAATGGAAATAACATTGTGTTTTGGAAAGCCATTTCCCAAGTTTCGGTTTCTAGAATTAATAGAAGTGCCAAACGATCATTATTGATTTCTATTTTTTACATTAATATTGTATTTCATATGAAAAATAGGATTCTGAAATTTTAGGACTTTTCAATAATTATGTCCTGATGAAATATTTGATTTTATACATGCTGACTTTCCTTATTTTGTAATATATTTATAATTTGTTTGCTTGATTTTTTTCAATGAGTACGAAACATTGATACTTTTAATATCTTTGTAGAGAATACTGCCTTTTATTAATTAATATCCGCATAATAATTATTAAAGAGAAGATATGACGCTCTCTTCAACGTCAATAAAACTTCAAGCATAATCAGATCTACATTCTTTATTGCTCATCAGTTATTCGAAGAGTCCCTCGATCTCTCTTGAGTTTGAGAGTATCTCAAAGATTTTAACATGCGTCATTCATATATTTTTTTTAATATTTAGAATTTAATATAATGGATTAAGCCAAATTATAATTTTGAAAAATCATAATCGTAATTACAAATCCACGATAAAAAATTTATAACTTTTATAATTCTTTCTAAACACATGCATATTTTTGAAAAATGTTAAATCAAAAAAATGAAAATATTACTGTTCTAAATATGTAAGTGCACAATAAATATGATAACGATTTTTAAATATGAAAACGATTTATTAATTTATGATAATGATATTTGATTATATTTTTCTGGCTTTCTGGCTTTATACATTTTGAAATGTTTGAATAGGATTAAATTTTACAATGACTTTTTTATGCAGCTTATTCCAGAATCATTTTTGTAGTATGAAAACTTTTTTGAATTTTGCATGTCCACCTTAAATTTGGTTAAGTGATCGTTTCTTTTCTGGCGGCGCTTGATTTCGGTCGAATTATACACACGTGCCGATAATTATAATTAGCACAGGAATCTTAACGAGGTATGGTCCATGATGAGAATCGGTTTATTACTGTCGTTAATAAATTTTATTCCAATTTATTATAAAATATTGAATAAAAATGTCTTGCAATATGTATTGTAATATTTGATGTAACAAATGTATGTAACATTTAATGTGATTAGAATAATTTCTTATTTATTATTATATATTGCGTTTCTACGAACTTAATTCTTTATAATTATTAGAAGCATATATAAAAGCATATTTAAAAACACGTTTTATCGAAAATATCATGCATTTTATGCATATTTATTGACATTTATTTCTCGTATGAAGTCTTTACTTATGTATTTCGAAATATGAGGAATCAGCATCTGATCGCCGTAAACCCGATCCCGTAAAAATTGAGGGACGATGCGCACGTAAACGATGGGATTCCATCGCTGGCAATAAATATACAATTAAGCGTCGTTGATGTCGATACAAGCGTCAGGGACATTTAACGACGTGATAAAATCAGGTGACAAGTGTCACAGCCAGTGAACTACGGCGGATTACGACGAGCGATGTACAATAGAGGCAAATCCTTAGCCAGAGGGCGCGTCTCCCAGCTATAATTTAGAGCGTCCGACGATTTCTTCGATGGTACTTTAATAAAGCATCCAGTGAAAAGAACGAAAGAGAAAAAGAAAAAAAGACTGGCAGCAATATGTTCACAAAAAGATAGAAACTTCTCGAATGTATTGAGATGGTAATTAGAATTGGTGTAAGTTTACCTATGGAAGATGATGCGTCGTTTAATGTGACAACCACAATTATTTTTATGTACAATTTCAATTAGAATTTCGGCCCGGTTACACCAACGCTATTTTAGCGATTTTTAAGCGAGATTTAAACATGTCTGTCTTCATTTTTTTTTCTAAATAAATAAACACATACATATTTAGTTCTTTTAGAGCCAGAATAATGTTGGTGCAATCGGGCCTTAAAGATACTGTTCATTCATCAAAATCTATATTTCGTGAGAACATTATTACATTATATATATATATATATATATATATATATATATATATATATATTATATGTGCAATATATTAAATTATACGTAGAGACAAGAAAGTATACCTAAAAAAAAAAAATAAATGTTCTCATATATTTCCTTGAAATTGGATTCTATCATTTGATTGATCAGGCTAAGTTACTATACGTGGCGGTAAATAGACCTCTTGCCACACTAGAGGCGTCTGGCCGGCGGAAAAATGAGATTATACTGGAAATTTAGGATTCACCCTCGAACGCGCGTTTTACCACGTATTATCCGAATCCACTTTGAATCCCTCCCGGCAAGGACATTTGATTCCCCCCTTTAGACCCCGGTAGCGTCCAACCCCTGTCCGCAATGTGCTTTGCGATTTAAATTTTGTCACGGGACAAATTGCCTGACAAATCGGATTTTCGCCATCGCGACGAGTCACCAGCGATCAAAGCTCGACATTTTGCTCTCGTTTCCACCCGCTTTTTCCTCCGCTTCATCCTACATGAAGTACAATTCACGAAAATCCAATCGACAGATCATCCGAAATGATTTGAATATTTTTCATCATATTCAAACATAATCTCTTTAGCAACCTATTAATTTTAAGTACATATTTTATAAATTTATATGTAAAAGCAGTATTTTAATTTTATCAATCATAGCATTTAATTTTTTCCTCGGAAATTGAAACTTCTGATTATCTCAATACGTAATTAGTAAATTCCAAGTGACATCTCGATATAAATGTAATATGTGAATAAAATGATACTCATATAGCAACATTGCAACATTGATTTATTCGAGGAACAATGAATGAAGTCTCCGTCGAATCAGGACACATGAGGCAGAAACGACCTTTTTCTTCGCGATTCAATGGAAACTCCATGAGAACGGACGACCACCGAGTGGCACTCGCTGGCTATTTCGAGATGATGCTCAACGCTTTAATTAAGTGGCGTCTCCCTTTTCCAACGAAAGGAGCAGCTCACAAAAAATACCCTCTCCTTGTCCACGGCGAATGAAAAGCTTTCGAGCTTCGCTACGCTTACGGTACCCACCTCGGCGATCGCCATTGTCCGCCAACGTCCTATTTAAGAACAACGTGCAACAAGTATCAACATTCATCCACATCTTTTATGTTCATCTCGAGCTGTGCGGTGTATCTCTTTTTTTTATTTTTTTTTTTTTTAATTAATCCTTTTGCATATGATCAGGTTGTTTTTAATAACGATTCGTAACCTCTTATCTTTAACTCTTTAAATTTAATTTTTAATTATTCTATTTTTTATTTTAAATTATTTTATTTATTATCATTTAACGTACGAAAGAATAGATGAACACAGAATCGATATATTGTAGATCACGCTATTATAATTTTTCTTATGAAATGCCATTCTTCATTGTATAACTCTTCTTTTTATATCTGTCGAGAATTAGCAATTTTTAATTCTTTTTTAAATCTTTTCTGATAAATAAATATTCAGTTAACTTTATCTTCCTTGAGAACTTGGAAGAATGGATGTCACATTAGAGCATTCTTATATGGAAGTAATTAATGAATGGTCAATGATAATGTTGCGTCCAGAAAATTGGGCACTTGGTAGCGATTATTTCGCGATAATTGCGGCAAGGATCCCTGGATATTGCCGGACATCGTATAATTACGCGGAGTCCTTTACGGTGTCGCGATCTGGTGATTTTATCGCGGTGCCTCGGTTTAACGAGACTGTTCTGCGTAAGCAATTGCCAAAAATAAAGCAAACCGATGCATGATGCACCTCGATAATTGGCACGCAGATTATGCGGCTCGAATAACGAAAGGACACTCGAAAACGCGGTAATATATATTGTATGAAATGTCAGATGTTAAATAAAAATTACGAATTTTTCTGTACCGTTACACATACGCTTTATAATTTACGACATTGTTTAATTCGTATCAAGATAAAAGGAGAGTGACTATCACAATATCAATATTTTGCAATGAATATCACAATAAGAATAAGATAACAATGAGATAGGCACAGCAATCTACATTCGTACACCAAAGTACATTTGTAATACATTCGTAACCACTCAAATTTTACGCAGTCAAGATCACTGACTCCTTCGCAACATGATTATTTATGATTCCGCTATCATCAATATACCTTAACCTCGATAGTAGCAGTGATACCTTTTTTTCTCAGCACTCACGTCGATTGAAAAGTGAATCGAACAACAACACGAGATGTAATCTTATCAATGGGAGGAGGTGCATGGAAACGCGCAACATCTTCTAATTCACGGAATCCTCATGAATCGAGAAAGAGCGTATTTTAAGGTCGCATAAAAAAAACACGATTGCCGGTCGCGCCGGCACACATTACCCTCCTCTCCTCTTTTCCACCGTAACAATCTCTTAATGGAAAAAAGGCTTAACGGTGTAAGCGATCGTGGAGTGGTTGCGGGGAGGGCGAGGGAGGTAGCGGGGTACGCGGGGAAGAGAAGGGATGCAATTTCGCGAGGAAGATAGAGGCGACGGCCGCGGGCGAAACACGCGTTTCCAGCCTGGTCGCACACGTGGCTCTCCCGCCGACACTGTATCAATTCTGTCAATTGTCAATTCGTCCCAGCCCTGCCGGAGGTGGGATGAATAAAGCGCCGTTTGAAGTGCGGGATCCACGTAATCCCATTTGCGGCGTTGGCTGCTGGGAAAGAGACGAGGACGGAAGAAGAAGGAAAGAAAGAAGGAGAGAGAGAGAAAGAGAGAGAGAGAGAGCCGTACACACTTGCACATCCTCGCCCCCGCCATTACCCTTAGCCCTTAGATTCTGCTACCCCCCCATTTTACCCTCTTTCGTGAATTAGGTAGCCAAATTCGCTCCTTCCGCGGGATCGAATCTCATCACTAAAGCCTCCCTCGCTCACCTCCGAGAGAGTTGATTCTTCCTTCTTCTCTTTTCTTATTTTAAATTTGTTTTTCTTGTCCTCCGTCTCCTCTTTCTTCTCGTCGTCGCCTCGTTTCTCAGCCATCGCCGCACATTCGTTCCCCCGTTTCCATCCACCTCCATGAAATCTTTCTATGCACGCACCGACAGCGAAGCAATTGCAACAGAGTGCTCTCTCGCTCGCCCCGAACCTGTTCGGGACCCCCGCGGCAGAGCACCGCTCATCTGCTTAGCGATCCCTTCCTTTTTCCTTCCTCTCGCCCCGTCTCCTCGTCTTTTTCTTCGTCCTACGCGTTCTGCCGTTCCATCATTCTATCTTCCTGCTACTCGCGGGTCAAAAAACCACCTGCATGTAACACGATGCGCTTCCAATTCTTCCTTAACAAAGTCTCAACGAAGTCAGATGGAGAGGAAAAGAGAAAAAGAGAGAGAGACAGAGAGAGAGAGAGAGAGAGAGGGGGGAAGCGACTCGTTATCTGATAAAATGAAATTAATATTTAAAATAAAATATTTAAATGAAGCACAGCAAATCCAAGTATCTCGAACTTAGCCCGAAACATCGATCCACATTTGTGGAAAGGTATAATTTATACGATCGGTATTGATAGCCAGCATCATCAACGAGCCGAAATTAATCTGCGCCCTTCTTTACCCGCATTCTTCTTTCAATGAACCGCCCTCACTCTCCGACCCGCGTAACCATTTCACCGGCTTCTCTATCCTCCTCTTCATCTCTGTCGTTTCCTCTCGCCCTGCTCTCCTCCTCCCCCGTCCGCCCTCTTTTCTGGTACTCTCGCTTTCTGGCCGGCGGACGGCTATTAATCCCGTCGTAGTTGGGGTCCGGGATTATTGAAATTATTATACGGCAGCGAACCCGAAATCGGGCGACGCGGGGAGGGCATGGCGTTTCGAGATTCCAGCGCACACAATCGCACACGCGGTCGATCTCGACGCTCCCGTTTTGAGTTAGCTGTGCGTGCGTGCTGTTATGTGCCCACTCATTCTGTTTCTCTCTATCTTCATATCTCTCTCTCTCTCTCTCTCTCTCTCTCTGGGGTCGTCAGCGGCACGGTATCACCCAGGAAGCGGGGACGAGTATGAAAACGAAGGGCCACGAAATAATGAGTCACCCGGCTATCCGACTCTCGGTCCACCGTGCGAGCCCAAAATATCTTGTTCCGGTGCGCATCGCGTGCGTCTCGTGTCGGCCATTTCCACCGGAGAGAAAATGATAGCTATCGCGGGGCGGGGCGGTGGCGGCGGTAGCTACCACGAGAGACGGTAAATCCGTATTTAAAAATTAAAGCTATCCCGGAGCAAAAATGTGCAGCGGCCGTAATGGCGAGGCCGACGTCGTTAGGGTGAACCACGCGATTAGGGACCGCTTAAAGAGCGTCTACCTTTTTTTTTATCGTGGAATTATTGATAGTTTCAGAAATATAACTTACCAGTATAGACAAACAAGTGAAGAAGGTGTATATTCGGTCAAAGTGGATTTTGGTACTCAATAATATTTTTGTGTGAATTTTATAATTTTTAGTTCAAGCAAGCTACATGATAATTATATGTCTTGAAATATAATCCTAAATTGAAACTATGGATATGTAATATTATAAATTAAATTGACAAATAATTTAATAATATTGATGCTAATAATTGTCTTTAAAACACTGTAGAGTAACTTTATTGCGAAAAATATCACTTTTTAGCCGAGATTCGAATCTGAATCTTTTTTATGCGGGTATCTTAACAATTTAACTACCAATGCATGTGATGATACTAATCGCAATAGTAGTGTACTGTAAAATATCAAAAGAACAATAGTAACCCTTCAGTTAAACATTTTATTATTTTTAACACCAAAATATAAATCAATTCATTGTTTAACTCTTAAATTGTTTAAATCCATTGTATTAGTTAGATTAAGTAGGAGCAGTGACAACAACTATAGACATAATTAAACATTATTAATTATATAATATGACATTATTAATTTAACAGGTATATATTGAAAGAAAGAACGTCTTTTTCAGGAGATGATAAATAAACACGTGTATTAATATAAGTTTTCAGTCTATTATAATAAATTCAGTTAGTTCTTGCACGTTTTCAAAATTTGTATATGTACGCATGCTCTGAACATTTCGAAGACAAAAAAGGCGGAGACAATTATTTAAGATTGAAATCCTGATAAATTAATAAAAGCCGCGAGAGAACAGAAGAAACGTGAACGCATGCAGCTGTCTCTATAACTTTAAAGTTATCTCTAATCATGTATTTAATCTTACATTCCGATGTAAATGTTCTCGTTTCCTCAAATTATTCCTCGCATGCCGCTATTTAGTTTACTTTCGAATAAGTCAGAAGCCAACGGAGCTTGATCTCTCGAGCACTCTTAAAACGGAATATTCGATAACTCTGCCGCCGCTATAATGCACCTGTGCCGTATTCCTCTAACCGGCTTGCATAAATCAGCATACGATCGCCGGCGGTAAGGAAACGCATCATTGTATCATCTGTATTCCCGTGGCGATCGTGAAAGATCGTCTAAGGCAGTCTGATTTGATTTAAAAAGTATTACTTTTTTTTTCCTAGATAATATTGAGCGGGGACTGAAATTTTATTTCCAGAATATATTAAATCAATTGGAATGCGATCATACGCTGCGAGAAGTGAGTACTGCCGCGTAATGCAATCCACATTCCTGTGGCGATCGCAAAAGAGACTTGCTGATAATTTTCTCTGGAATGAATTACCGTTCTTCTCCATAAATAATCCTGTCAGTTCTGAATAAGAATAGAGATTTCATTTTCAAAATATGTAAAATATTAATCGAATAATTAATGAGTGAGTTGTGTTTATTATTATTATTATTATTATTATTATAGTTTCTGACGAGAAAAATTCGAATCTAAGCGAAAACTATTTGCTATTTCAATTATTAAATATTTATTAAATACTATATTGATTTTATTGATACGGCTATTTTCTTTAAATTGATTTTTTTAATATTTGGGATTATAAATTTTATTGTAGAGTATTCCCCGATTCCAAGATGTATCTATTATGAACCATATTGTGAGCCGTCATTATAATAATATTGTAGTTTAGTGAAAGTATAATCCACATCGTTTCACGGCGAATTATGCCATTTGCGACAATGAAATCGGAGCTTATGCCTAACTTTCCCCTACAATATAAACTGCGTGTCGAAGGAGGGAGAAGCGTGCGCATAGAGGAGTGCACTACAACCCTTTGTGACAGACGCCGCTACTTCATCGCGGTATTGTCACGCTGATCCGTGAGGGGTGCGGCCCAAAGGGGGCGTGTACGCAATTTATATATACCTACCTTCCTACCTACCCCTTTTACATTGAGGCGACACGGCGATCGCGCAGTGCATGTCGCTGAATACGACTAACCGTTATCGACCCTTGGCACATTGTTCAAGGAGGTCGCTTTCCAGAAGTTATGAGACTCACCCCTCAGTCATGGCCTTGCGTGTCCCGCGTACACTCGTTCCCTCTTTCTTGCCGTAGTGGCCGGTTATTACGGCGCTTAACGCGCCGTTTGTACGACGTCGCGTTAACTCGTTGTACTTTGTATCCGAGGATTGGACTTTCGTGAGGACAAAACGAGGAAGAAAAGGAAGGAGATTGGTATCTAAGGTAGATTGATGAATGGATAACGTGTGCAATTTTGTAACATTTTGATCTTTTGTTAGAAAAGGCTTGATATAAATATAGGCTTGATATAAAAAAAGAGATTTAATATATGCGATATTTGTCGGACACTGCAATTGTGATTTGCGAGAAAAAACATTGATAGAATAGAAATGAAGTTATTCCAAGTTGTTGCTGTTCGATAAGAATAAACGTCATTGTATTATCATTTAATTCTAATCATTAACTTTAAAACTACAGAACATGTATTATGTATCCTTAATTACTGTTATGAAAAAACTATTCCATTTTGGAGCGTCCTGTTTGAAGTGTAAAATGCAAGTGATCTTTCGTTTTATGGCGATTGATAAAAAAAAAATTTACATTTTTATAACCTAGAACCTTACAGTACTATACACATTTTATCAATCATCAAATTTTTGCTTCGGTTTCATTTTGTTCCTAGTCGTAGATAATTTTTTTAATAGCATTAAACATTGGAAATAACTAAAAAATATATTATTTAATTTGAAATATTTATTATTTCCTTATATACGAATAATTGAGAATTTTTATTGTAGACACATCGGTGGCCTTCATAAAGATCGTCACGTTAAATGATCTCAATAATCTTACGTCGCTCCATGACGTCGCAAGCACCGAGAATAAATTAATAACCACGTACGCTTAATTGACGTCAGGTTCGCGCGTTCGTTCAGATTAATGGGAGCTTCGTGCGTACCCCGAAAATCAACTGGGATAATAACTCGTCCCATCGATCCTCCTGAAGCGCGAAATTAAAATGTAAATTGAGAAACGCGCGCGCGCGCGCGCGCGAGGCGGTAGTTGTAATTGATTTACGAGGCGCGATCGCGATTGCGTCTCGCCCGCGTACGTGAGATCGAACGGCGCGCACCGATAAATCCGTAAAACGTTCGACAGGTGTTCCCATGGCAAGGAGGAAGTGATTTTGCACGGCAGTTAACGTCGTAAAGTGCTAATGTGCGAATTAATATAGCGGTCACTTCGTAACGTTGGTCGCGCATCACGAATCCTTGGCGGATATGACCGTCTCTCGCGTGTAAGTATCATATCTGCACGCTCACTATCACACGTACACGTAAATCGCGCAAGTCAGCCGACTCGTCAAAATAACTACATTTAGGCCTAAACGTCTTCCCGACATCCTACTTTCTTGGCGACGTTCACCTGAATCGATGTAAGGCGAAACCGGCAATAACCTTACGTAAACGTTAAGTATCTATACTTTCTTCTTTTCTTTTTTTTTTCTTAATTTCAATACTTGCATTCATGAGAAACGGAAACAATTCATTGCGAGTCAAGGTTTTCATTTCGAAAACACGAAATGGTACATGAAACGATTAAAAAAATAATAATAATTTTAAAAATATATGTCTTTTGAAAATATATAGATAAGATCAAATTTATGTAATTGATTAAAAATTAATATCTGTAACTCCATATGTTATGCTTTTACTATAATTATTTATCGTAATTATTTTCTTTAATTTGTAACTAGAACATATATATTCTCTAACTTTTTTGGAGTGAAATCTTACTTCAAAAGACTGAAAATTGAGCCAATTTTGAAAAAAGAATGAAAATATTTTCACTCTTGAACAAAATTTTTACTCCTTAGGAATAAGATTTTATTCTTTTGGAGTAAGATTTCGTTCTTTTAGAGTGAAAGTCACTCTAAGAAATGAAGTCTCATTCCAAAAAAAGGAATGAGATTTCATTTCTTGGGAGCAAATCTTTAAAATTTTGTTTCAAAAAAGAGTGAAAATTTACCACTCTCATTTAAGAGTAAAAAGTTTTCTTTGTGTTTTAAAGATTGGCTCAATTTTGACTCCAAAAGATTTAGAGAGTATCATAATTTTATATTTCACTATTTTATTTTTCGCATTTTACTCTATTCATGTAGGCTCATTATCACACTATATTTATGCTAAATTCAAATATTACAATTTTTTTATATGGTTGAAAATTTTAAAACTTCTAGAACGGATAACAAAAAATTTCAGTAGATCCCAAGGATCCATATGTTTTTTTAGATCGTGACAAAAGGTATGTGTTTTTGTTCATGGATTAAAGAGAATTTATCGCGAAAAAAGTAAGTGAATTTTTTTCCTTCTTCTTCATTTTCTCAACGAGAACATCACGTCGCGCGACAAGCAATCGGTTGCGGTTCGTTGCAAACGAACAGAGCTTGCCGAAATATCTGCTCGACTCTGGCGCAATTCACGCCAGGATACCTTTCTCTCGATTAATTACCGTGACGACGGTCTCGACGTTGGGCTCTTTTCCTTCAATTAATTCATATTTCGTGCCGCTCGCGTCGATGACCGGATTCGGTATCGCGACATTCGCTTTGGCGGATCAACTTCATTCGGTCGGCGGAATGACACGACAGGATTCGAATCCGTTGCGTGTCTACCTGGTCCGAGAACACGGCCATCCGACCACAAAAGTAATTGGCGGCGTGCTGCTTGCGATTCGTTTAATTGCTGGGTCACATTCTCCTCTCGAAATTATCTTTCCAAGTATCGTTTCTGAGCCGGTCGAATCGTTTCTGTCATTCCTACCGGACTTGACAAATTCGGGACTCGAGTATTCTGTCGATACGATCGTCTTTCCGTCTCTTTCCGTCAGCATGTGGAGCTCTTTACGAGCTCATTAATAATCTCGCTGTACGGAAGCGTAAACGTGGCTCATTATTTTTCCCGTTATGTTGGCGGGATTCTCAAATAAACGAGGTCAAAAGGGTTTGTGTGACCTTCTCTCTCTATTTATCTCTATCCGTCTCTCTGTCGTAGTTTTCTTACACGTCACATTTATTCCAACGTTAGCTATCATCTATAAAAAAGGAAAAGGAATTTGCTTGTAATATAGAGATAGACATATCCCATCGCAAAACTTCCCGCTTATATATAGACGTTTACATACATAATGAGTAACACGACACAATACGGTATTTTCTTGACTATCTATATATTGTCTTCTTGGTTCCGTGATACAGTACTCACCAAGACGATACATACGTATATGTACACGTTTTAACTCCGTTTACGATCTTATGTTCATAGATAACATAAATGTAGTTCATTTTTTCTCGTTCATTACGATAGGGATCCTCTTCTGCCCATTCGATTAACAGCAGCGGAAGAATCCGATTGTCGCTCTTTTTCTCAGAATATATTAGAGCCAATCTTGATAAAGACGACGAACCTGTTGTAATCCTTAGCCGCGATAAAAAGGGGAGACCTATTTCAATCTGTCGGTCGACGCTTAGATTCCATCGTGTCCATGTTTCTCATTAAACGTTTATTATCTGGACGACGCAAGGTACTGCATAAAATTGGTACACTTCCTACGGTACGATAATGCACGGCAATTCGTGTCCCGTCAAATATGTCGTTATTGCGTCGTTATTCACGTGACGGACCGCCCCCTCGATAGACTAACAAATGAAGTTCGCGAGATACGGCCAACTGGCGAAACGCACGCACTTGCCATGAGCCCGCGTCATAAACACGCGCGATGATGCTCCCTTACGTCCCGACCTTCCTCACGTAAAATCGTGACCGACAACAACGGAGCGATGGCCAAGCCCGAGCGATCTCGCGACCGGAAGTACTCGGCACTTCGGAGCGAACGCCGGGGTTATGCATATTTCTCACCGACGGATACCGCGAGATGATACCACGCAGCATGACGCGGCGGAACGCCGCGCCGGTAGGCTGCAAGTGGATTATTGTCCGCCGGTCTTATCGCAGAGGCGAAAAAAAAAAGACGACCGACGTTGGACAAGTCTCGGCGTTCCCGGAAACGTGAACGGAATATAAACGTTTCTGTTAGATTAGTGCAGATAGAGCGCTTGTGTAACGTTGGATTTCATACGTAAGGGTCGCGATACGTTCAGCAACAATAACCTCCGGGAGCACGCGACCGTAATATTGCAACGTACCGACTGTAAAGTCTCTCTTTCTCTCTCCCTCTCTCTCTCTCTCTCTCTCTCGCTCGCTCGCTCGCTCGCTCTTTCTCTTTCCTCGCCACGCCGCATCGCACCGACTTTACCGGGTAATTAACTGTCTGCGATCGCGATGCGCCGCGTCGTCACATCGGCCCTCGGTATGCACTTCAAGTCCCGATCGAGTCTTGGGAGCCTGGGATCGCGCGCTGAGAATCCATGGACGTTATTCTCGTTCCAGGGCCGATCTTTTCTTAGCGGTCGGATGCTTTTAATCCTTCCTTTTGCCTCGAGGCATGCATGTGTACGCTGTTAAACGAATACTGAAGCGAGTTTGCACTGGCAATCTATGTTGTAAGTTGTAACTGAGTCTTTTATCTCTTTACTCTTATCTAGCTAGCAGTGCTACTTGTAATAATATGGATGGAAAGATCAAAATAAAATTAATTGCTATTAATCACTCTAATTAATACTGGAATATTAATCTTTTTTTTTATATATGGGATATAGAAAGATAATTCGATTTGAATAACAACAAACTACAAGAAAATTTAGTTTAATCATAATAGTATAAAATAAATAGACGGAATAAACTCGATAAAAATTATAGAGAGATATGAAGTTTTTGTTATTTTATTATATTATTATTGCGTGTAATTTAACTTTAAGGAAAATTGAAGTCGGGGAGGATGTTCTACAATGAGTTGGAAACACCCCGTTACCAATCGCAATTGCTTTGCGACAGTCAATCGCGAACGACGGGGTGTTTCCAACTCATTGTAGAATGTCCTTTAGAGTTTTACGTGTTATCAACACGATAACGAGAACATAAAAATAACATGAAATAACCAAGAAATAAGTATTTCTTAGTTAAATATCTTTGATCACGAAACTTCTTGTTCCCGCTTTTACGTATTAACACACAGTAAACTCTTTCGAGACTTAAGAAGTCAATTACTGTGTCCGTAAAAGTTATGATCCTTATTACATCGGCGTGTTTGAACGCAAAACCGTAAAATTATTTCCCGCCGTATGTCGTTGATGCACATCAGAAATCACTGCGTAGCGTGAACACGGAAAAATTGTTGCTGGCAGTTTCTCCACCTCTCTACATTGATTTTCTGGAACGGCAACAATGTGAAACCGGTCTCTCTTAATACACAGCAGTTCCGTTACCAATCCCTGAAATTAGTGTACGCTTTGAAGCATCTTCTCCGAGAACCAAGAAGCGAACCGAAGAAAAAAACAATGCGCTTTCGAATTTAATTAACGGCTTGGGGGCGCGCAGTACGAATTATAATTTTTCTAAACTTTTTTTCTTAATTCCCTAAGCTTGTATAATTATTTTCCTTAATTCTTTGCGACGTATAAAGTGGTGAAAACGTAAATCAATTTTATAAATCCTAGTTTAATTTTACAGCCGAAATGTAGGTATTCAGAAGATTCTGTAAATTAGACGTATAAATTAGATTTATGTGACTCTGCAATTTTATTAAAAAGACTTATTATGCATCTACATCTTTCGTATTTAACATTTGATATCAAAATTTTTTAGAGCCGCTTTTCTTATCCCTACCAAATTCGACGTATGAAGACGTGATTCTCAAGATGTAGCGAATTCCGAACGCGACGGCCGCGAGCCGAGATATCAATCCGTCAAATCAACGACTCGCGCCAAAGCTTTCGCTCGTGCGCCTCGTGTGTATGAAGCGGTCTATTTAAAAGCAGCAGATATCCGTGATCTCTCTGGAAAGAGTCTCGAGATGGAAACTCGATCCGACACATCATCGGCCCGTGATCCGAGACCCGGACGTGCGAGATATAACTGGAAATGAGATAAAGAAAATTGCGAATAATTCAAATCCAAATTGCCACGGACATATTCACCGACAAACAGTGATTCGATCGCGAGAAGGAGGGCATGGTAGATGAAAGAAGAGAGAAACAGGGAGACGGAGAGGCAAGAGAAATAGAGAGAGGGGGAGAGAGAGAGAGAGAGAGAGAACGAGCGCAAGCGCGCGAAACCACTCTACAACTTTTGATATCGATGCATCATCTCTCGATCCTCGCACCGGCTTCTCTGATCGATTTTCATTCCGCGGGTTGCATGGCGGCTCGCTATCCGGGTGCTATCTTCAACCACCTCACCTTCGTTGACTCGTATCTACGGGGTGCCCAAAAAATAGCCGTGTAACGAAATACTCGGCACGAGATTCACATATTCACAGAATTATTAATGCGATTGGTAAAATTAACGCGGTCAAAATAGAATGACATGATACTGAATAGATCGAATTTAGTCCAATATGCCATTTCGAAATGCTAATTGCATAAAACAGCTTAATACACATAGAGAGAGACACAAATCGTTCGAATTTCCGTGCCGATACATCCATATTACTGACAGAATATGCGAGATAGTCACGAAGATGAAAATAAATAACCCACTGTTGCTAACTTTAAAATTCACAAGAAAAGAAGAAGCTTCGAATAATCAGGACTCTTCTTGCCTATTATAACACTCTGGAAGCGAATACTCGAGAGAGACACCTTGTATAAAGGTACATTTAAGGCCCCCCCCCCGCTCTACAGGTAGTGTAAGATATCAGCTAAGAAACGGGCCCGTCCGAGACTTTACGACCGCTCTTATAATTATCTCCAATAAATATCTCCGCGGCACGAGAGCGTATATCGAAATACTTCGGCGGGTCAGAGGTGAGCTCCTACCTCCATCTTTCGATCAACGCGTTTCTTTTGGTCGCCCCGCGCGTTCTCACTGATAAATTTATAATGTTAAGCTCGCGAGAGAGCGCAATATCGCGAAAGGGCCGGGACGTTTTCCCCCCCGCTGCAATAAGGAATGGGCCCTCTTAATAAGCCATAAGGTGACCACACGCGAACGCGGGGATAAAATCACTTCGTCCTCCTCCTCCTCCTCCTCCTCCTCCT
>Ga0157364_1002393_pt1 | contig 17395 bp, 6 predicted proteins | sample AttsexASBM2_FD_111476 | JGI IMG/M metagenome (GOLD analysis project Ga0157364, IMG submission 111476) | Fungus gardens microbial communities from leaf cutter ant in Ribeirão Preto, State of São Paulo, Brazil - Atta sexdens ASBM2 | ecosystem: Host-associated > Fungi > Mycelium > Unclassified ... | reverse complement strand
TTTAATAATAATTACTTAATAAATTTGATTTATTTACTAGTTCTTACTATTTTCGAATTAATTTTGTTCATTAGTTAGTAATTTTGTAAAATTTTTTAGTGTGGGATTACATTATTATTTAAGAGGCATTATATCCTTTTTTGGATTTTTCAAACGTTAACATGGCGAATGCTCACGTGACTGCAACGTGGAGATCAAAGATGTCGACACGAAGTGTCCTTACTAGTTATATACTGTGGTTAAACTACATTGGTGAAAACGGGCATTATCTCCCACTATTTTACCTGCGCATACATTTTTCGGAACGCTTCTCCTTTCTAATCTACCATATGAATATGTATGTTGTGTAGATATACGTCATTATCCAAGGATACAAAATGGACTTTAAACGTGAGCGATTTAATTCTGCCTCATCATTATAGAATTGGTTTTCTCTTTTATAGAGACGGTCAGAAGAGACGTGAAAGTTGACTTGAGCGTTATATGTGCGGTTTACAAATAGTTTCGAACATTTTTTACAGTGAATATTTTTCGTAGAAAAATGCAGGAATTACGATTTGATGGCCGAGTGGTTGTGGTAACGGGAGCTGGTGCAGGTAAATATTTCTTTTTTTCTTTTATTTTATTTTATTAAAAAAAATTTTGTTTTCACATTTTTTTATCACACTTTTATCACTCCTTTTCAATTAGCGTTATATACAAAACAAATCATCTGATTACATTTTATGATATTGAAAGTTTTTCTCGATTTGACTCAACTTTATAATATTGTGTATTTTACGTAGAAAACGAATATGAAATTAAAAATCATCACTCTCAGGTAAAACGTTGCTGTCAGTAATAAACAATTACATATTTTTTTATCACAATGCACTTTAATATCTAATTTTTCCATGTCCTTTTTAATTAGAAGTTTTTAATATGATAGGCAGGGAAAGAGAATTCTCTCGCTCTCCTTCCCTACACTTACACTTGTTGTTACGATTTGTGGATGTGACAGGTTTCTTAATCATGTTTTAACACTTCATAACTTTGTTTGCTTTAGAGACGATTTTTTCCTTTCCATATTTTACATAATAATCAAAATGCATAATATTACAAAGTTTGAGCTAAATTGGTGAGACCGTTTTTATCAAATATAATTTTTAATTATTTTGTAGTTAATACTGTTCATCAATTTCAAACCAGAAGGATTCAATAGAAATTTTATAACATAATAAGAATAAAGTTCTATTTATACAAGAAAGTTATTTTTTATAAAAAATCAGTAAAAAGTATATATAAATATTTTTTATTTGTTACATTTTGACTATAATTGAAAGTAATTCGCATCTTGAATAATATATATCAGCTGTTGTCATATTGAAGCTAATATTCTTATATATGTAATGTATAAATAATTTCCAGGATTGGGACGTACCTATGCATTGTTGTTCGCATCCAGAGGTGCCAGCGTAGTTGTAAATGATTTAGGAAGCAACAGACATGGAGATGGAAGCAGCACCAAGAGTGCGGATGCTGTGGTCGAGGAAATTCGACAAAAAAATGGTTAATATTTTAATGTGATGTTCTTTATCATTTTTTTAGCTTATCAAAATTTCTGATTTGGATCCATGTAACTTTTTCTTTAGAACAGATATGTCAAAGGTCAAAATTTTTTATGTATATATTCAGGGTGAGTCACTTTAAGTGATATGCTGAAATATCTTGAAAAATACAAAAGATATAGAAAAATATTTTACACAAAAATTGCTTAGTTTTTATTAGAAAATAGAAAGAAAATGCTGATTTTGATTGATCTAGAGGAGACGTTCTTAAAATCGAGTTAAGATTACCTAAAATTTTTTTAATGAAAGTCCTATTTTTTATTTCATGCTCATATAGCTGATGTCAAGGCCTTTTCAAAATACGATAATAATATATTTTTTTTTCATTAAATACTTTACAAGTTATGGGGTTTGAAAGTTAACAGGTCACTATAAAAAATTTTATTTTTCTGCATTTCTAAAAAAAAAGTTTGATTGACCCTGTGGTAATTATATAGTCAAACATACGTTATTGGTGTTTATATAAAAAAAAATGATTTTTTGAAAATACTACACATATTTCTCTCTTCTGAATTATATAAAATATGTATCATATATATAAATTTGAGTCCTTTGTTTTTTTAAACATCTATGTGTTTTTCTCATCTAAAGTTTTTCTAATGTTTTGCGCAAGTATTTAAGATTTATCTCTTACATTTAATTCTGCATTACACGTTAAGGGTAATTAAATGATAAGCATATGATAATAATCTTTTAGGAGGCAAAGCTGTCGCGAATTACGATTCTGTGTTAGACGGTGAAAAAATCATTAAAACTGCAATTGATTCATTTGGCCGCATCGATGTAGTTGTTAATAACGCTGGTATTTTGCGAGATACATCATTTGCAAAAATGACGGAAGATAAGTGGGGTATGTATATGAAATAAATTACAATATTTCCTTGTTTGGTACTGTGATTTTCAGAATGCCTTGTATGAATCTATATGTATTCACATGATTTCTTTCAGACATCATACACAACATACATCTGAAAGGTGCAATGAAAACGACACAAGCAGCATGGCCCTACTTTATTAAGCAGAAGTATGGCCGTATAATTTTTACATCGAGCAATAGCGGCTTGTATGGAAACTTTGGTCAATCCAATTACAGTTCGGCAAAACTTGGTCTTGTAGGATTAACTAATACACTAGCCGTTGAAGGCTCAACGAAGAATATTTATACCAACGTAATAGTACCCACAGCTGGCTCGCGTTTAACAGAAGATATTATTCCACCAGGTGAATTGTCAATAACATCTATTTTGTAATAATTCTTATGAGATTTTAATTCTTAAGTTTTATTAATTAAAATATATGAAATGTTATTTCATATATTTTAATCTTATTATTTATATTACTTAATTCTTAATCTTGATAAGAGATTGATAAGTAAAATTATTGTTAAAAAATATTTTGCTACATTTCGTATTTAATAAAAGAAGTCACAAGAATTTAGAGCCGATTATGTATCTTAAAATAAGGTGAAAATTACAAAAGTGAATGAATTTATTAATTATCACCTCATTTCAAGATATAAATTCAATCCTCTGATATACATACATACGCAAATGCATTTTGCTAAAAGAACAAATTGAAATATTAATTGATATTTCGCAGATTTCTTTGAGCAGTTGAAGCCTGAATTGATAGCACCCGTTGTCTTTTGGCTGTGCCACGAAGATTGTACAGAAAATGGTTCGATGATTGAAACGGCATTGGGCTGGGCTGGCAAATGTGAATATCAAAAATATTTAGCCTCATAACTGTTAATATCTGTAAAGAAAATACAATTTTTAACGAATAATTGTTTTCGAAATTTCATATTGTTTAAAATAAGCAGCTACCTTATATTCTTATAAATTTTTTCATTTCTTTCACTGAAATTAGTATAGAAATATTGCAAAAATGAATGTAAAAGATGCCACGTTTGAATTTATAGGTCATATAATTCGCTCTGCGGGTTGTGTCTTACGACAAAATTTATCGGTTGACGTTACACCAGAAACCGTACGAGAAAATTGGTTGAAAATAACAGACATGACATCGGCAAAACGATTCAATTCGATCCAGGTAAAAAGAGTATATTGAACCATGTATATTGAACTTGACATTTCTTATCCTACAATCTCTGTTTAGGAAGTAACGACAGAACTATTCGGAGTTCTCGAGAGAATGAAAAGTGGTGCTTCTTTAAATGATGTAAGTTATGTATCCGTAAATCTTCTTTGTGGATTATAGAGTTTATTTTTTATCATTTCCATTGTTCACAGGTAGATCATATCTTAAAGAATGATTATAACTTCCGGGACATTATACTGTATGCACTTGGAGGTACGTTAAGCAGACTGAATATATAATAGATTCATGAATTTACGCAATTTAATGTAAATTTATCGGGTTTTGTTCAGTTGGTGCTACGGTTCAAGAACCAAATGACATTCGTTATTTGTATGAGAATGCTGACGAGTTTTCGATTTTACCCACTTTCTTTGTTTTGTATGGACCTATGGGCTGCATGAATTCTTCTATCGTGCAAAATGCTGTTCCATTTACATTTAATCCAACACAAGTATGACTAAGGTTTTTTTTTAATTGCGTTATTTTATTTGATATTTTTAAATTTATTTTGCATTGATATTTGTAGATACTTCATGGCGAGCAATATCTAGAAATTCATAAACGATTACCTACGGAAGCCACAGTGGAGACGCGCTTTAAAATTCAAGACATCTTGGATAAGGGAAAAGGCACTGTTGTCTTAATCCAACGTATGTAAATTTTATAATTTATATGAAACGATTGGATCGTCACAATATGCATAATTAATGTATGTATTTAACGAGCATTTGTGATACGAATACAATGTTAATGATTAATCTCATTAATGTAAGATATTTGTAATTTGGATGTAATAACCGTGAAAGATGTGCAATAATGTATAGTCTACGTAAATACATATGTAACTTTTCGTATTTCTCTAGATGATACTTACGATGTAACAACCGGCGAAAAACTATCGAGTGGGCAGATGTCTATATTTATCGTCGGCTCAGATGGTTTTAAAGGAAAACGAACATCGACGTTTGTCATTCCAACCATAGATCCTCCCACTCGAAAACCGGATGTAACAGTTTCACAAAAGACTAGTGATGATCAGGTAAAAAAAAAGAATATACTTATTAGACTTATTTCTCAAAAATTTAGAATTTACGTTTTAAATATACTTAAAGAAATAAATAATATTGATAAATTTGAAAACTAGAACGCTATTTTGAAAATTAAAATTAATCTTATTATCATATTTACTTTTAAAATCGAATAGATTTATTTTCAGTTTCTTAGTATATTCATAAATGTAATGAAAATATTCGAATGTCTTGTTTTAAATTTTGTATTTTGAATACGTTAAATTATACAATGACATTTTGGTATTATCTTTACAGGCTGCTTTGTACAGATTGAGCGGAGATTTTAATCCTTTACATATTGATGCTGATGTTGCCATGATGGGAGGATTCAAAAAACCGATATTGCATGGATTGTGCTCTCTGGGATTCTCTATCCGTCATGTTCTTCAAACTTATGCTGCTGGAGATGCACATTTATTCAAATCCATTAAGGTATAATTATCGAATAAGAATATAATATTCATAAAGTTTCAAGATGAATGATTTTTTACTCAAAATAATTTGAAATGCAAATTAAATTCATAATTCAATAATATGAAAAAGATTTATCTGTTATAATATGACAGTATGAACGCTCATCAGAACGTTCATACTTTTACGTCGGAAATCTTGAAAATAAGAGAAATTATACTTTACATTGTAGAGTCTATAATATGAAAAAGAAATATTTTTGCTATCCTAAACAATACTGAGATTAACAGTACTTAAAATAAATCATCTTTATATATATATATAAAAAATTTATATCTTTTTAGTAAGAATAAGTATTGTCACAAACTAGATCTCTATTTCGAAATTCACATTCTCGTTTTAAAAATGTGTGTGAAAACAAAATTATATTATATTACAAGAAAATATTTGATAACCCTTGTTCAAAAACCTCGTGAACTTTTGTGCATTAATTATCATAGTAATATATGTAATATGCACACTCATGGTCTGCTAAAACAATGTAGTTATAAATAGCAGTTACAAATCACAATGAGCATAAAACGTGATAGCAGTGTTCAGTGGTAAACATTTGTTAACCGAGAAACATTTGTGTCATCAACATAAGTCAGTGTTAAATTCGGATAATTTATTAAGTTAATTATTATAATAATTAAATTATTTTAATTATTATAATAATTAAATTATTTTTCATCATAAAAGATAAATATATATGTTTAAAAAATGTAATAATATAATATGTTAAGAAAAACAATAAATAAGATAAACATTATGATACTTAGAAGAAAATCGTGCTATTTTGAATTTTGTTTTATAGTAGTTTATTGTAAAATAAAGTTTACAATTAATTAATTTGATAGTTTTGAATTCATTAATAATGTAATGAAACTAAATTCATGCAATCTGCAATATTTTTTTTATCTTGACCACATACTGTTTATTTTATATACATATATTGTTTATCTTAACAATATTTGTATTATCCGTTTTGATTAAATTATTTCAATGACCTATAGATTCTGTAATCAGAGATTATTTTATAGTATCTATTTACGTAAGCTTGACTACGATCCATTTAATGCTTCAAAGCATTTTTTTGATTGGTCAGTTAGTAAAATTCTTTCTTCCGATTGGTCAAAAGCTTCGAAGCATTTATAGCTAAGTGGACCGCACCCCTTATTTGCGGCAAGGAGGCATTTAGTGACATTCCTTACGGATTTAATGTGATTTAACATCTTTGTTTAATATAATATTCTAGGTAAGATTTGCAAAACCAGTTATACCAGGTCAGACTCTACGTACTGATATGTGGCGTAACGGTAACAGGATACATTTTCAAACATCTATCCACGAGACCGGAGTACCAGTTATTACAGGTTAGTAATAACTGGTACTCCAGTCTAGTACAGAATTTTATATATATTATTTTATTTATTATTTCGATGAATTTTTTTTTAAAAGTAGCAAGATAAGAACGGTTAATTTTATTTTGCAGGTGCTTACGTTGATCTGTTGGAGGTAAAAATGGGATTACCACGAGCAAATCTGTGTTCTGCAAAAACAAATCTGGATAGTGATGCTATATTTGTAACTATCAGTGAACAAGTGAAACAGAATCAGGATGAGGCTAAGAAAATTAATGCGGTCTTCCTTTATAATATTACCGTTGATGGGAAACATATATCTGAATGGAGTAAGTAACTCCGGAAAATGTTGATAATATGTCTAAGAAATTGCGATATTTAGGCATGTGCTCTATTAAATAAAAACGGCTAAAACGGAAATTTTTAATATCAATTAAAAAAATTTTTTTATTCGGCATGAATGCAATGTATTTTAAACTTTCTGAAGTGCTCAAATTGTCTCATAGAGATCTTTCGTCAATAGATAAACAGATAAACTATCAACCATTTGTTATGATCATATTTCACAGTTCTTCGAAAGTTCAATAAAAAACAAAAAATATTATTTGTGTGTACCCTAAGTAATATTTGCTTTTGATTGATAGCTCTCGATTTGAAGAATGGTGAGGTACATAAGGGAAAACCTAAATCTGGGAAAGCAGACGCGACACTTACTTTAGAAGATAAAGATATGGTTGAAATCGTAAGTTGGTCAAATTAGTGTAAAAAATAAACAGTTATTTTTTTTTCTAAACAATATCATTGTTGCAGGCATTAGGAAAATTAAATCCACAATTGGCATTTATGCGTGGGAAATTAAAAATAACTGGAAATATTATGCTTGCGCAAAAGTTAAAAAGTCTTATGGAAACTAACAAAGCAAAGTTGTGATTTTTTAATTTTGTTATTATAGTTCTATAACGTAATTTATGTGATTAAGAAACGAAATAAATTACGAATTTTTTTACATAAAATTCAATTGAAAGTATTTGTATAGGCTTCTTACATATCTTGTTATTATTTGTTCTAACAGAAACTTTTATGCAGAATTTGTTATATAGTCTGGGGTTAATCTTAATTTTATGATTTGATAAACCTGTATTGTAATACATTTATAATAAAGTTATCAACTGAAGGATTTTGCTTATAATTTGCAAAAATGTATAGTTAAGTATGTAAAATATATTCTACTCACTAGAATAAAAAGAAATGTAAGATTCATTTTTTAAATACATAGATAAAAAGATTTATATTAGATATATATATATATATATATATATATATATATATATATATAAAGATTTTGCAGCACATACGCACGCACACACACACACACGCACACATATATTTACATGACGCAAGAGAATTTTGTCTACACACAAAGAAAGTAAAATATATCTTAGGAATATCGTTAAAAAATAAAATGTACAAGAAAAAAAGCATGTGAACAAAAGAAGAGAAGAAAATCTTTGGTTTAACATAGGTCTTAATAATTATAATCGTCAGATTATTTTTCAAACTGATGCATTTTAATTGTGTTAAAATGCATTAGTTTCAAAGAACGCAACAGAGCTTCCTCGATCGCGGTTTTTTCAGTACGGCTTTAATAGCTTCCACAAAAACCTCTTCAAGACCCTCCTGTTTTATTGCGGAACATTCGACGTACTTGATTGCCTTTATCTTTCTTCTCATTTTGTTGCAATCTCGGGGACTAATAATATCCATAGCTTCTTGATGATTTCTAAGATCTGCCTTGGTACCTAATGTAAAATAATATTCGTGTGGAAAACAAATTTATAACATAAACAAATTTATACTAAAAAAAAATTTATATTAATATATATTTATATTAAAAAAAATTATAAGAGAATATAAAAAGTATTTAAAAAGATTAAGGCACTTATCATTTTAATTAATGTAGTTAGACTTATCTTGATAATAAGAATTACATTTCTCTGTCAATGACTGCATTTAACAGAGAAAGCAGCTTTGCAATTGTGATAAAATTCGCTAAAGTAATTAATCTTGCCCTTAGTATCTCACTGGATATAAATGTATAAACCATTCATATTAAAGAATTTCATAAGTGCAAAGCTGCTTTCTCTGCACAGTCTATGGTTAATCACTAAACTGATGATTTTGTAGTGAATAAATTTAAAGTTACCTCTATAAATTATTAGTGATTAATTATAACTAGAAAAACAATTTTTACATTATCAAATTAATCAGATAATAAAAAACCGATTCTAAACGATCAAAAAGAAAATTACTGCGCAGGCATTTGTATTCCTGTTTCTTCATAATTGTTTCACAAATCTTTTATTTCTGTTTAATATATAAAATGCACTTACCCACAAGTACAATTGGCACATTGGGACAATGCGCTTTGAGTTCCGGATGCCATTTACTTGCTACATTTTCGAAAGAACTACGAGCACTTACAGAAAAACAGACCAGGAAACAATCAGTCTGCAAAGAAGAATAAATGCAAGATTATATATGCACGAATATCTAAAGATACATTTTTTTTTAGAATAATAAAGATGAATAAGTCGATTTGATTATTGAAAATAGATGATGAAAATTTTTCAGAATATTTATTTAAATTTCAGAATTTTTAAGAACTAATTTATTATTAATTCTTAAAAATTCTGAAATTTAATTTTATAACTTTTTTGAAAATCTCTCATTCTATAATTTTTGATGAAATCTAAAAAAGTTTTTTTTTTTTTTAGAATTAACAGAATGAAAAATCATAAAATATTTTAGAATTAATATATATGACAAATTCTAAGAAAAGATGTAAACTTCTTCAGTATTTTTGAAACAAATCCCAATTAATAAAAAAAAAATGAGAAAGTTTTCATTAGAAAAGTTATCACATACGTTTGGATATGATAACGGTCTAAGCCTCTCATAATCTTCTTGACCAGCCGAGTCCCATAATGTCATTTCGAATTGTTGTCCACCTATGCATATACTGTCAACGTAGTTATCGAAACTGTAAATAACAATCGAATAAATGAAATAATAGATTACAGTTCTATTGAACAAATTAAATATTTTAAAAACTCTAACACATTTTTAATATAACGCAGGAGAAGAAATGAGACAAATACGCAGAAGAAGAAATGAGACAAAAGCATATAAACAAACAGATCTAGAATACTCTACTAGCAAAGAGCTGCTGCATTAACTTAATGCATTATGATATTTACACGGTAGGTACATATTCCGTTGGGAATTCCTTCTTTGTGTACGTGATAAGCATACATGTTTTTCCAACCATACCATCGCCAACGGTCGTAATTTTAATTTTAATTGGTTTGTTTCGAGACGTCATCTTTGTTTTCCCTATAAAATAAAAGCTAATTACATAACTTTAATAATTCGTGTCAGTGTTACATAAACATTATTGATCCTATAAAAACGTAATTACATAATTTAAACGTTTCAACTTTATTCGCATTCCTTTCATATTTTTTAAAAAAGAATAAATTTTTTAAATAAGTTTATTTTCAGTACAATCCCATTTTTTGTCATCTGTTTGACAGACTACTCGATGGTGCAGTGATTCCGTCACTCCTTAAACTGAAAAGACAACAACAGACACTTCCGGCCACTGTATGGCATCAAGGCTATTCCTCAAGTTATACGTTGTATCGCGCATACCAATGAAATAAGAAACGACTATTTTATTCTTATCACTGTTAAACTAATATTATATCGTCTTACAAATTATATGCGAGGTAAATAACTAAATTTTCAATATTTTGTGTGTGGTTAATTAACTATTACATGCAAGTCTCATCAGACACAAATTGAATTAAAATTATTAAGCATAAGTTTTTACAACGTATTAACTCGGAAACATTTATAAAACAACGTGAAGATTGTATCTCGCTCATCAGTGTATTTGAAATGATCCTTTCGTATAATCAAGCAAATTGGAACAAAAAAAATTTGAAATCTCAGTGTTGTTTGATTTTTTCAAAACGAATCAGGTTTTTCTCGTCTCTCATCTAGATATCACGCCTTGAGATTTATCTTTTTATTCAAGCGAATTGATAAGCCAGAACCCGCAAACGTTCCTTTCAATAAGATGTGTACATTCATTCGCGAGGGCTGTTCGGAACTTACTGGTATTTCTTATCAAGTACGGTCATTATCAACGCGTCGTCCGGTCGACTCTCTGACTGTATGATCTGCCTGAATAGCAACGGCAAGGATTGATAATATGTCGCGATAATCATTATCGCGGTCCATTCATATTCGGATAATTTCATCCGAAAATTATTGCTTGTACAGCTATACAGTAAGATTGATTACAAATACAATGCGTTCTGATATAGATATATCTTGTGTCAAATGTAATTAACTTAATCCCTTCTTATTATTAACACTGAAAGTAATTTTCATATTATATCATCTGATGATCCTGATTTTATTCAATTATTGTACAAGTATAAATTTTTTTTGTATTATCATTTTGCATTATTTTGTTAACAGTGATCAAGAAAATAAGGCTAGATTTAATGAAAAAAAGACAAAATTTTTGTCTGTTGCATCTCAGGTAAATTAATTTTTAATAAAATTGTCAATAATTTATTAGTTTCTATAAAAAGCAATCTAAACTACTAAATTGAAAATTACTTTTATAAAACTGTAAGTTAAGATTCTCTAGATTATGAATAAATATTGACGAAAGTGAAGGTATCCGCCGAATGACTCATTACGTTATGGGATATGGCAATTGCTTAATTAAAACACGCGTGCAAGTTAGAGTCATATTTCCTAATTTGTGTTAAGACCCGCCCTGATGACACTGAGGTCAATATACTCTCGGGACAATTTCAGTTTGCGTGTTGACTGAAAGGGAAGAGAAAATTCCCCTCTGTTTACTCCTTTTTATTCCCCGCAAACATGCTCTAAAATTTTATCTGCCAAAAAAGTAAAATTAGTAATTAATGTTGATTGTGGAATTAATAATATATTATCTTTTTTTTAATATAATTTTTCTAAATGTCTTTAAAAGTTGATATATAAATCATTGATTATCCTACGTATATTATATTTACACACGTTAAAAAAACTGAGAGTTAACAAGCGAGAAGAGTCGCATTATTCACACATCTTGCTGTTGTTTATCTTTCTTTGGTGTCCTTACAACACCATATGTGTCGAACCTAAATAACGAGCGCAATCGATCGACTTCATAATGAACGTAATGAAGCGGTTCACATATGAATTCACGCCGATGCGTGTGCATGAGTTATGAGAAGCTTTAGACCGGCACAAATTTATATGAAGGGAAAGGTGTCGATGAAGAGATGAACCCTGATAAAAAGAGATAGATACGCATAATTATATCAACCATTTACGCATCCATTTTACGACGCAAAATATAGACTTGTTTATGAAAATAAGGGCAAATGATATACATTTTTAATTAATAGCCAATAGGATAAATAATTTTATAAAATTTGTAAAATGTGTTTTTGTGATAGATATCTTTCAATAAGTCATGTATAATTTCTTTTGTATGAATAAATTTAGGAAAATTTATTAATTATTCTTACTCAGAAAAATATTCTATTGTTAAGAGAAGTGATTATGCAATTTATTTTCTTCCTTTTAAGTAATAATTATTTTTGACAAAGAATACTTTTTAATAATAATCATAAAATATATTTATTATAAATTTTATAAAATTTCATTAAAGTACGTATTTAATATAAGATTTGATTTTCTTTTGAATAATTCAGAAGATATTTTTGAATAATTCAGAAGATATTATATTGAATAAATTTCATGCTTTTAATAAACTTATGATAGATCTGCGGATATAAACTTTTGGAAAATTCGATCAAGTAATTATTATTTGCGTAGAGTATGTATTTTTTTGTATGTGTAACGCTTCATTTTTTTCTTGCTAGAAGAAGAAAATTAAAGAGAAGTAGCTGCAGACAACGCGTAATCAATGTGATTGTCACATCCTTTACGACAGGATACGGAGCAACAGTCAACTTTACGCGGTTATTTATCAGTTCGTTGTCCTATTTCATGCAGAATTCTGGAAAATTTATTTCTATCACGCTTTTTCCTCTTCACGGAGAATTCGAAAGGCATGTGAAACGTTCTGCAAAATACATAATGCAACTGGATTAAAAATGATCGATTAACTTCTGCATTAAAACGGAAAATTTTCTCGAGAAATTAATGGATTATCGCAGAGTTGCCGAACAATTGTCGTGTAACATCATGCGAGTTCTGCGATCGAATTTGAACGAGCAGGAGAGAAAATAAAAAATGGATTAATAAGAAAAAAAAGATTATCTCGATCAATAGTATCTATCGTGATATAAAATACAAAATAAATTTTTGTAATGTTTTTTTTATCGCATTTTATATTGCTTGTATTTGCGCGAAGTCGACATAATTTGCACGTAAACGTTTAAACTTATAGTAAGGCTAAGAATCAAAGGTGTGATAAAGAGATAAGATAATTAAAGAATAGATTACACAAGAAGGGAACGGCCTAGTCTAATTGTACCTTTTCCTGACTTGACGCATTTAAAGATTTTTGTATTATTTAGTTACATTTAGTCAAATTCGGAAATAACTTCCTCCTTTAAGTCATTCACATACTGATTTCATTTAGTAATATTTAATAACATTAATCACAATACAAAAGCAAAATTGCGGTTACAATATTTCAAACTGATAAAAAATGATTAACATTATACTGTCTAAAAATCATTGAATATTACATAATTCTTTTAATTTAAAAAATGAGCTGTGATTAAACGGAAAGCGAAAGATTAATTTCGAAAAACAGAATATACAATGATTTTTTTCTATTATCCTGCAAACATATCTTATTTCTTTTCATTTTTCAATTTTTAAAAGAAAAATTTTGAACGTTTGAAATTTATAAAACAATTGGAGATACTTCTTAAGAACTCCCGATTTATTTCCGCATTTATGATATGACATCATTTCGAAATAAATTTTATATCTCGATCCATGACAAATGGCTGATATATAAATTACTCACCGTGAGATACGTCATGCAAGAAAAGAGCACGCGTTAAACGGCGGCATCAAGAACATTTCACATATTCGTAGCTAAGAGTCTTATAGAGACAGCGACGTCGCGATACGGAATACCGAGTCGCAGAGGAAAGACGATGATGCGTGTCGCGCATACGCACGTCGCAACGGTTGCTCGAGGACTACAGAAATGCGCACATTTGCCGCCTGTGACAGCCGCCGCATGAAGAATCAGCTGACGTGGAGTACTACGGAAGCGGAATGCAACCTGAAGCATCAATGCGCGTTTATGTATCGAGATTAAATTGAGACTCACCTTCTTTAATGAAACTGCAATTATATAAGAGATAAAAACAGAATAAGACTCATTCTATTGTTATATTTACGGCGCTTAAAATAAAGCTTGTAAATTATACTGTTGTAATGTCGTTTTTATCTAGATTAATTTTAATTTCGGTTCATTCAACTTACTCATCTAATCTTTTTCTAATTTTTAGAATTACACTGTTAGAAATGTTCTTAAATTTCATTAAATTTTAAGTTGTACAATTTGAACTTAATTTCATGATATTACATTATAAATTTAATGTACTTATAATTAAAAAGTATATTTGGGTACATATAATTTACATAAAATTTAATGTATTTTTCATGAAAATTTATGAAATTTAACGTACTTTTCATAACATTTTATTAAAAATACATTAAATTTCATAAATTTAATGTATACGTTCATTACATTTAAGTAATTAGTGTAACTTAAACTTTTCAATTAAATCATTCATTATTTTTAATTTCATTCATAATCACGAGTTTCATTTACATATAAACAGTTTCTAACAATGTAGGAAAAGATGAACGATATGTTGAAATTAAAATTAATCTACATTTATGAAGATAAAGGGTGAACATAAAGAGCAAAAGAGTAAAGATGAAACTTAAGAGACTTAATTAAATCGTGTGAGCCAAACAGGTAAAAATAACAGTTATAATATCTGAAATATTAAATATATTAGATTTGAGTAAAATATTGCGATATATTAACACCATTAACCCAGCAAACATCAGCAATTAAAAGTAACATAACATATATACATAAAGTAACATAACATATTATAGTATTATAATTTTTTATACTTAATATAAATATAATACATCATCTAGTCTATATACATAACAATTACATTGTATGTGAAATTATAACATTGATGTTATGTCTACTTTTAGTTGGTGTTTACTGGAAACTGCATCGTCTGCATCTGCGTCAAGCTCAGGTTTTGCTAATTTAATATAAATTATAAGGAAGACAAAGTTTGAAAATTTCTAAAAAAAATCTTTATGTTTTTACCTTTCTCTCATTTTGAAGCAGATCTTTAAGGCGACTTCGAATAAATTCTGGTTCACTTCGACAATTATATAATTCTTGATTAGCATACAGATATCCATTTCTTACCAACATAAATAAACTTCAATCTCGATTTAAATTAACTTTTCATTTTCTTCTACTTCTAATGCCCGTTTTTACCAATGTAGATTAATTTATCTCGATCTTCAATTTGTTTTTTATCTTTTTCTAATTCTTAAAATTGAGATAAAGAGTAAATTGAATCGAGATTATATAAAGTTAATTTTACATTGGTAGAACCGGGTCTAAAAATTCTAAGAAAAAATGAAGAGTAAATTAACTTGAGATTAAAGTTAAATCTACATTGATAGAAATGAGCCAATGGAATTGTTTAAACCAAATTCTCTAAACCAAATACACAATTTGTTTTTCTTAATCTTTTTGTTACATATTAAATATAATTCTATTAATTAATATATTTAATAGTCTTATACAGCTCACTTTAATCATTATTTAAGAAATATCTTGAGAATATTCTTGGATACTAATTCAGAAAACATAGAGACATCTGAGCTGTTTGGAGTTTTATTCATATTACTTATTTGTCCATTTCTATCAATGTTAACTTTAATCTCGATTTAATTTACTTTTTATCCTTTCCCAATTTTTAAAACTAGAAAAAACTAAAAGAATAAAGTTAATCTGCATTGATAGAAACGAATATTAATAAAACAATGTTGATTAAGTCAATCAAAATCGAAGTCTCGTCCTTCTGATTTTCTCAAAATCATATTTTCGGTGCGTAGTTATCATACATATAAGTATCACAAGTATTCATTTCCATCCTTGGCGCGTAAAAAATGCAGCATTTGCATATCGAACACGATGTATTCTCCTGCTCTTGCATATAATGCTCCTGGATGACGCAAATACGGCCGAGAGATACCTTGATTAACATCACGTTTGTCTGGCATCTGCTTTAATTGATAATAATGTCGATTGTTCAGCCGATTTGGCATAATGATTTTGGTATGCCTTTAATATGAACACAAATATATTATTATCATTATTTATCATTATTACAATTATTACAATTATCTCACAAATGAGATTATACTAACATAATATACTACAATTATTACAATTATCTCACAAATGAGATTATACTAACCTGTTAATAAATAAATAAATAAATCGCTTCTCCTGTCCAATTTTATCGTTCTTTTTTTCTTGGCAAACTTTATCAATATATAATCATGTCATATCAATATATAATCTTGAACATTCCCGTTTCCCGCGTTCATTCAAATCTACCCTCTTTCCAATGAGTTCAATTCTAAATTTTTAACAGATCTACAAGTCGTCCCGCCATTGATTGGTTTGAAATCGAACACAATGTTCACAAAAATCACAGGTAAATTAATAAATTACAGTGGCAACACTGATTCCATTAGTTTGAAATTGGATACTATTTGCATACGCGGGCGCATAATTACGCGAGAAAAATATGATTTTTAAGAATAAGTGAGATTTAAGTTTAGAATTTTCTATTAATCTTTCACAAATGATATTGTTATAATTATCACGCACAAACTTCACGATTATCCGATTGTAGATCGAGTATATTCGAAATAATTTCTTGAATTATATATTCTTGATTAGATATAGATATTATCGAACACGCTATTTATCAGAGAACATGGAAAAACCCGCGAGTAGTCAGATGAATCCTGAGACCATTGAAAACCCTGGATCAGAAATTAATTCTTACATCAAACAGGTGAAACAAATGACGATTGAGAAACTTAAGATCTCTTTTTTTTTCATTCCAATTTTGAACTGGTACAATCAGTTATATATAGTTTACTGTTTTACTCTTAGCTTGCATTATACTTCAGAATTCTTTGAAAAAGAACAGGCCTCTTTTCATAGCTTTGTTAAAACAGCAGCTTATTATAATAAACGTTGATTTCATAATTTTTCACTTAATATATATATATATATATATATATATATATATATGTTTATCTACGTTTATAGATCTCATTCTTTTTTATAATATTATTTATAAAAGCTGAGAAAATTGATATTTCAGTTTACAACATTAAGAAAATTGAAGGACAAGTCTGATAAAGAAATACAATACTGGAAGAATCAAAAGTCAAAATTGCTTGAGAGTAATAATAGCATCGGGATGAATTTCGACAAGTTAACGCAGAATGTGTCTGATTTAGAAGAGAAAGTATCAGAGAATACAGGGATCTATAATGCGAAGAAGCAAGAATTGGAAGACTTACAAATTGCAAGAGCGAATATGTTGCATAAGCAATGGTAAAACTTACAATTATCGTTAAATATTTCAATCAA
>Ga0157364_1002392_pt1 | contig 17395 bp, 14 predicted proteins | sample AttsexASBM2_FD_111476 | JGI IMG/M metagenome (GOLD analysis project Ga0157364, IMG submission 111476) | Fungus gardens microbial communities from leaf cutter ant in Ribeirão Preto, State of São Paulo, Brazil - Atta sexdens ASBM2 | ecosystem: Host-associated > Fungi > Mycelium > Unclassified ... | reverse complement strand
GGAATATATGACTATCAAAGTAGGTATCAACGGTTTTGGCCGTATCGGTCGCATTGTTTTCCGTGCTGCGCAACAGCGTTCAGACATCGAGATCGTTGCCATCAACGACCTGCTAGACGCAGATTACATGGCGTACATGCTGAAGTATGACTCCACCCACGGTCGTTTCGACGGCAGCGTAGAAGTGAAAGACGGCGCGCTGATCGTTAACGGTAAGAAAATCCGTGTCACCAGCGAAAAGACCCTGCTAACCTGAAATGGGACGAAGTGGGTGTTGATGTTGTCGCTGAAGCGACCGGCATCTTCCTGACTGATGAAACCGCGCGTAAACACATCACAGCCGGTGCTAAAAAAGTGGTACTGACTGGCCCGTCTAAAGACGATACCCCGATGTTTGTTCGTGGTGCTAACTTCGATAAATACAACGGACAAGATATCGTTTCTAACGCCTCTTGTACCACTAACTGCCTGGCACCGCTGGCAAAAGTGATCAACGATAACTTCGGTATCATCGAAGGTCTGATGACCACTGTCCATGCGACTACCGCTACCCAGAAAACCGTTGATGGCCCGTCTCACAAAGACTGGCGCGGCGGCCGTGGTGCCTCTCAGAATATTATCCCATCTTCTACCGGTGCTGCGAAAGCGGTCGGTAAAGTACTGCCAGAACTGAACGGTAAACTGACCGGTATGTCATTCCGTGTCCCAACCCCTAACGTTTCTGTGGTTGACCTGACTGTCCGTCTGGACAAAGCGGCAACTTACGAGCAGATCAAGACCGCGATTAAAGCAGCGGCTGAAGGCGACATGAAAGGTGTACTGGGTTACACCGAAGATGATGTTGTGTCTACCGATTTCAACGGTGAAGTTTGCACTTCTGTGTTTGATGCAAAAGCCGGTATTTCACTGAATGATAACTTCGTGAAACTGGTCTCTTGGTACGACAACGAAACCGGTTATTCACACAAAGTGCTTGACCTGATCGCACTGGTTGCGGCCAAATAATTCTACAGTAAGTCTGGATATTCTCAGGGGCGACTACGGTCGCCCTTTTTTTGTTTTTGAACACGCTGTGGAGGTGTAAGTTGCAAGACTCCTTATACAAATTGCCGGTCACAAGACAGTTAAGCCCCTGCCTTTCTATCCGACAGAAAGATGAGTTACCGCTATTGGTGATTAACCATCCACGGCTACGGGCGGTCATTGCCCTACAGGGAGCACAGCTAATTTCCTGGCAACCTGCTGGCCAGAAACCGGTGATTTGGCTCAGTGACAACAGCTTTTTCCAGAACGGGACTGCCATCCGCGGGGGTGTCCCGGTCTGCTGGCCCTGGTTTGGTGGTCAAGGTAAACCTTCCCATGGTTTTGCCCGTACTCTGCCTTGGACATTGATGGCCCATGATGAAAGTCCACAAGGGGTGATGCTGACCTTTGAACTGAAAAGCTCACCACAGACCCTTAGGTTGTGGCCCCATGAGTTCTCACTGATTGCCCGCTTCCGCTTGGGGGAACACTGTGAAATTGAGCTGGAAGCGCATGGTAAGCACACTTCCACGGGAGCATTGCACAGCTACTTCGAAGTAGAGGATATTGCTGGGGTGTCCGTTAACGGTTTGGGCAGCGCTTATACTGATAAAGTCCTTAATGATGCGCTAGGTGAATTGCAGGGGCCACAAACCTATCCTGGTCGAGTGGATCGTATTTTCACCGACGCGGCTAATCTCAATGTTATCGACGATAGCGTTGGGCAACGCCTCATCGAAGTAAGTCACCAGTATAAAAGTGACGTTGTCACTTGGAATCCAGGCCCGGAACTCTCCTCCAGCATGGAAGATATGGCTGCGAATGGATACCGTACTATGGTGTGTGTCGAAACGGCCCGTATCAATCGAGTGCTAGTCAGCAAAGCTGAAGCACCAGCGAAGATGGGTGTGATCATTAGGGTCGTGGCGGCTACGGCCTGAACGCCTCCCCGCGAAAGGCTATTGGGTGTCGCGGGGAGCATACGCCCCGCGCCCCTTGAACACAGCTTGCTTAGAAGGTGTAGCTGACGCCGGTCCAGAGCATGGTTTGCCCAGAACGCGCCACCAGCGGACTGTCTTTGACTTGATTGCTGAACCATTGATAACGCGCACCAGCTGCCAACCGCCAACGCTTGGAGAGCGGATAGACCGCACTCAGCTCCGCATAGGGGAGCCAGCTATCACTCGCCTGATATTCTGCCAAGCCGCTGCGGGCGGACTCTTGCCCGGAAATACCATAGTAATAATCAGTCTGATGGGCACTATTCCAGCTTAGCCCCAGTCCCGGATTCACAGCAACCTTGCCCAGCATTAACGGATAGTGCCAGTTGCTGTTCCAGATAAAGCCGTTGCTCTGATTGAGCAAATCCCCAACCAGCGAGGTCTTAAAGATCCCCCAGTCAGCCTGATGCTGCCACATTCCCCCGGCCATCATGGTTAAATGACGTTTATTCATCTGCTTAACTGCCGGATCATCACTACGGCTAGGGTTAAACTCCTGGCCTGACGTCGTGAGGATCACAGAGAATTGGTCTTCACTGCCTTTCCACAGGTAGTAACCGCCCTGCAAACCATTAACAAAGAAGTTATCACCTTGATAGTTAACCAGCGGCAGCGGATAAACACGGTTATCTCCCCCTTGGTAGGGTGACTGAACATAAAGCCCAGAGATGCCCAGCGTCAGTAGATTTTCTGCGGCTGAAACGGTGGCTGAACTGATGGCGAGGGCAATCATACCCAGCATCAGAAGACATTTTCTCACAATAAAATTTCCTTTTCACTGAGGGTGTAAAGCCCTCCATTATCAGCATTATTCATTGCGGACAACATCAGATGATCCCAATCCCTGCGAGCTGTTATAGCGGTTATGTGCAGGCTTAGCACGGTTTGTTATTGATATCTTGTGAAAACCTGAAAAATACCAGTGCTGGATTGTCGATCTCTGACTACAGTTAATCATAGCGGCTCAACACAATATTCCTCACCTTGGCTGTTTTTTCTCTCAACCCAATCTGGCATAAGGGTTGCTGTATCAGATAAGAGTCGTTCATTCTCGGAGCGAATTCTGCCGGAACTTTGCTCCTTTACCTGTGCTAAAAAATGAAAGGACGGGCATCGTTATGAATATATTCGATCACTATCGGCAGCGCTACGAAGCGGCCAAAGACGAAGAGTTCACCCTGCAAGAATTTCTTTCAATCTGTAAACAGGACCGCAGTGCTTACGCCAATGCGGCCGAAAGGCTACTCACCGCCATCGGCCAGCCTGTGATGGTGGATACCGCGCAGGACCCACGTTTGTCCCGTATCTTTTCAAACCGTGTGGTGCCCCGCTACCCGGCCTTTGAAGAGTTTTTTGGTATGGAAGACGCTATTGAGCAAATCGTTTCCTATCTGAAACATGCGGCTCAAGGACTAGAAGAGAAGAAACAGATCCTCTACCTGCTCGGCCCTGTGGGTGGGGGTAAATCATCGTTAGCAGAACGTCTCAAGGCGCTGATCCAGCGGGTCCCCATCTATGTCCTGACCGCCGACGGTCAGCGTAGCCCCGTCAACGATCATCCATTATGCCTGTTTAACCCAGCGGAAGATGCCGCGATCCTCGCGCAGGAATATGGTATTCCGCGCCGCTATCTTGGAACCATCATGTCGCCCTGGGCCGCAAAACGACTGCATGAGTTTGGTGGCGACATCTCACGCTTTAAGGTAGTAAAAGTCTGGCCATCTATCCTCGAACAATTGGCGATTGCTAAAACTGAGCCTGGGGATGAGAATAACCAAGATATTTCCGCTCTGGTGGGTAAAGTCGATATCCGTCAGTTGGAACACTATGCGCAGAATGATCCCGATGCTTACAGCTATTCCGGTGCCCTGTGCCGAGCTAACCAAGGGATCATGGAGTTTGTTGAGATGTTTAAGGCCCCCATTAAGGTGCTACATCCGTTGCTGACCGCCACTCAGGAAGGTAACTATAACGGTACCGAGGGGATCTCCGCCCTGCCGTTTAACGGTATCATCCTCGCTCACTCCAACGAATCTGAATGGGTACAATTCCGCAATAACAAAAATAACGAGGCATTCTTGGACCGCGTCTATATCGTCAAAGTGCCTTACTGCCTAAGGGTGTCGGAAGAGATCAAAATCTACGACAAACTGCTGTCCAATAGTGAATTAGCTGAGGCCCCTTGTGCGCCGGGAACACTGGAAACCCTGTCCCGCTTTATTATATTGTCGCGACTGAAATCACCGGAAAACTCCAGCATCTATTCAAAAATGCGGGTCTATGATGGTGAGAGCCTAAAAGATACCGACCCGAAAGCCAAATCCTGGCAAGAGTATCACGATTACGCTGGGGTAGATGAAGGAATGAACGGTCTATCGACCCGTTTTGCCTTTAAGATCCTCTCAAGGGTATTTAACTTCGACCATGCTGAGGTAGCCGCCAACCCGGTGCATCTGTTTTATGTGCTTGAACAGCAGATCGAGCGGGAACAGTTTCCCCAGGAGACCGCAGACAGATATTTGGAGTTCCTTAAAGGGTATTTAACCCCCAAATACGCAGAGTTTATCGGCAAAGAGATCCAAACGGCTTACTTGGAGTCCTACTCAGAATATGGCCAAAATATCTTCGACCGCTATGTCACCTATGCGGATTTCTGGATCCAAGATCAGGAATATCGCGACCCTGACACTGGCCAGTTGTTTGATCGTGAAGCGCTCAATGCCGAATTGGAAAAAATCGAAAAGCCGGCGGGCATCAGTAACCCTAAAGATTTCCGCAATGAAATTGTTAACTTTGTGCTGCGTGCTCGAGCACAAAATGGTGGCCGTAATCCTAACTGGACCAGCTACGAAAAACTGAGAACCGTCATTGAGAAAAAAATGTTCTCCAATACCGAGGAGTTGTTACCGGTCATTTCCTTTAACACTAAAACCTCCACGGATGAACAGAAAAAACACGACGATTTTGTCGACCGTATGATGGAAAAAGGCTATACCCGTAAGCAGGTGCGCCTGCTGTGTGAGTGGTACCTACGGGTGCGTAAGTCTTCATAATCCGTCACCGGGACAGCGGGAACTCCGGTTCCCGCTGGCCTCCCGTTTAACAGTGATGTCCGGGAGCAGCTATGTCTTATTTTATTGACCGACGACTTAACGGTAAAAACAAAAGTGCTGTCAATCGGCAGCGGTTTCTACGCCGTTATAAAGCACAGATCAAAAAGTCGCTCTCCGAGGCGATCAATAAACGTTCGGTGACCGATATCGGCCACGGTGAGTCGGTGTCTATCCCTATCGACGATATTCGTGAGCCTGCCTTCCATCAAGGTGGCGGTGGAGATCGTACCCGTGTCCATCCGGGGAACGATCAATTTATCACCCGTGACCGCATTGAGCGAAACCCGCCGGGAGGCAGTGGCGGCAGCGGACAAGGGGATGCCAGTCAACAGGGAGATGGTGAAGATGGCTTCAGTTTCTCTGTCTCCAAAGATGAGTACTTGGATCTGTTATTCGACGATCTGGAACTACCGAATCTGCAAAAAACTCACCAGCCGCAACTGACAGAGTTCAAAGTACATCGTGCTGGCTATACGGCCAACGGCGTCCCTTCCAATATCAGTGTGGTCAGATCCCTACAGAATTCTTTGGCGCGTCGTACGGCGATGACAGCGGCCAAGCGCCGTCGCCTAAAAGAGCTCGAACAGGCGCTAGAGGCCCTGCAACATCAAGAACCGGCGCAGTTACTCGAGCAGGAACAGTTACGATGTGAAATGGCGGAATTGAAAGCGGCCATTGCTCGGGTGCCGTTTATTGATACCTTCGATTTGCGCTACAAGAATTTTGAAAAACGTCCTGAGCCCTCCAGCCAGGCGGTTATGTTCTGCCTTATGGATGTCTCAGGCTCAATGGATCAAGCCACTAAGGATATGGCGAAACGTTTTTATATCCTGTTATACCTGTTCCTCAGCCGCAGCTACAAAAATGTTGAGGTCGTCTATATTCGCCACCACACTCAGGCTAAAGAGGTGGATGAACAAGAGTTTTTCTACTCACAAGAAACCGGTGGCACTATTGTGTCCAGTGCCCTCAAACTGATGGATGAAGTGATTAAACAGCGCTATGACCCACAGCAGTGGAACATCTACGCTGCTCAAGCCTCTGACGGCGACAACTGGGCGGATGATTCCCCCCTTTGCCATCAGTTGCTGGCAACACAATTACTGCCGGTTGTCCGTTATTACAGCTACATTGAAATCACCCGCCGTGCCCATCAGACCCTGTGGCGTGAGTATGAGCAGCTACAGCGTCAGTTTGATAACTTCGCCATTCAGCAGATCCGTGAGCCTGGTGATATCTACCCGATATTTCGTGAGCTTTTTCAGCGCCAAGTAACCTCCTCATGACCCAGTGTCTGGCCGGCAACTGACTGGCCAGACTTTCTGCGCTGAAATGCAATATTGATCACAGTTTTCTACCGGCCTGCAGTGATTTAATGCCCGTGATCGTCCGTTGTTCTTGGGTGAGAAAACTCAGTAAACGTCTGAACCTCCAAGGTCTCGACCACCTCACTTCGCCAACATCACCATGTATATGAGAGAAAACAGTATGAAGATCGGTTATCTTTTTCCATTGGCTATCATTGTTGCTGGCTTTGGCTTTTTGATTTGGTTTATTGCCAGCGGTGCTTGGATCCCCGGTCAGTAATCTTCTGTTTTTCCGATATATTCACGGATTAATTGTGCGGTAATCATCCAGATACCTAATAAAAGACTCCATTTCTATCAATACATCGTTTATACCTTTGAAAATCTGACTAATCTCAGAAAAAAACGATGATTTTTTTCCCCTAAACCATTAAAAATAGCGTACAGTGGTTCCTTATTTATCACCCCTTTGTGCCAGCGGATTGGCAAAATGCCGTCCGGCTACGACATTTACCCTCAATTTATTCTTCGGGGAGCCGCTATTTTGGAAACCAGCACGATTTATAGTCTTTTTGTTATTGGCTCCGTACTGGTAGCATCAAGTATTCTGTTAAGCGCTTTTTCTTCCCGTTTAGGTATTCCCATCCTAGTCATCTTCCTCGCTCTCGGTATGCTCGCGGGTGAGGATGGAATCGGCGGGATAGTCTTTAATAACTACCCTGTCGCCTATCTGGTGTCTAACTTGGCACTGGCGGTGATCCTGCTCGATGGTGGGATGCGTACCAAAGTAGGCTCCCTGAAAGTCGCCTTGCTGCCCTCACTGTCGCTGGCTACCGTCGGCGTACTGATTACCGCGGGTTTGACCGGAATGATGGCAGCCTGGTTATTTCATCTTGATCTGATCCAGGGCTTTCTGATTGGTGCCATCATCGGCTCTACCGATGCTGCAGCGGTGTTTTCACTGCTTGGCGGTAAAGGGCTGAATGAACGTGTCAGCTCCACCTTAGAAATCGAATCCGGCAGTAATGACCCGATGGCGGTGTTTCTGACCATCACCCTAATCGATATGATCCAGAAAGGCCAAAGCGGGCTGGATATGATGTTTCTAGTACACCTGGTACAGGAGTTCGGGCTGGGAATTGTATTTGGTATCGGTGGTGGTTTCGCTATTCAGCAACTCATTAACCGAATTACTGTTCCAGCAGGTCTTTATCCTCTGCTGGCGGTCAGTGGCGGTATTCTCGTGTTCTCCCTGACCACATTACTGCAAGGCAGTGGTATATTGGCTGTCTATCTTTGCGGGTGCTGGCTGGGGAATACCCCAGTACGTAACCGCCACGGTATCCTGCAAACCTTTGACGGCATGGCCTGGCTCAGCCAAATTGGCATGTTTATTGTGTTGGGCCTGTTGGTGGTGCCGACCGATCTATGGCATATCGCCGTACCGGCCATGTTATTATCCCTGTGGCTAATTTTTATTGCCCGGCCACTGTCGGTATTCGCCGGACTGTTGCCATTTCGTAACTTTACCCTGCGCGAGCGCTTTTTTATCAGCTGGGTGGGATTACGCGGTGCGGTGCCGATTATCTTGGCAGTATTTCCGATGATGGCCGGACTGGATAATGCCAAGCTGTTTTTTAATATCGCCTTCTTTGTGGTGCTGGTTTCTCTTATGCTACAGGGTACAACTCTTGGTAAGGCCGCCAAGATCGCCAAAGTGGTTATTCCGCCTACCGCCGCCCCAATCCAGCGCATCGGTTTAGATATCCATCCCGACAGCCCGTGGGAAGAGTTCGTATATCAGCTTAATGCCGATAAATGGTGTGTCGGTGCCGCGTTACGTGAGTTGGAAATGCCGGATGGCACCCGTATTGCTGCACTGTTCCGTGCGAATACCCTGATGCACCCGTCCGGATCGACGCGACTAAAGGAAGGCGATATCCTTTGCGTCATTGGCCGCGAAAAAGACCTGCCCGCGTTAGGTAAAATGTTCAGCCAGAGTCCTCCTGTCGCGTTAGAGCAGCGCTTCTTCGGAGATTTTATCCTCGATGCCAGCGCTGAACTTTACGATGTCGCCCAAGTTTACGGACTTGAACTGGATCCAGAGACCCATGCACACCAGCCGCTGGGTAAATTAATCACCCAACAACTGGGAGGTACCCCAGTGGTCGGCGATCAACTGGAATGGCTGCATGTAATTTGGACGGTCGCTGAGAAAGAGGGCAATGAGATCCTAAAAATTGGGGTCAGAATGCCGGAACAGCATGCCTGAATACCGTTGCCGGGTAGCGTTTCGCCCTCCACCCGGCAAACCCACATTTGCCCGCCCTGCCAGCTCCCCCCGGCTGCTAAAAAATTATCACTGCGGGGCTGTTCGCTGTTCGCGAAACAGGGTAACCTTGTCCGCTTTTTTTCAGGTCCTCTGCACTTTATGAATAAATACACTCTGTTACTACTGAGCTTGGTGCTGCTTGCACCGTTAGGTATTGACCTGTATCTGCCAACCTTACCTCAGGTCGCAGCCGGGCTGCAGACTCCGGTCAGTAATGTCCAGTCGACAATCCCTCTGTTCCTGTTGGTGATGGGACTCGGTCAATTAGTCACCGGTCCACTGGTGGATAATTTTGGCCGCAAACCGGTGGCGATGGCTGGACTGATCCTCTATGCCGCAGGCAGCCTGACTGCCACACTGTCCGTTCACTGGCCGCTATTTTTGGCAGCGCGAATTATTCAAGGCTGTGCGGTCTGCTGCACTGCGGTTGTGGCGTTCAGTGGTGTGAGAGATCGTCTCAGCGGAGATGAAGCGGCTAAAACCTTCGGTTTTCTTAATGGTGCCCTGAATATTGTGCCAGCACTGGCACCGCTGCTCGGGGGCACTTTGGCTGAGTTCTGGGGTTGGCGGGCGCCCTTCGCTTTCCTATGTTTATATGCGGTGTTTATCGGTATCCTGATCCTGCTCTTTCTACCAGAAACCCGTCCGGAAAATACCCTAAAGGTCTCCTTTTTTCCTGTGAAATCCTATGCGGCAATCCTATCATCACCGCGCTTTATCTTCTTTTCACTGGCTAATGCCGGAGCGTTGGGAATGGTACTGACCTATGTCTCACTGGCGCCGCAGGTGCTGATGGAGCAGGCGGGACTGTCGACCTTCGCATTTGCCCTTGCATTTGGTGCCAACGGGCTGTGGATCATGTTGGTCAGCAGTATTGTCAGTTATGTGATCCGTAAAGCCGGGCGGCCGTTCTGCCTGCTAACCGGCTGTGTCTGTATGCTGGTGGCGGCCGCACTACTGAGCAGCGAATCAATGCTGTTTAGTCATGAAGCACAGGTCTATTGGCTAAGTTATATGTTGCCAGTGGCTATTGCCGTGGCGGGACTGGCATTCATTATTGGCCCTGCCACCAGCTATGCCTTAGAGCCTTATCAGCAACAAGCGGGAATGGCCTCAGCGCTACAAGGATTTATTCAGATGGCTGGCGGTGCTGCAGGGAGTCTGATGATGCTGGCGTTACCCTTACGTCCGCAACATGCGTTGGCTTGGATGATGTTAATAGGGGCTCTACTGGCGCTAGCCGCTTGGCGTTGCACCCGTTACGTGAAAGGCACGGTTACCGAAATTGCCAAATAAGCGTTGTTGGACGTCAATAGCGTAAATCGGCCGGACTGATCCGGCCACCAGCGACCTCGGCAATGAACTGCCGAGGATCGCTTCAGATCACATGGAACGGCACCCGTGGTGCCACAGCACACATCAGTTCATACCCCACGGTATCGCATGGCTGCGCCACATCATCAATTTTTACTTGCTGGCCCCACAGCTCCACCGAAGAACCAATATTTGCCTGCGGGCAAGGTGTCAGGTCTACCATAATCATATCCATCGATACTCGGCCCACGGTACGAGTCATGATCCCGTCCACCGCAATCGGCGTACCCGTTGGCGCATGACGTGGATAACCATCTGCATAGCCGCAAGCCACTACGCCAATACGCTGCTCACCGCTGGCATGGTAACGGTAACCATAGCCGACACCATCGCCACTGTTCAGTTGCTGAATAGCGATAATTTCACTGCGCAACTGCATAACCGGTTTCAGTCCCGTACCCGCAATATCCTGCCAACGCCCCGACGGCGAAGCGCCGTAGCTGATAATGCCCGGACGGACCCACTGGTGATGGGTTTGCGGGTGCCACAAGGTCGCGGCGGAGTTAGCAAAACAGCGGGATATGTTCATACCTTGTGCCGCGTCATCAAGACACGCCAGCGGTTCCACCACACCTTGCGGGTCTTCACCACAAGCGAAATGCGTCATCAGCGTCATCTCACCCACGTTAGGTAACGCAGCCAAACGTTGCCAAACGGCCTTTAGCTGTTGTGGACGGAAACCGAGGCGATTCATACCGCTGTTTATTTTCACGTAGATATTGAGTGGTGCCGACAGCTTGGCATTGGCCAACGCCTCGATTTGCCATTCACTGTGAACACTGGTGGTCAGCCGGTAGCGATCCAGCAGTGCCAAATCGCTGGCCTTGAAAAAACCTTCCAATAGTAGAATCGGTTTCTGCCAGCCTTTTTCACGCAGTAGGATGGCCTCTTCATAATTGAGTAGTCCGAAACCATCGGTCGCGCTCAAACCGGCCAGGCAGCGTTCAATACCATGCCCGTAAGCATTAGCTTTTACCACACTCCAGATTTTTGCGCCCTGTGCCTGCTGGCGGATCACCGCTAAATTGTGCTGCAACGCCTGTTGATCTACTGTGGCGATAATCGGTCGTGACATTCCCCTCTCCTTGAAACCTTAACCCGTAACACCGGCATTATTTCGTGCCGCTCGGGGCGCAAACCCCGGCAGATAACGCATGACCGATAAGTCATCAATGGCGATGTCCGGTGTTTTACCGGATATAATATCGGCAATCAGCCGGCCGGAGCCACATGCCATTGTCCAGCCGAGAGTGCCGTGACCGGTATTGAGATACAGATTGGTCAGCGGTGTTCGTCCGACAATTGGCGTACCGTCCGGCGTCATCGGACGCAACCCGGTCCAGAAGCTGGCTTGCTCTACATGTCCGCCTTCAGGATAAAGGTCTCTGACCACCATCTCCAGTGTTTCTCTCCGGGCAGGCAGCAGGTCGGTGTTAAAACCAACAATTTCAGCCATTCCACCGACCCGTATACGGTTATCGAAACGGGTGACCGCCACTTTGTAGGTTTCATCAAGGATGGTAGACTCCGGCGCACCATCGGCATTTTTGATCGGAATGGTCAACGAGTATCCCTTCAGCGGATACACAGGGATCTGCACGATGTCTTTCAGTAATGCGGTGGAATAGGAGCCACAGGCCACAATATAGCGGTCCGCAGTCAAGGTTTCGCTGCCGCAGCGCACTCCGCTGATGCTGTTACCTTCACGGATTAACTGATCGACCTGTACGTTGTAACGGAAGGTCACTCCAGCCTGTGTCGCCATCTCGGCCAGGCGCTGAGTAAACAGTTTACAGTCACCGGTTTCATCATTAGGTAGCTGTAGCCCTCCGCTGAGTTTATGGGCCGTGGTTGCCAGCGCTGGCTCAACCGAGGACAATTCTGCCGAGGTCAGTAGTCGGTAAGGGACACCCGCGTCTTCCAACACTTTGATATCTTTGAAGGCACTCTCATACTGTTGTTCGCTGCGGAACAACTGCAGGGTGCCTCCCTGGCGACCTTCATAGTGAATGCCGCTGGTAGCACGTAATTCTTTAAGGCAATCGCGGCTGTATTCGGCAATGCGCACCATGCGCTCTTTGTTCTGTTGATAGTGTGGCAGCGTACAGTTTTTTAGCATCTGCAGCATCCACTCCAGCTGAAAGCGGGTACCGTCTGGACGAATCGATAACGGTGAGTGTTTCTGGAACATCCACTTTACCGCTTTCAGCGGGATCCCTGGGGCAGCCCAAGGCGAGGCATACCCTGGTGAAATCTGCCCAGCATTCCCAGCGCTAGTCTCTTCTGCAGGGCCACTGCTGCGATCAATCACGGTGACCTCATGCCCCTCCTGCGCCAAATACCAGGCACTGGTCACCCCTACCACCCCACTTCCGAGAATCAAAACTTTCATTACACCCCCTACAGCATAAAAAACCTGATATCAACCATCAGAGCAGTGTTATCCACTAATTACCCGCTGATCGCCGTTTCAGTCTATTTCACCTTTTTTTTACTGTTTTGGTAACAGAAATTCGCACCGCCTTTAATATTCAGTAGTTAAAGCGGTTTAAAATGGAATTTCAGTAGTTAATTATGCCGAAAAGGCCGTTTTTTATGGGTTGCCAGAATTTTTAAATGTTGCCATAAAATTAGCTTATATACAGGATATTATCCTGAAAAATAGGTGGTTATTTCGCTTTTAAACACTAAAATCGTCCGTAACAAGCTATGCACTGTTTTTGTCTCCGTTTTTCAGACAGAAAACGTTTGCATCTGCCGACTATCGACTATCTTTAAATAATGACTCTGTACGTAGAGCACGGGTGATTTTTATCAGGATGAGAGTCCCCGCGGTGACCGGCTAAAACGTTTTTCATAAAAACGAGGTGCGCTATGACTCCCTTTTTCGACGAGGCAGCACAACAGCAACAACGCTTGAGCGATGGTCCGGACTGGACATTTGAACTGCTGGAAACCTACTTGGCGGAAATAGACCGGGTAGCAAAACTCTACCATTTGGACACCTACCCCCATCAAATTGAGGTGATCACCTCTGAACAGATGATGGATGCGTATTCCAGTATTGGAATGCCTATCAATTATGCTCACTGGTCATTCGGTAAAAAATTTATCGAAACCGAGCAACTGTATAAGCAAGGTCAGCAAGGGCTGGCCTATGAAATCGTGATTAATTCCAATCCTTGTATTGCCTATCTGATGGAAGAAAATACCCTGACCATGCAGGCGCTGGTGATGGCCCATGCCTGCTACGGGCATAATTCGTTTTTTAAAAATAACTATTTGTTCCGTAGCTGGACCGATGCCGGATCAATCATCGATTACCTATTGTTTGCTAGGAACTATATTTCAGATTGTGAAGAAAAGTACGGCATTGAAGCCGTGGAGCAGTTACTGGATTCCTGTCATGCACTGATGAATTATGGGGTTGATCGCTATAAACGTCCGCAGAAGATTTCCCTACAGGAAGAAAAAGCTCGCCAGCAAAATCGTGAGGCCTATCTACAAAGTCAGGTCAACACCCTGTGGCGCACGTTACCGCGTCAGGAGAAAGAGTCTGCCCAAGCCTCTCAGCCTCGCTACCCTGCGGAACCTCAAGAAAATCTGCTCTATTTCTTGGAAAAAAATGCCCCCCTGCTGGAACCGTGGCAGCGTGAAATTTTGCGTATCGTCCGTAAAATCAGCCAGTATTTTTACCCGCAGAAACAGACACAAGTGATGAACGAAGGTTGGGCCACTTTCTGGCACTACACCCTGCTCAATCATCTCTACGATGAGGGCAAAATCACCGACCGTTTTATGATGGAGTTTCTGCACAGCCATACTAACGTCGTGGCTCAACCCCCTTATAACAGTCAGTGGTACAGCGGTATTAATCCCTACGCCCTCGGTTTTGCCATGTTCAAAGATATTCGCCGTATCTGTGAACAACCCACAGCAGAGGATAAACACTGGTTCCCTGACATCGCCGGTTCAGACTGGTTACAAACTTTGCATTTTTCCATGCGTGAATTCAAAGATGAGAGTTTTATCAGTCAGTTTCTGTCACCAAAGGTGATGCGTGATTTTAGGTTTTTCGCGGTTGCCGACGATGACCGCAAAAATTATCTGGAAATTTCTGCTATCCATGATGAGGAAGGGTATCAAAATCTGCGCCAGCAGTTATCTGCCCAGTATAACCTCAGCCAGATAGAGCCCAATATTCAAGTGTGGAACGTTGATTTACGCGGGGACCGCTCGTTAACGTTACGCTATGTTCCTCATAATCGTGCCACTCTGGCCGACAGCCGTCGCGAAGTGATGAAGCATATTCATCGGTTATGGGGGTTTGATGTGATCCTGGAACAGGTTAATGATGAGGGTTCAACAGAAATCTTGGAGCGCTGCCCCCCACGGCCTAATCGCTGAATAAAAGAAGAGCGCGTGGCCGTCACTTATCAAGGCCGAATCCCGGTAAGCAAGTCACTCTCTTTGGCCTACACTGCCCGGTCTAGCCATAGCACTTGGCAGTCCGCTTCAAGAAGTGGCCGGCCCTTCAGCGCTAAGGCTTTGTTGCATGGCTCGCCACAGCTGACTGCAACTGCGCCCATAGTCGCGTACTGTTTCGCTGATCTGAGTACTGCTGATTTCCACGCTACATAACTCATACAGGCGTTGATAGAAATCACCCGCTAGGCGGCGGGCTTCAGGCAACGTGAAATAGTGTCTACCCACCCGAGTATTCAGCCCTTTCAGGCCATTGATAATCAACCCGTAAATGGGGTTACCTGACGCAAAAGCCAGCCTGCGGAACACCATTTCATCGATGTCGATAAACTCGACCCCCTGTTTAAGCCCATCAAAAGCTTCTGCCAGTACCTGTTGTGAGGTCTGCGGATCATGGCGCAGTGCTCTGCTGATAAAGATAGCTGCCAAGCTACTGCGAACTGACCAAAGATTATCAGCCATCTGCGGCACGTTGCCATGATCCAATTCCGCTAAGGTCTCAAGGATATTTAATCCCGAGGTTTCCCAGAAATTGTTTACCTTGGTAGGCTTGCCATGCTGAATGGTCAGCCAACCGTCCCGAGACAGCCGTTGCAGCACCTCACGCAACGTGGTTCGGGTGACACCAATCAGTTCTGCTAACTCTCGCTCGGCCGGTAAAAACGAGCCAGCAGGGAAATGATTATTCCAGATACTTTCAATGATATATTCTTCAGCAAATCCAGCAGGGGTTTGTGCCTTGATAACCATAATTCTCAATCTCTGCTCTGACTTTGTCAGGGAAATCTCATCATATCAAATGCCTGAAAGGTGAAATAGCTCCCAGATTGGCTAAAAGACGATCAATATCAATATTTTTCATTCTCACAGGGTGTTTACTCCGTCGTTCATCTCGCAGACAAAATTTTTGTTCACCGCCAGACGGTTTCAGCGGATAATGAGGTGTAAAGATGATGGATCCCTTGGGGTTTTAGTTTACACTTCAGTTCGTAGCAATTAAATAAGGAAAACAGCATGTTAGGAATGTTAAATCGCTGTTCCAGAGGACGTGGGGCCTGGCTATTGCTGGCTCTGAGTGCGTTTGCCTTTGAAGCAACCGCCCTCTGGTTTCAGCATGTTATCGGTCTAAAACCTTGTGTGATGTGTATTTATGAACGCTGCGCGGTACTGGGTGTATTACTGGCTGGGATTGTCGGGGCTATTGCACCGGCCACGCCGCTGCGCTTTATCGCCATCCTAATCTGGCTGGCCGGTGCTGCAGAAGGCCTGAAACTGACCTGGCAGCACACTATGTTGCAGATTAATCCGCCGTTATTTGCCACTTGCGATTTTAAAGCCCGCTTTCCTAGTTGGCTGCCCTTAGATCAATGGTTCCCGGGGATGTTTGTCGCCAATGGTAACTGCTTGGACCGCAGCTGGACGCTGCTAAATCTTAGTATGCCAGAATGGCTGCTAGGGGTTTTTGTCGTCTATATGCTGGTCGCTATCTTGGTACTGATTGCCCAGCTGCCGCGATTCCGCTCACGCTGACAGTCTGAGCTTAAACGGCGGCATCAGCCGCCGTTTTTGTCTGGACGATCGATGATATGATCTTCCCAGTTCTGTACTTCACTCTCTGTTACCGCAATATAACGTACCGAAATACGATTCGCATGCATCTCTTTGGCTGAACCGGTGATTAACGGATGCCAAGCCGGCAATGGCTTGCCTTCGGCTAACAACCGGTAGCTGCAAGTGCGGGGCAACCAGGAGAAGGTCGGTAAGTTTTCACGCGTCAGCTTGATACAGTCCGGCTCATAATCGAAACGGTTTTCATAATGCCGGCAACGGCAACTCTTGATATTCAGTAAATTACAGGCCACATTAGTGAAGTAAATCTCATCAGTGTCTGCATCCTGTAATTTATTCAGACAACATTGCCCGCAACCATCACAGACGGATTCCCACTGTTCATCAGTCATTTCTTCAAGGCGCCTGGTTTCCCAGAAAGGAGGCTGTGTTGTCATGGTGTTACTCTCTTGGTTAAATCAGCCGCCCGTTATAAAGAGTCATTGCCGGTTATGCAAGTATTATGCAACCTGTGTCTCAATACTGTGGTCAGCAAAAGAGACCCTCAGCTGGTCACCGCTATTGAGCGGCCCCACCCCTTCCGGCGTTCCCGTAAGGATGATATCTCCAGGTCGCAGGGTAAAGTAGCGAGACATGTAGGCAATCAGCGGCACAATTTTATGGATCATATCGCGGGTATTTCCTGACTGACGGGTTTCGCCATTGATCTCAAGGCGTAAGTCGGTTTGTTGTGGGTCACCAATGAATTCAGAGACAGGAATAAACCCAGACACCGGACATGAGTTGTCGAACCCCTTAGATTTTTCCCACGGCTGTCCTTTTTTCTTCAAACCCGCCTGTACGCTACGCAAGGTCAGATCCAGCGCAATGCCGTAGCCAGCGATTGCCGCTAACACCTGCTGCTCAGTAGCCTGCTGTAAAGGATGTCCGATCAGTACCGCTAACTCGGTTTCATGGTGGATTTCACCGAACCCCTGAAGCAATGACAGCGGCTGCCCCAATTCACATAAGGCGGTTTCAGGTTTAATAAACACTACTGGTTCTTCCGGGGTGATACTGCCCATTTCACTGATATGTTTTGCGTAATTACTGCCAACACAGACGACTTTACCGTTCGGCAAGTTAAGCAGTTCACCCTGCCAGTTGCGATGCTGATACATGTGGAGCCCTCGTTTAACATAAAATAAACAG
>Ga0157364_1002391_pt1 | contig 17404 bp, 6 predicted proteins | sample AttsexASBM2_FD_111476 | JGI IMG/M metagenome (GOLD analysis project Ga0157364, IMG submission 111476) | Fungus gardens microbial communities from leaf cutter ant in Ribeirão Preto, State of São Paulo, Brazil - Atta sexdens ASBM2 | ecosystem: Host-associated > Fungi > Mycelium > Unclassified ... | reverse complement strand
TATTCTAAAAATCTATTCCAAAAAAAAAATGCACAAATGGTTACCTCGAAGAAAGCTTGCGAAGGATCGCGCGGCACTGTTGAGTCGCATCACGTATAAACCCTACACATGTATACAACGTGCGTTAATTTCGCTAGCGACAGGTGCATCAAGTAGCCATAGATTTGTAATCAAGTGTGCTTTCCACCTCGTCCCCACGTTTTTGCGACACGCAGACAACATGAGAATCTCAGTGTTTTATCGCAATGTCAACGAGGCTGTCCCTCGATTGACGTGGGTCTCTCGCAGTTGTCGCAAAATACGATACTAAGCATAATCCTACTATAATAGCGATGTTCCTATCTTACGTTCGTGTTTTTGTACGTGTTTCGATCGCGAAAAGAAAAAAAGGAGATTATCCCGCGAATCTTCTCGGCTACGAAAAATAAGTTCTCGTTGAATAATCGCGAGACTTTCTGTCTGGTTTAGCGCAATATCCCATCGTAGCGACTCGTTCTGTACCCAAAATTTTGTCAAACGATAACATTTGAATAAAGTAATTCACATTTGTACGGAATATGTATTGCGTTATTTTTACGAGATTGTGTAAAAAAGAAAGATTAAATACGTTGCAATGTATCATGCATACGATACAATCAAGAATCAATCTTGAATCATATATTAAAAAAAGATAATACTAAATGTTCATAAATATTAGTTTGAATAGTACTAACTGAACATTTACTTACATTAAATAAATATTTATTAAATTAAAAAAAATGACAAATAATGATTCTTATACCAAATAAATATATATTTACATTCAATAAATATTTAGTTAGTATTATTAAAAAAAAATATTCATTAAAAGTTAATAAATTTTTTCCAACATAACTTTGCACAATATATATATATATATATATATATATATATATATATATATCTTTATATTTTTTTTTAATAGCATAAATACATGAGTAAACACACATTATTAGAAATATCGAAATATTCACCGACATAAATGGACAAATTCGAAATAATACAACCAAGTTAAGATGCAACAATGGCGATGTTCGGAGAAAATGATATTCTAGAATATCCTAGCTGAGAGAGAGAGAAGGGGGGGGGGAGAGAGAGAGAGAGAGAAACTTCAATTTAGGAGATTCGAGTTGCAAGCATCACCTCAAGATATTGCGATATCGTAATTGTCTGACAATCGGGGATTCAAATTTAGACCGTGGATCTCCGATCTTAGCAGCAAGATCGGCGAGAAACGAGACAGAAGATGTTAAGGGAGAGGAAAGAAATAAAAAGAGAAAGAAAAAAAGATGAATAGAGGAGGCGGAGGTGTTGGTGGAAGATGGACGCGGATGGAAGGAACAGAGGAACTAATCTAGATTGGTCGGCTGGTGTGTTGCAGCCACTGGTTTCAATACGGAGGCAGTGGGACCATCGCCATTGGCATCGATAGTGATATCGAGTGTTACCGGCGCCATGGAGCCGGTCTGTACCTGGGATACTCCGCGGCCTTGCCCGCGCTGTGGCCGCTTCTACAGCAACAATAGTAATCTGCGGAGACATCTCAGATCAGCCCACGCGACCGCTCCCGACCTCCTCGAGCTGACATCGCTACAACGGAAAACTCTGGTGTTGCCACCGCAGCTGATCTCCGACATTCCTCCCTCCTTCGTTGTAGGACCGTAGCGTTTGTCGAATTGATAGATCAATCAGGTTGAGACATTCCGACATTGATGATGATCTTCACCACAGGACCGTTGTTACGACATTCTTGAGACATTCTTGACATTGATGTTTGTAATGTTAACGGACTTAACTGATGAGTTCTCTCAACGCCGAAGATGGATCGTCAGGGCATTATTGCCAGATATTGGTGCAAACACAATATATAAATATCAATATATAACTACATTTTTGATGTGAAATTAATGTTTAATAGAGAATTAATGGAAAGGTTGTCTCTTCTTGAAGGTTGAAAATACAAAATTGCAAAGATGAGCAATGGAACAAGATTTTCTTTTCGACAGTTACTAGATTGCGTGGACTTTATGAAAATTTAATGAAAGTTTGTGATATTTTATTAATTCTTTTTTTATGTACCTTCTCTCTTTATCTGCGCAATGATTTAATTAATTTATCGATTGAAGAAGAGATTGTTGCAGACGATATTCAATAACCACATCTTATGAATGTGTTAACAGCGGCGAAAGTTCAGTGAAAGTAATTTATTTTGTCTGCAGAAACATTCCTGTGACTTTTTGAAGTGTCATATAATTATTAAGTTATTATATTTTTGAGAATATTATGAGAATATTACTATATTATATATTTTGAAATATTTTACTGAATTTGATAAGTTAAGAAGATACATTGTCATAAAAGAAATAGACATCCTTTTACATAAAAGAAATAAAGACATGTTCTCGGAGAACATTGTTTTTTAACTCTCTCTCTCTCTCTCTCTCTCTCTCTCTCTCTCTCTCTCTCTTTCTCTTCTTATCCGTACATTATATATCACGTAAAGATAGTTTCTCTGAATATTTCTTCATAAACGGTAAGCGTAAAATTGTTTTTTTTTAAAACAGCAATCATCGAGTTTGACATTTGGTGTACGTCGCAGAAATAACTACACATAATAAGTAGGTCCAGCATTCTTTCTATGAGGTTTACACTTGAAAATCACGAAATTAAACACATGTTCTTTCGCAATTGATGATTACAGCGCGAAGAGTACGTCGTGGTAGACCGCGGCTCGGAACCAGAGGTGGCAAACACTCGTCGCCGTCCGTTCACAGAAACTCACCCTCCAGGAGCGACTGGCTTGGACCCTTGGACATGAGAACTACCCCGCCAGCCGCGATGCCTGCCTTCCGTGGATTCGAGGAGTCTTCATCGGATGGCGTGGTCAGTATTGTAAATCTGATACACTCTATAATCCAGTAAATATCATTTAACAATAACATAATGTTATAATTTTACACTCAATAATACAAATAACATTTTCTATACGTAACAGTTGCATTGTTGAGTGTGAAATTATAATATTGATATTATGTTATATTATTAGTTAGTATTTATTGGCAACTGTATTGCTTTATATATTGGATTGTCTGGAAAGTTCGTGCCGATTTTGAAGGAAAATTGAAACGCAGAAGATTTAAATTTTAGTATACATTTATTAAATTATATAGGTTAGTCGGCACGAATTTTCCGGACAACACAATATTATATGGCCATACCATATTTGATAAAGCAATTTTTAATGTTTTTGTTTAAATATCTTTATTTTACTTTCTTTTTTCTATTTTAAAAAATGTGACTAATGTGATAGTAATGTTATACCGTGACCTTATAGAATGTTAATGCTCTTCTCATGTTTCTTGTAGGTCCACTTAGGTGAGGGTATAGCTGTATGCGAGGAACAACTAAGGGCCGTCAAGTGGAGTGACTATCGCAAGTTGACGCGTGGATTAGCTGCGATATTATTCAGCCCAACGGAGTTGGCGACGTGCTCTGTTACTGGCCAACGTTGGAGCCGTGCCGGCACGGCTACCGAACGTCCTGTGAAACCTGCCCTTGACAAGGCTAAGGTTCAAGCTATTATAAGTAAGTGCGCGATGAAATAAGAAAGCATACGTTAAAGAACATGTCAAAAATTTGTTTTTCCTGAGCGCATCAACACAGTTCTGTGAATCTTTCTTTCCAAGCATTAACTTTAGTTTACATCTTTGTTGTTACGTAGCTTACGTAACGTCAAGGTTTCCGTCAGTGGACGTCAGCAGCGTGAAACAGGTTTTGGCGTATAAGTGCAAAGAGAATTCCACAGCCCTTAAGATGAAGTCTATACGATACATATGGTAAGTCTCGACGATTCTTTTATCATCGTTCGCATAAGCAGGGTTTTCTTCTATGGCTATGTTTACACCGCGGCTTATACTCTAAATTTGACTTGAATTATTTAGGTCTCATGCTAAACATGCATAAACACTTGATGGGTGACCTGATTTTCGTCCTTTAGCAGAACTTTGATGTAAAAGTAAAGTCGCACGCTACCTAATCTATAAAGGTTGACCATCAAATTAATTATCAAACTATTAACTGTCAAACTATCAACATAATCTCAGATTTGCGATTAAAAAAGAAAAGCTAAAGGCATAACCACGACCGCGAAAATATTTCAGGTCAATGTAAACAACTGGTGACTGGACCTATCTTGGGTTTTAATATAGATCTTTCATATATAAGAATAAACGGGATCTGTGGCCATATGTAAAAAAGGTCCTATCTTCGTATTCCTTTTATATCTAATTGCAGCGATAGACAGGACACGGACACGTCACCGCGGGGTGAGTCTGAGGACAAGTGAGAGGGGGTCCAGGGTGCGTGTAGGGTGCAGCCCGCCTCTCAATTTCGTAGCGTCCTCCCGCACCCTTCATCTGATATGGTCCACTCGTCGCAGCGCTCTCGGGTTCAGCGAGGCCACAGCGATCATTGTAACAATAATAGTAACAAGCAGTGTGTCGATGGACGTTTACGGCGCAACCACCAGGAAGGGCACAGAGGCAACTCGTCTCTCACGTCATCTACGCAGGCAGGTCTTGAAAAGTTGATGCCTCTGCACACGCTTCACGGCGTATTTCATTCCACCCTTCGAACGGCGACGACTTCATATATTTAATTGTTGGTTTAGCCAGCTGCATCGATCGAAATCTAATCCTAGAAGGGTAGAAAAAGAAGCGGAAATATTACGGATCGTTCCGATGTACGGTCTAAACGTTAGATATTCAACGTTCATTAACTTTCTTTATCTCTTTTTTTTTGCTGTGAACATTTCCAGATTTTCATGGTAAGAACGATCGATTTTTTTCTCGCACGTTCTAAAAAGAAAGAGATTAACATGCTTATAAATGTAAAAGATACACCAGAAACGCAGTTTGTGAAGCACAAGCACGTAGATAAATACATTGAATAGAGTGTTTGACAAGCTCGCGTAAAATAGTAGAAATGCGTTGTTTTGAGAGTAGAAAAATTAACAAGGGTGGAAATGAGTGATTCATCGATTATATTGTAGCAAAATTAATCGTATTATATGGGATCTTAAATTAGTACTCCGAATATACATGAGTATACAGAGTATATCATTTTTGGAAGCTGCTGGTTGCTTCGTAGTAATTAAAATTATTCATATTTACAAATCGTTACTAACAGCTTTAGAAAATTTGATATACTTGAGTAGAATAAAAAAAGAAACGTTAATATCGGGCTTACTTAGGATATACATTCAAATGTCCGTATCGCGAATTTATTGGGGCAAGGCATTATCCCTATCGTGAACTTTTTCCTTAGTTTCTATTTTCATTTTAATGATGACAACGTCATAGTGTGCTATGCTTTTTATTCGTTTTTTTCACTCTTTAACATGAACATGGTTTGTAAAATGAAAATAATGAAAGGATGGCAAGAAGAGAAACGTTCATTTCATGGGCATTCATTCTGGTTTGCAATACGGACATCTGATTGTAAATGAGGAATTTAAAAAGAAAAATGAGTTAACGAGTTAACGAGACGCGATGAAGGATTATTACATGGCTGCGTTTTTGCCGGAAAAAAAATCGTCCCTTCGTGTGTGTTTCTCTTGTTAACAGGTAAGTCTATCTGGTACGTTTCTTTTCCGTGCAATAATGCGGTTCCTTCATGTGACACGTAAAAAAACAGAGAGACGGAAGAGCACAGCTGTGAGGGCGAATTACGAAATACACGAAGGGGCGGTTTGTGTGCAAGAGCATATGTATACTAGGAAGATTCATTTGGTTTTGGCTGTGAGCTGCGACACACATGCGAAGGAGGAGATCCATGTGGCTCTAATGAAAGAGAACGCACCCTTCCAGAATGAAGGCGGGTGATAAATAGTGAGAAGGCAATATTATAAAAAAAAAAGAATAAGAAATGTTATTAAAAAATAGCATGGTCGGACGGATTAGTCCGATCCTACCGGGATACAAGGGTAGACTTTCACATAGAGTACGCCTAATATATAAATACATAGTATAAATGTATAAATACAAAATAATATAAATATATTATAAATATTATAGTAATATATATATTACTATATTTAATATATATATTATTAATGAAATAGATGAACTTATATATTATTTGTTGGGAGAGTATATTACATATATTACACATATTTAATATATTTAGGATATTTATTTGTTGATTTGGTGATATATATATATATATATATATATATATACATATATATAATATATGATTTTTATAAAGGTGGCTCGCGCGCGGCATGGAGAGGCCGGCCTACAAAGCGTTTCAAAAAAAAGAAAAAAAATCACAGCGAAGAAAATGGGTGCATGCAGATTTATCGATGATATGTATATGATATGAAATAATTGAAGTGTTCTCGCACGATTGCCACTTTCATCGATCTAGGCTCCTATTCTTGAAAAGAAACATATATACATTTCTTTTAAAAATCAGGGAAATACTATAGTATACGTAACGTATACTGTAGAATATTCCTCAAATTTTTCGTATACATTTCTTTTCAAGAATAGGGGCTTAAATTATTACACTTATATCGAAACAATTCGATAACAAGTGTGATCGTGCAATATTGTCTTCTAAGGCACAGAAGTTTTAATGATTTTTTTTCTTAACTAGCGGAACAATTTACATACAATTGCAATTTATCGATTTACGAAATTAGCTGACTGATTAAGCCCGGTTCAGATTGTTTGCTTTCGTCATTAACAACGAAAGTAAAAGAATGCGCTTTTAGAATAACCACACGAAAAGTATAGCAACGAGAGAAAAACTTAATTATCGAATTTAATAATTAACTGTTATTTCAGCGTGTTCAATTAAATTTCCTAACGAATGGTATTAAAAATTTCATTAAAAGAAGGAATTTAAACGTAGTATGATACTGTGATTTGTTACTCGTTTAACGATAACTAATCGAACAGCCTAAGATAAGAGCAGTGCTTTTATCGCTGGCCTAATGTTACTTATAATTTAAGAGGTCCAAAATATCGATACTGCTTTAGTGCTTTCTTTCTTATCGTTAAGTCTGTTAGAGAAATTATATTTTGTTTATATGTATAATTTAGTTTTTTTCCTTATTTAATCGTATGGGTTAGAATATGGAAAGAATATTTAATTTAACATAATTAATATATTTTAATTTAAATGTGAGAGAAAGGAAATATCATTCGGGGTGAAGCACTGAATCGGCCTTAATTACGATACTCACTACAGTCTATTGCAGAAACGCACTCGAAGTGACGGCGCGTGTGTATACATACATGTATTCATGCATGCACATCGCATAACACGCATACATACTCGCCATATCTATATACACTCAGTCACGCAGCACTCTTGTATTTGCGAATTTGCGTATTGACGAGACATTGGAATGAACGAACTTTCTTGTTTTTTTTTTTACATGGATTAAAAAAATAAATTTTTTCACGCGAAAGAAAAAAGTTTACAAAGGACTTTTTGATATGCGAATTAATTACGGAAATGAAATGATACTTTTCAAACTGATGATTACTAAAAAGAATAATTTTCGTTGATTAATCATTGAATCATTTTGAAATTTATTTAAGAAATGTTATATTGATTGCTATTACTGTGTGATGCACATCGCCTTGATAACGAGAAACGCCACGATTAAAATAAATAAAACAGTGGGAATGTGGAAAAAGACACGCATCTATTATCCTAATTAATATACTTTACTTCATATCGTTTAATAAAGTTTGATATTACTTTAGCAATGCTATTTACTCCGTAGAAATATGTTTCGTTTCGCTAACTGGAATTTCCATTCATTTCTTTTTTTCATAAAGTGCAATTTTTTCTTTTGTCGCATTTGCAGTGATATCGCGAATTTGTATCTTTTCATGCTTACACGTGTGTTACATACAGAGCATGCGAACGCCACAGTAGAAGTACATTATAGCGTTTTGACTCTTCAATCGTTCACGTAGTGAATCCCAGCGTAGACAAACGAGCTTGTAAATAGTCACCGAATGTTATACGAAATAACAAAGTAATTATGACGGTGAAACACATCGCGGGGAGGGGTTTCTCCCGCGAAGTGGAGCCCCTTGTAATCAAACCCCGTTGTTACCAAGCGCCTACGACTATACGATTAGCATGTTGCTCTGAACAGAGAATGGACCTCGCGTGTAAGTCATTGAGTTAGAATAGCATAATCTCGTCTTTGAAACACAGATTACAGTTAAATGAGACAAACTCTCATGCGAGATGCGGAATTCTTGGCCAAAAGAAAGACAACGGAGAATCTTTGGTAAATCGTAAAAGAAGATAGAGTGCCAACGCGAGAACGTACGAAATTTCAGAGTCCACTTCTCTTTTCGGATCACGAGAGAGTAGCGTGTGCATATTTACCTGTATTAAGCATACCGTAACTAAAAACTAATTTCCAACGAAGAATATTAAAGGAACGGGATCGTTATAACATTTACGCGTATAGATAGTTCGCGGAGTAGGTTTAAAAACAAAAAGGGTATCGAACGATGGAGTTAAATGAGCGAGAGAAAGAGAGCGAGCGAGAGAGAACGAGCGACAGTTGTGAAAATGGAAAAAGGATGGAAGGGAAGATTGAGGATTTTGACTGGACAAGTAACATACTCCATGCCTTATAATAATAGGTAATAAAGTACGCGTAAGCATAAATAGATCTATTTAATTAGCGAGTTAAGAATTAGAGAGATCGTATTGTGTGTTCTCTCTTTCTAGCGCACTTGGCGATGGGAACTAAATCGCTAAGATGAAACAGAGAACAATTTTTATTCGCGATAACATATAGCAGATAAAAAACAGAGCTTTGTGTGATTAATAAATTTTTCAGCGGCGCGGCGTCTTGAATTCCCAGCGCTCCGTGCGTGCTTTGTAAAAAAATGACAAGTGAATGCTAATCGAAGTATTTGGACGAACGAAAAGTGCACGATGATCGAAACAAACGAGATTTTCTTAAATTATATTCCTCTTAAATTATATGTACATCCAAATTTATTACACTTTCATGAGTGCTAATTGCGGGCAATAAATATACGATAATAATTTATGGCGATAAAATGAATAAAAGATACAGGAATACAGAAATCGAAAATGAAAATTTCGAAAATTATTGGTCACTTGTTTCATTCGTTGTGCGCTTTCGTTTCTTTCAATTGTAGTGAGTAGTGAGCATCCCTAAGCGTAGTAGGGAAAGTGATGCCGCTAAGTCGAACGATGCTGCGTGATTTGGTGTAGTTTTTAATTGCTTTTTACTACGGGCCGAGACGAAGAGAGGGGAGGGGAGGGAGGGTAGAGTTAGAATGCACATCGTAGTTTGTGGCTTGTATGTTTTGAATCATTATTTTGAAATCCCATTTTGTTCCAACTAAATTGTTTCTCAGTCATTTATATTTGAATATTCGATATTACATTTCTTCATTATAAACTGAATTTAGTATGGGTGATATTAATATTTCCAATTAAATGTCAAAATTTCCACGCTGCAATAATGCTCCTTGTATTATTTAAGAAACATCGTTGCAGTGCAAATGTTTTTGAATTATGATCGACGTTGCATCTTTATCGAATTAGTAACGAAATTTAGAAATTAGCGACAAACATCACTAGCTGGTATTATGATTTCTTTTATATACACGCGCAATATCAATTACGAGCAATTTGCCCAAAGATAATCACATCTCTTATGGTTACCATGTAATAATCCGGATAACATTACATCCAAAATATGCGGATATAAGACATCTTATGTCTGCATATTTTTGGATGTAATGCTGTCTGGAAGAACATACCGAGCGCTTTATCTCGTAGATAACGTGTAGTCCCTAAAAGCTGTGAAAATGATAGCGAAATCGATAATTAATATTTATTTAGATGCGCGATTCACAATAGGCGGTAAATCATCCTGGAGATGGATGTTTTCTTTTGTCAAACTTTACTTGTTGAATATTAACTCTAATTGATATGATTTACTTACAGAGTGTAAGAAAGGCTGGCAGACCTTGCATTATGGTATTGCAATTTGTATTTATATAAATCTTTTGTAATATTCATTTGAACATTGTAAATTGCGTATTTTTTTATATTATTTATGTATTTATATATCAGTTATTATATATGAATACAGGAAGATAAGAATTAATTGGTAAAATTTTTAAATAGATATGTATTTTGTTTTGTAAGGTCTAATCAGAATCTTTTACACTATTTAGGATTGAAGTCCTTGTTTATAGACTATTTCATACTCATAGCATTGGCGAACAAGTTTCTGGGAATTCTTTGAGAAACTACGACACAACAGTAATGTCATTATTGAAAGTTTTCTTTTACAGAATCAGGAATTTATCGAGAAAGTTTGTGCGCGATTTGAACAGTTTCTAAAAAGACATTTCCACAGAAACTATTCGCTAGGAAAAATAGCGTCACGTGGTAATACTTTTAATTTGCAATAGGTATCCGTTTTGTTCGTCGATTTGATTTAAATCAACAGAATTTCTAATTGCGAAAATTACAAAATAATTATAAATTATTTACAAGAGTAATATATTTGGCGAAATTTTTATTTTTAAATTGTTTTAATACTCTTCAATACTTGGAAGGAATCCCTGGAAAAATATCACAAAAAACGTCACTTTTCAATCGTTCAAAAAATTAATACGAGAGAATTATTCATCTGACAAATTATGTGATACATATTCCATTTTCAATGCTTTTTCAGGGATTACTCTAGTTAGATAAGTGGTGAAAGGTGAAGATGCAATTTATATGCATTATAATTCTTAGAGTAATGGTAGATTGCGATGAAAAATATACCGCTGAGCGGCTAGTGAAACATATTTATGCAATAATAGAGTAATAAGTAGAGAAGTGCATAAGAGAATATTTCACGCGCGAATGTCTCGAAAGAGTTATTCTGACAGCGATCGAAAATCGTGATCCACGTGACGCGAAGCTTTCCTTAAAATCGTTAGCAATATCATCGAGGGAACTTCGAAGATCGAGATTGAGAGAGGTGTGCTCGATCTTCGAGCAATATTCTCGCGATTGTGATACGCTATAATAATCGTCAGATATCTTAATCCGTTAGCGCGGCTTATTGTTCTGATTTGTTGTGTCATTTCGAACTTCTGTGTTATTTTTAATAAATCCATGGATTATTTTGTTTCTACGTCTATCTTTATTTCCGCTCGATCCCGGATTTTTTCAGTTCCTCCGATTTTTTTTTCTTTTTTTTTTTTAACTTTCGTAATTTGTTTAACAAAAACAAAGCTAAAATAAGTACTATCTTAATTTCAATTCCACTACTATATTTCTATGATAAATTTTCCTTTTAATTACATATTGGTAAACTAACATATATATTTAATTTATATCTAATATCTCATGATTTCTATCAGTTAGGATTACCGTGACACGCAGCTTAGTTCGTTCTGAGAAAGGCGTCACCTTCAAGTCAATGCACGAAACAGCAGCAATAAGCGATACTGTTAATTAATTAGATATAGCGTTTGTCAAAAAGCGCCAAGTGATCCAAGACAAACGTTAGACAAATTGCGTTTGCCGATCGGGCGCCAGCGATTCGATAAACTCGCAAAAACGGGAACTTTGATGTCGATTTTTATGATTGCTACGTGCATGAAGATTTTTAAAGCAATATCGAAAGCAGATTTCAAGGTGGAACATAAGAACAACGAGATAAATGTTATTGATATTAACATTATATATCTATAAAACGATGCTTCGTAATACCAGTTATTCCGAAAAGGTAACATGAAAAAGATAGATATATTATTAAGATATAATGTACCTTTCAAGATAATCGAGGAAAATTAGTCCTTAATGAAAATTCACGTCTGTTAGTTATAACTCTTTTATTTTTAACATAAAAAAAAGTTTATGTAACTATTGAATGAAACTTAATTAAATTAAGTTGAGTTAATCTAATATAGATAATCTAAGCTAATATAAAGCTTAGAAGATTGAAGTTAAATAAAGTTAATTAGAGATAAAAGTTTTATTGTTACGTTTAATTTAATAAAGACGTTTTAATTTAATTTCTAGTGCTTCATTAAATAATCTTATGATGAATTTTCGTTAAAGATAATCGAAAGTAAATTTCATGAAGAAAAAGTCTCGTTAAACGAGAATGTGTGTAAACGGTTCTTCGATTCGAGTATTCTCTTACAGAAACAAATGGATCATCAAAGTGTTCCGGTAAAGTTCGCCCGGCGCTCTAACGGCATTAAATAATAATACCGTAATTGTGATAAAAATAGTTAATTAGTAGGTAAACGTTACATATACGATGTAACGATCGTCGACGCGATTACAACGACGATCTATAACGGTAGATAAGAGGCAGATTATTGCGAGTAAAATAAATGCATACAGGGATGATAAAGATATTACATAAGGGATAAAAATCATTATTGCGTATAATCGATATTAAGCGATCAGATAGTTTATAACAGACCTGTAGAGACCAGTGATAGGTAGAGAAGTATATATATATATATATATATATATATAACATATTAACGAATATCGGACTACCACTGCGACGTAAATGAGTAAACGATGTACTTATTATATACATTAGTCAATGTTCAATGTTGAGATATTTATCTGAAATAAAATACATATACGTTGTTTACACCATATCGTCTATGTAAAAAATCATTTTTCTACTGATTTTCCACTTTCTAGATAAGAATATCCTTTATTCTACAAAATACACTTTAAATGCCTTGACTTTTATCAGATTTTACGATAAAATTATCTATTTATAATTTCATGTGCTGTGTATTTGATATATATTTTATATATAAAGTGAATTTCTGATTTTTTAAACTGTTTTTATAGGGTTAAATATCCAATGGCCAGACATGTCCTAGTTTTCGATTATTTATGTATTGAAGAAATAGTTATTATTAAATATTTATAAATTTAAATCTTAAAAATTAAATAAAATTTATTATTGAGCTGACATATATTATTTAGGATTAACTTAATTTTTAATTATTTTAAATGATTTTTGTAGCGCTGAAAAAAAACTTTTCAATCACTTTTTGAAAGTATATCTTATTTTCTCATTAAAAAAATAATCTTTTGAGTATACATTCTACATCGTTTTTTTTATTTAAATGAATTGTAATATAAATATTTTATTATCCAGTTGTTGTTATCTAAATTTAAAATTGTTCCAATGTTCATCCACATATCTATGATTGTCCGAATTGATAGATTCATAAAAATTATATATTCAAAAAATGAATATTGTTTATTATTATTTTTTATTAATAAAAAAACAGTTAACACCAATGCGAGTCGACTAGCTGTGCATATAACAATTTATTTTACGATATAATAAATATAACCGTCTCGACCTACGTTTGTATGTAGGTCATCAGTACAAAAGTTCAATTAAAAAAAATTTAAGTTCATTTTATAAATTTAATATCATAAATAAATTCTATAAATGATTTGAAAGATGTTTTTAATAAGGATTAGCTCTTAAACATTTGGCTACTGGAATATTTATCTTATTATGATACGAAATTAATGAAATTCTGTATAAATATTCTATATAATAAAATGTATACATATTCTATATAAATTCTAAATAAAAAAATTTTAAATTTACCCTAAATATTTTAACTTAGAATTTAAAATAAAATTCTATAATAGTGTCAGGTACCATATGATGCGGAAAACAGATTTGAAAAATCGGAATACATAACCACACAGCCGTATATAAAATATGTATATTTTAAAATATACACATCAATATACGTATGAAATTATAAATAGAATTCTATATATAGGGAATTCTAACGCGAATTATGGATTATTATTAGATTTAAAATTAATCCTTATAATAACTTTTTTCTTTCCGTTTAATTCATTTGTTTTAATTGTATTTAATGATTGGTTTGATAGAATATTAAATGTTATTGTAATATCTAAATACACTTTTACGTTTTAATGTAAAGATTTATCATTTTAATTAAACATTTATAAATGTTAAATTAAGCTTTTTTTGTTAATTAGAAATAAAAAATATTTTGTTTTTATTATATTTCAATTATTATCTAGATTTTTTAGTGTATACCATTTATGAAAGATTTAAGTTTTAGAAATGTTTAGAAAAGAACTAATTTTTTAAATTATGTAAATGGTAAATTATGGTAAAAAAAAGTTTATTTTTTTTAAATTATGGTAAAATATACTAGTAACTTAAAAAAGAAGCTAATAATACGCACATTTATTTTCTAACTATGTATATCCATTACATCTTGCGTTTACACGAGATTATAATTCATTGTGCCTGATTTTATCGCAATTCAATATTAATATTTATCTTAAAACATCTTAACATAACATGAGAGATCCATGCATATGGAAAGTTTAACCATTTGATAATCTATGGATTTATGAACAAAGCTTCTCAAGCTTTTCGCGAAAACTTGCTTCTTTATACTTCTAACTTATCCTACTCGACATGATTTATGAGCTCATACTGATGCCAGATCCGATTTATACATGTTTTCACATACATTCATGCTACGAGTTTACAAAAGATAAATAGAAACATATGTCGAAGCTTTTAGGAGTGTTTATTTATCGAAAAGCGAGGTAGTTTTTCAATATTTGATAAAGGGTAAAGTTGATAAATGTTACTCCGAAATTTTAATCGATTAAATATTGCAAATATTTTTATTTCATATACAAGTTGTTAAAAATAAATAGAAATTATGAGGTAAGTAATAAAATCTACTCAGTTTAAAATTTAAACCTGTGTGTTGTAATATATTTTATAAACACGAATGAACTGCATGATAAATTTTTATACATCACTGCTACTTTTTGTTTTTTTTATTAACAAAAATATTGAAATAAAAATATTATTAATAATATATATATTATCAACAAACAATTATATGATTAATTATTATATTATAATCCATAAAACAGTTGGACATGCTTGCATTTTATAATATCATTTATGAATACTAGTCGCGAATCAATACTTATACAAGTATTTGCAAGAAAAAAGTGAATGTAAGTCTAAAGTATTTCTGTTAAATTCTAAATGGAGAATAAGATGTCAATCACTAAACATATTCGTATATATTGCAATGTCATGCAATTCGTCGAAATGTCTGATCTTGTCATGTTTTCTTGTGTTATCCAAATACGGGATTATTACATGTTGGCTCGATATTCATATGAAAATATGTGATATGAATTTAAGAAAGAGTTCGGAAATAACATGGAGTGGCTCTAAGTTTCGAAGAAAAATAAGTGATACAAAACTTTTGGTAGCTTGAAAACTTTTCTAAATCGCAAGGGACTTTCAAAGATCCTCAAAGTCCGAGAACCGTTGATTCTCAGGGATTTGATCTATCCTGAAAGCCGCTGCGCGCCTGGAACGTTTCTTAAATCACAAGCTAAATCTTACATCGTGCGAAATCTCTTAGAATTTATATGGCCTCCGACAATGAAATATATTGCTGAACGAAGGTAGGAAAGTTTTGGAAAGTTTCACTGGCTTTTTGTCGGCATGTCGACGGGAGTTTGCCGGCCAACGATTACTAAGAACGAAAAATACTCGTAAGAACGAAGGTGGTTTTGGAGCCAATGAAACTATGAGAGAAAAGTGTTTAGTGTTATCCGCAGTTTAGAATCGGAAGTGAAATCATTCTTTATTTTTCTCTCTTGGCTCTTCAGATAGCTTTTGGCAAAATTGTTCAATATATTCTATGAATAATCTAGTCTTGTGTCTTAATATATTTAGTATCATTTCTACACGGAGAAAATTTTTTCTTAGAGTTTACTCTGAAAATATGATAATCGTGGAACAATACTGTATTTCAAAGAATTTTAATGTAAATTTCTCTCTCATTCATTAATAAAATTACAATAAAATATTATAAGTATAAAATAAGTTCGACTAATTTTACTGAAGTGCATGGTAAAAATCTTCAAAATATTGTATTAAATCACAATAGTACCACAACTACCATATTTTCAGGATAAATTTTAAAAGAAAATTCTCTCCGTGTAGCTAAATTAATTTCTTTTATTTGTAGCAAACGCTAAACATTTATTTAAACAATTGATTGATGTGAAAAATACAACTCTCTTTTTTCTTTTATAGATATAGAATTATACAAAAAAAAATTCATGCTGTACGCACGTATGTGCATATTACAGATTGTCCCATAGGAAGATGCTAAATCACGCACAGGGCGTAGCAAAAATAAAATATTTTGCAATGAAAGATATTTGAGAGTTTTGTTTATATAAAGACAATCGAAAATATTTGTATTTAATAAATGTTCACAAAAATACCAAATATCGTTAATGATATGTTTTCTAAGTGTTAAATTTTTAAAGCTATATTTTCGAAAATTTAAAAAACTCAACATCTCTTTTGATAAAAAAGATAGTAATTTAATATATTTCTAATTAAATAGTTACATATTCATATCAGTTTTAATGGCTTGTGAGATCGTTGGAAAAGAATCTGTATTCTTAATTTTTACAACAATTACGGTTTTGACATTGAAAGTATATATATAGATAGTATATTTATTAATTTCCTATGGTTTTTCTTGTTTCAGTATTACACCCTGTGCGTGATTTAGCATCTTCCTATCACAATCTGTAATATGCACATACGTGTGTACAGTGAATTTTTTTGTATAATTCTGTATCTAATAAAAGAAAAAAGAGAGTTGTATTTTTCAACATCAATTGTTAAAATAAATGTTTTAGCGTTTGCTACAAATAAAAGAAATTAATTTAACTACACGGAGATAATTTTCTTTTAAAATTTACCCTGAAAATATGGTACTCGTAGTTGTGGTACTATTGTGGTACAATACAATATTTTGAAGATTATTCCGATTAACTTCACGAGTTTCTTTGTGTAAATGTATAGCGTTTGTATATAGATATGCTGAAAGAAAAAAAAATAAAGGAACAAAGTTCAGTTTCGATAGTCTCCAAGTTAATGATATGAGACATGCTAAGTATATCCTATCTTCGCGCGTCCTCCTCCGTGCGTGCAGGCGGAGGGGTTGCGCGTAGGGTTGGTAGTGGTTCAGTATAGGATGACGGTGACGGTTTCGAGTGACGGCCCGGAGAACGGAGGGTGCCGAACGGAGGAGGGTTAAAGGGTGTCCGCGTCGGTGGTAGGTGGCGAGTGGGGTGGTGGGGTCGAACACCGGTGTGCGGCGATACTCTCTCTCTCTCTCTCTCTCTCTCTCTCTCTCTCTCTCTCTCTCTCTCTCCCCCCCCCCCCTCGGGGGTGCTCTCTCCCCCCCCTGTG
>Ga0157364_1002390_pt1 | contig 17404 bp, 7 predicted proteins | sample AttsexASBM2_FD_111476 | JGI IMG/M metagenome (GOLD analysis project Ga0157364, IMG submission 111476) | Fungus gardens microbial communities from leaf cutter ant in Ribeirão Preto, State of São Paulo, Brazil - Atta sexdens ASBM2 | ecosystem: Host-associated > Fungi > Mycelium > Unclassified ... | reverse complement strand
TTCATTACCTGAATGAATTAATTCAAAAAAAAATCTTAAAAAAATTAAAAAATAGTAATAATGTCATATTACATAAGTCGATTAATATTTTTCAAAAATTAAGCTAAAAATTTAATAAGATATATCCTACAGCTGCATTTCTGAATCCAAGCATATATTTTCCAATATATGCCATGAGAAGGATGCAATTGCAGCGTAAAATGCCAATATTTCTCGATATAGTAAACTGTAAATATGTGTAATGTCGTTCACCCGATATTCCGAACTAATTCCTTGCGACGTATGCTATGATCCTTCTGTGAATTATCCAACTAGTTCAAATGCACACTTGAATAGGACGAACTATCGTTATTCTCAACTTTGTAGAATCATAACGAAACGTCATGGCCGGTATTTTTCTACGAAGTTTCCTTGCGTACTCGGTATTTTCCTCAAAAATCTTCCATGTTTAAAATCGATGCGAAAGTCATACGGACATCTTCGCAGGCTTTATTGTTAAATTGCTGGGAAAAATTCTCTACTTTATCTACCTCTATCTACCTCTCGTAGTTCAAGCAACATTCGGGCGTCGACTTGACTATGAAGTACACTTCTATAATTTCAGGCAGTATTTCGTATGTATGTAGGAATATATTTTCTTAGAAAATATCTCAAAAAATTAAGCAATATATATATATATAAAATATTCGTGTATTATATAAAATTATCTATCAATAAAATTTATTTAATAATAAGAATAAAGAAATTCTTTGTGAATCGAGTTTTAAAGAAAATTGGATGCATGTTTCAATTTGAAATCTTGATTTTTTTCATTTGTTTTAATAGAATTTATTATATATGTATAAGGCGTAACACTCGAGATATTTGACGTTGGAAATTGCAGCATTGTGTCACATAATAATCTTCTATTTAATTTTTAGAGATATATGAAAAGAGTATCAAATAATGTCATTATTATTATATGAAATGAGTGTGAATAAAATAAATAAGACTTTGATTGTTTATTAATTATTAATTATTTCTATTTTCTATTATCAAAATACGTAAGAGAGTTAAAGAAGATCAAATAAAATATTCTGTTAAGAAATACGAACGATATTCAGGTAATTGGATATATGAAAACCGTATCTTCTCGGTGAAACTAGCTGCCAAAGACACGACCGAATCATCAAGATTTTCGTAGAAAGCTCCGGTCTCGAGAGTAGGATCAACTCGTGGGCTAAGTAATTCCTGGGACACTGCCAATCGTCCCATCGGACTCTTGTCAAATCGCCGTGGGATCTACCAAGGATCACGTGCATCATGTGAATCTCAACGTGTTACATCGATCGACCTTAAAAACGGTTGCTAGAGAGTTAAGACGATACTTCAGACATTGTCGACACAAACATTTCAAACTTTCATGTCGTAATTTAATGTATTTAAGACATAATTATGTATATTGCATAACATAAATGAAATATAATCTATAATTTAGAAGTGTCTCTTTATAACATATAGTATATGGCTTTATATCTGAATTCTTAAAAGGAATCTTTCAAATTGTGTTCTTATTTGATATTAATATTCTTTAAAAAAAAATGAAAATTAAATATAAGTTACATTATTGTATATGTTAATTAATGAAAAATGCTGAAAAAATATATTTTTCACATGTAAACTTAATTGCCAGGATTGTTGAGTAATAAAACTTCATTGATGTCGCATTCGATCATCGCGACATGTGTTTCCCGAGATATTATGACCGACAAACAAGACCAAGCCACGAGGAAAAGAGAAACGGAGCGTAGTATTCCCGTGGGAGGAAAAATAGGTTGAGCAAACAAAAGGCAGAGGGTAAACTCCGCAAGAAAAGTCGCCGGAGTATCCCCTGCCCAGGCTTGCAAAGTCGAACAGTCGAATGTCGAAGTTGAATCGTACAAATGGCGGACAGGCGAGCGAAAAGCGAACGGAGATTCCTAAAGCGGTCGCAGAATGTGTCGCGATAAATTAGCTCATGCGATTCGAACTTTCCGAAGTTTTGTCAAAGTGCAAGAATCGCTCCGTCAAAGAACGCCACATACGAAGAATATCGGAAGTGAGATCTAAAAAATATAAAGACTCACATTCTTCAATCAGATAGCAAAGGGAAATGTCACATAATATGATGCAATCTGCAGATCTCTCGCTCTTCTCCCTCCCCCCCCCCCTCTCTCTCTCTCTCTCTCTCTCTCTCTCTCTCTCTTGTCCAGTGATCTAGTTCATTTTAAAAAATTCGACAATATTATAATTTAAAAATATACTTTTTCAGTATTTTTCGTTAATTAACATATACAATGATAATGTAGCTTATATTTACTTTTCATTTTTTTTTAAAGAATATTAATTTTTTTAAAGAATATTAATATCAAATAAGAACACAATTTGAAAGATTCCTTTCAAGAATTCAGATATAAAGCATATATTATATATTTTTAAATTTATATCTTAAAAATAGTTTTTCATGTTTGAAATAATAAAAGCAATAAGGCAAAAGCGAAAACTAAAAACTATGAAGAATAACTGGGAATAATTAGAAAGTTTTCAAACGTAATAACAAATAAATAAAATTTACTATATATGTAAGTATACTAGATTATTTATGTTAAAAATGCACGTCAATGCCCTTAGCATAATCAATATTTTTAACATTATCAGAAGTTGATTGCTTTTAATATTAGTGACTTTTATCAGAAAACCAATACTAATGATGCTTTAATTACCTGTACATATATAGGGATCTCAGAAATAAATTAATGCAACAAAATATTTCATACAAAGCTCTATTTTAAGAAATATATGTTAAAAAACCTATTTAATAAAAAGTTCTAAATAAAAATTTTAATAATATATTTTAAAAAAAGAAAATGTTTTCTTTTATTCAAAAAAGTAAATAAAATTTCTTTCTTATGGAAATATAAATCTCTCATCTACGATTAATATTTAATAGCTTTTAAAATCAGATTTGACTGTAATAATTCAAAAATATAAGTAATTCCTACATATTTTTCCTTCACACGCGTCTTTTTATATCTTAATAGTACTTTAAAGATTATACACCTACAAAGATGGAAAAGATTTAAGGGGTAGTTTAGCCGTTACAGTCGGTTAATACCTCGATATTAATCTCATTTTGTGGCTTCCAAAGTATAGCGAGGCTTTCATTATTTCTTAGACTGAAATAAAATTTTGATCAGAGCACATCGTTTATATTAATCAATTATCACGTCAAAGACAGATCGTCAAAACGACAAGCATATCATGAAGTTGTAACTGAAGTTGTATGATATATCGAAAAAATTTTCAGAAATATTTTTCAGTAAATCTAGAGTACTTTATATGTATAATAATAATAATTTAAAAATGTTACACTGACATGAATTTCGAATCGTAAAATAAAAATTTTTCAAAAATATGAGACGAGTGTAAATGGTATAGTAGCAATCATTCCGAGCGTGTCTTTTTACATTGTATATGTATATAAAGAAGTTACTTTAGAAGTACACATTGCAAATAATTTAAAACGTTTTTTGACATTTAAACATCATGTATCCATCCATAAATATATCAGTATATAACTTTCAAGATAAACAAGACATGAGCATCAACGAGCATTTTAAGTGCGGACACTAGCTGTTCTATCCTCCAGATAAAGAAGACTACGACATGCTTTCGACGAACGACAGCTTTTAGCAAAACATTCGCTACGAGCAGATAAAGCCGAGAAAATTCTAGATAACCCGTTGCTAGTTATTTTTTGTCGTATTTCCGACCCACTAGTTTTTCTACGGTGAATAGAAAGAAAAAATGTGATTTGAGATAGATACCTCTAAAGATCTTGTTTATAAAAGACTCTTTCCGTTATAAGTAGCTATATGCGCTAAATTTGTACAATAGATAACTCATGCATTATATAAAAAATGCATTAAGATATAATTAGGTTCTAATTGCACTTTAAGTTTGTATTTAAAAGGATGTAAAAAATTACTAACAAATTTTTTACAATAAATTAGACAATACAATAAATTAGATAATAATACTATTAAAAGGTAAGATAATACATTTATAAAAACAAAGTAAAATTTCTTATTAAGCTCGAAATCAAGCTATTTAACTTGATAATACAATCTCAATTACAATATTAATGTAATAATATATACATTGCTATATCACAGAATCTAAAACAGTTCCATTTTAAGATAAAACTTTTTTTTAAATTTAATTTGTGTTACGACAAAAGAAATGACTCGCATTTATATAGCAGAGTTTTAAGTTACCTTTAGGATATATATCATAACTGATACCATTAGGATCGAATTATAGTCGCGCGTGTTCGATTACTACCTACCGGACGTCAGTAATACATCAAAGCGAAGGGAAGGAAGAGACAAAGCCGGCACAGTGTCTATTCTATGTCCACATCGGGTATTATGTCGATCCTAGATGAATGATTTATGCGAACGATGCGAATGATATAATAACGAAACTCGTCAATAGAAATGATTTCTCCATCAAAGATTAAATTATCCTAAGTTTAGTCATTTATGAAGATCCGCGAATCTATAATTGTATAATAAATATAATATATAATTGTATAATACATATAATTGTATAATAAATAATAAAAGTAAATTTCACACTGTAATAACACTAAAGAAAACTACTTTAACTAATTACTTTAGATTTGATGAATTGAACAAATCACTAAATTAAATTAAATTAAATTTTTAGACTTTGGAATTATTTATAACATTATTTAATATGAATGTTATTTTTTACATCATTTTATACTTTATTAACCAAAGCTGCAGCAGCATTAATGATGTTATGTTTTATAATAAAATGTTCATTGATAAAATTTAACATTTTTAATAATAATTAATTACATGTATGCTTTTTTATATTTTGACCTAAGCAATATTTGGCTTAAATTATTATAACAAAAATATGATTTAGAAGAGATATAACTTTTGCAGAAACTTGTAGGTATAACTTTACAAGTACGAGTATAAAGGTATAATTTGGTAATAATTTTTTAATAATTTAATGATTTAAAAAATCATTATAAAGGATTTAAGTGGCTGAACAATTAAACTCATACTGAATATTACAAAAATTAAAATCATTACTATAAAATAATTTTCTTCAATCTTAATCTCTAATTTAAAAGATTCCATATTATATTATTCCATATTATATTATAAGACCAAAAAAATTCAAAAAATTTAATTAATTAGATGATGTGTTGCCGATCAATTTCAACGGAATCACAGAATTATCTTGAGTTTATCTATTGAACTATCTACTGTCTTTTCTATCTGAATTCAGAGTTCTCTAATCTAAAACTCCGTGAATACGTGCTACGATACAATCCATTAAGGCTCTTCCACATCGCCGCGAGCAAGCTCTCGAAACCTTGCCAAACTTTCGTCGCCGTCTGCTTCTATCTGATGTGAGTACGGACCAAGATATCTCAAGAAAGGTACCTCTCGGAGAAAAATCTTGCGGAGAGCCGCAAGATATTTTCCTCTTACGATGCCGACATCCATCGCGCCCATCTTTTTTCGTCGAACTCACTTTCCATTTACGTGACTACCTCGTTCTAACGCTCACTGGTTTTCAAGAAGATTGCTAACACACAGTCCATGCATTTCCAATCTTCTTCACCAAGAAAAAATTCTTTTTCATATTTTTACATATATGTATTTACATACATATATCTTTTTCCTCTCCTTTCCTTTCCCTTTTTCTCTTTTTTTTTTCAACAAAGTAACATATATATGAATGTTAGAAGCAATATAATCAACAGTGTCGTAAGCTTTTCATACGTTTCATTTCATATTTTAATTAAAATATATATATTTTTTTAAACTAAAGTTAAGCAAAATTTACAATTATACTGATCAATCCAATTTCTTTTTACAAAAAAATATAAAGATATGATTAATTTCAATATCATATGACAAAAACTTTTTAAAAAAAGAAATAATCGTAGAATATCCAGATGTTACGTTAAAAAAAAAATTAAAATACTGTATAACTAACAAAGAGAAAAACTTATTTAAAAGTAAGAATAATAATTCTGAAAATGTAAATCGGAACTTTCGATTCTGAATCACAAGTTGTTAAAACTTCCATGTTAGTTAAGAAGTTTTTATTTTAATCAGTTGAAAATGTCGCTGCGTGTGTATAGCATATAACAGAAGAAACATGCATATCCGAAATACTATAACTCGTCACGTTCAACGTTTTGACAGGTATCCAGCGTGTAAAGCCAACTTTCATGTATGTCTCAATAGCTTATTCATAAACGACTTGCATGCGGTACGTACATTTTCCGCTATTTACTTATCAACGGAAGCTTCAGTTTATATCTGGACTACGCTATGCCGTAGGCATGTAAAAGCAACCAAATGCAAACGTTAAACACAACAACTCATCGATGGCATCGAACTACGATTCGACAGACACTGTCGAAACGATGGGTCGCATTGTACGGATCGAAAGCGCACGCGTGTCTACACGCGTGTTCGGTCGGAACCGATAAATTCCAAAAGTGCGGAAGAGACAAAGGCAGCGTCGGGAGATTCGCACGTTGACAGTATCGAGAGAGCGTGCGAGCAACCGGCAAAACATGTCAGAGATTCGGAAGCGAGATGCGTTTACACGACGTACAGCCGCACGAATCAATATCCCGAGTTTTAAAGTCGCCCGATACCCTCGCCTCTCCCATCTGCTCGTTTCCTCCATCCTGGATTTACGCCGCTGTAAATCCGCCTCTCTTTGACCGAGTTCGATGGCGCGATATTCCCAACACAATTCGATTATAATCTGCGAACGAAAAATACGCAACATGGTGAGCTTTGCGAATACCTATATTTATATTCACGAAAGGAGAAACCACTTTTTTTGGTAATGGTACGGTGTATATTTTAAATACTATTAATGGCAATAATAATTTTGGATTATCATGCAAAAATTTGTTCTCTTTATTCTATATTTTTATTAATTTTTATTAATAAATTTATTTTTTTTTCTATTCATGTCAACTTTATATGTATTAATTTTTCTAAATACTTTTATTATTATATTATATTACCATATTATAAAATTTACTGTGTAACAAAAATTGTAGTTTGTGAAATAAATATAAATACATCAAAATAAATAAATCTCTAAATTTATATAACTAAATTCTTCTTTTCATTTATGCTTGAGAATATTTTTTATCTTTCAATAATTATTATAAGTGTAGTATTTTCCGCGTGACAAATCCTCAATAGATACAATAAGCTTGGCATCAAGTCCAACAAACTTATCTAGCTTGTCTTCAAGAACCGCAGAGGACCATTTCATTTCTTGGTTTGCTTTCTTTGTTTCTTCTTTCGACATTAAGAGAGTAAAGTTTCGCTAACAGTCTAACCCTTTAAGCCGCCACGACCGCAGTAGAACTAAATATGTGTGTTCTTTCCTTTAGACTGTTTTTTAAGTTGGTTTCTAATGTTCCTTATAAACGACGGAAATTTTAACGTCTCTGTAATGTCAGCAGAGTCGTTTCGATCCGTGCACAAACTTAAAATTAAACAAACTGGAATCTGTTTCGCTAAAGATCGAGAAAGAACACCCATTTCACTTCCACCTTAGACTATTTTAGAAATCTCGCGAGACTGCAGTTAGAAAAGACATTTCTAGAAGATCTTTTACAACAGACGCGAGATCGGCCACGCGTGATAGGACATCGTGCGCGTTACGAATCAAGTCACTCGGTACTGTTTTATTTCGTTAGTCCGTTCTTGAAAGAAAATTGGATAATCTCGTCACGTTGTATTAAGAGTCTTTGAGAAGTGTACTAGCGGGTGGAACGGGTCACCCACGGGAAATAAAGTACGCCGGAAGCGTCTCGGAGAGACAAAAAAGGATGCGCCGATAAAACATAAGTTCAGTGAGAAAGAGCCCTAAAGTGATAGAGTCCTAAACTTTAAAATGTACTTTTCTTTGAAAAAGTTGAATGTACGAACTGGATTGTCATGACACTTTTCATATACTAAATTGTTCGTAGACGTAAGCAATTAATTTTCAAAAATTATATCACTCTCTCTCTCTCCCTATAGTATATATTTTAAAATTTTTGTTTTGACAAAATTGTCAATTATTATCATTATTGTTATTAATTTATAATTTCATTTTAAACAATACATAATGCATTTATCACAAGAAACGAAGTCATTTATTATGCCCTTTGACAATTAGCTAAATTGTTTAGTGATACAATGTTCTAAACAGTGCCATTAATAATGGCGATTCGCACAGTATATCGCAGTTAGAGTCAAAAGTATCTGGCGGGACATGAAGGCATTGCCCGCTTCCTTCCGGTAACCTGATTACCTTTGGAATGGATGCTGCAATCGGGAGAGGAAACGCTGGTGGCTATGTGTAAATATATATACAGCCGCATGCGTCTGTATACATTCCGTACGGATATGCGAGTAGGTACTTCCAGATACCTCCGAGTCAAGCCGCCAGAATGCTCACGGGAGCGCTAACGTTTACGAGGCAATTGCTTTTAACAGCTCGGAACCCGTTGAAATCTATACCACCCAGCTATGACGAATTAAGAGCACCCGAGAATGGTTGCAGACAGTGTCATGTCAGCGTGCAAGGGTCCCTTATTCCATCGATTTAAAGAATTCTTGGTTTCTCAGAGCCTTCTTTCCAAATCATGGACTTATGCTTCCATAAATTTTCGATTCCGCAAATCCTTCGCTTCTTAAATCCTTGGTTTCACGGATTTTTAGTTCCAGAGATTCTTGAGCGCGCAGATTCTGGAATCCATTACTTTGAGGCCATCTTGGCCCCAGAAACGCCTGATTCCATGGATTGTTTGTGGCAGAGCTTTCTGATTCCGGAAATTCTTGGTTTCACAGACTGTGGTTAACATATCCTTTGATCTACGCAGCTATGGTCTATTGAGATCTAGTTTCTCTATGGATATTCGATACCACTGATCCTTATTTCTGTAAATCTACCTGCATGTTTGATTTCAGAGATTATGCACATCAAAATAGAATATACTATTATATTATTATAAAGGAAATAACAAAGGAAAAGAACTTTTATTTTAGTATTTATTTATCCTTTGCCAGTTCTTCTGAGATGCTGAGTTCGAGAATAATCGATACAATTTGACACATTTATAAAAGACTTTCATTTTGATCCGATAGCTTCAGAGAAAAGCTTGCGATAAACTTTAATGTTTGACCGAAAGATTCAGGGAACAAGAGAATTTTCCAATCGTCAAAAACACTGGCTTCTTATGCAAACATCGTCATTAAAGTTTACATGACAACATAAATTTTGGCAAATTTGGCATACATTTCAGTGAAATCTCTATTATGCAGTCTATTTCTATTTAATTTATCCTGATCACTAATTAATATATTTTGAAACCTTAATATCATATCAAGAGTAAAGATTAAAAGAAAATTAATAAAAAGTATATATTAACTTGCAGTGATATAATCAAAATATAAATTATAAATATTATTCACAAATTGATTTAAAAAAACTTATAAATATTTAGCTCAAAGAAGTTGTATATTATATTATTACATTTTATATTTTATTATATTTTGATATGCAGAGAATTGGAGAGAGAGTTGATTATACATATAAATCATAACAAATATTTATAGTGGATATTAATGACATTATTCCGGATACATTGGTCGAATCGTAAAGGAAATAAATAATGTCACGTACATTATAATTTATATACAGTTACAATCTCTCTTTCTCAAATTTATAATATTCGAAATTTATATTTATATCTGCGCAATTGTATTCGACTAATGTAAATGATAAAGTTAATCAAAGTTTATTAATTAATCACATATCAAATAAAAATTTTTTGACAAGACAAGAAAATATTTCAAGTTTTTAAATTCATATATAAAAAAATATCCATTAATTAATTTATATTATATGTACGTTACTACGAGTTAACATAATATATCTTTTAATAATTTTTCTCTCTTTTATAATAATATTTCTTTTCTATTTTCTTTTTTATGTATTATTAATCTTAGAGAAGAAATTATAAACTTAAATGACACGAAGATCTTGAAGCATAAGCTTATATATTGAAATATACTTTGAAGCACTTATGTAAAGACTAAACAATAAGTCTTTGGAAATACTCGTAGCTTTCGGAAATCCTCCGCTTTCGGTACGTCTAATGCATGCACTTACATACGCGCGACAAAACTTTGTTGGTCGGCCTATAGTAACTCTCACGAAGTTGGCGAAGGGTAAGATAGATACCTTTCGATGTTATCAGGGGTACGTGTAATAACATTCCATATGCAGCGACCGAATAGAATTATAACAGACTCTTGGAACTTCAGCGGAAAATTGCCGAAAGTTTACGTGCCCTCACGTCTACATTACATGCGTACTGCATTATAATGTAATTCCAAAATGTAAACTTCATCTGATCGACGTAACAAGATAAACTTCTTGCACGACTTAAACTAATTGGCAAGATGAAATACGGCATAAGTAATAGCGTCATAATAGCATTACAATAGCATTACTAATCATTTAACAGTATTTGATTAATAAACGGGTTATATTATTCAAAATAATAAAGTATTTATGTAAATATAACTTATAAAACGAGGGTTCAAGATTAACATGATAAATTCAAATAAAATTGTCTTATGGCATAATATTATATAATATTTTAATGCTATATCGAGATTTAGTTATTTATTTCCATTCAGGCATTCATTTTAACTATATGAGAATAATACTTCTCATGCGTTGAGTAGAATCAAACTGAAATAGATCGTTGAAAGTTTCGTAGAACTTCGTACAGAGTTATCTAGTTAGCCATTAATACACACTAACAATATGTTACAATGTAATTCTCAAATATAGACAGTAGACGAAGTGTTCCAAGAAATCTTATTATTATTTCGGATAAGATATAGCATTACATTATTTCATATTTCACATAATTATACTATACAATAATTTAGAACATTAAACTTTTCGTTTTATTATTAATAATTAATAATTTGTGGTGCAATATATTAGACAGTATTATGATAAAAGATAGTATTATGTGATAGTATATAAAAAATACTATTTCTTTCTTTGAAAGTTTTATAAAATATTTTAATTGTGTTTTATAAAATACTATAATATTTTATAAAACACAATTACATTGCAATGCAGTACATGAAGTAAACAATTTGATTTCTATAACTAAAATCTGCTTAAATAATATAAAATATCATTTTTATATCATTTTATTATTATAAAAATATAAAATATAAAATATAAAAAGATTGCGTTGAAATATATATTTATTATTATACGTTATCATCTCCGCATAGATAATAACATATAATAATACATATTTCTCATCCATAAGTAAAATGATTTTATTTTTACAATATATTCGAAATTAAATTTTCAATAGATATAATTATTATTATTTCTTCTAATTATTATTATTTCTAATATTTAAAGTTTGTCAATTTGTAGAAATAAACTGCAATATCAAAATGAAACATTACACTTTATAGCGGAATTAATTTATCGAGAAACATTAAAGTAAAACAAAGCAACACTACACTAAAATGTGAAATTTTCATTTGCATAAAAGCATGTCTTCATGAAATTGACCTGTATTTCCTGTTTCGCGGCAGTGTGGTGCGTCCCAACGTAATTTTAACGGCGTAAAGTTCGCACAATCAGCCTGCACTGCGGAGATCGATGAGCGACACAGGAATGCACACGTTGAGTAATTAGTGCATAATTTAGCTGGCGCGTGCGCTGAATCGGAGGTGTCAGTTTCACGACACTGTGAGTAGATAATCCCGACGGAAATACGATCCTGTCGATGGATTCGGATTTATAGATCTTCTTGTCAAGTTTATACATGTTTGTATAATTATGAAATGAAAGCAAACATTCAAAATTTTTACATATCGCAAATAAAATATGAAATATAACATCTTTTATGTTATTCGTATGTGCATATATTATTCATATATGTATATACATACATATATTTATATATACATATATGATAGTATAAATAATATTTTGAAAAAAAATCATCTTTTTGTGGTATCTGCTATATTACGATTCGACGCCAGCGGCTAAATTTACATAATCAAAATGTGAACGAACAACACTGAAGTAAGTAGTGAAAATTAACATGCAGCTTAAATAGATAAATAGAGACAGAGAGAGAGAGAGAGAGAGAGAGAGAGAGAGAGAGAGATCGTTGGCGGAATTATGAGCTCCAATTTCATGCAACGATTCTGTTACATAGTGATGGAAATGTAGCATTTTAGATGAACTGACATTTACTTCAGGTCGTTGGAAATTTGAATATATTTGTGGTACCCAAAGCACCTCGTAATTCAAGATGGTGATAATGCAAAATTAATGCAGTAATACATGCCATCCGTTTCTAAACCATCAAAATGTTTAAGCACAATTTTGAATGTTTTCACGCGCGCGTTTATACTACTTAAACGCTGAAGAACTTCAATGCGACAAAGATAAATAGAAACTAACACCGTTATAATTACACAATTTACTAAAGTATAAAATCCTATGCATCAAAAAATTAATAAAACTTCACACAATATTGCTGCACAATATTGCTGCTCGGCATATGTAAAAGTGAGAAATATTTCGTTCGTGAATACTGCTTTCAGAGAATAAACACAATACTGCAACAGAATATATCTTGCAGATTTGTATTTGGAACACTAAGAATGATATAGCTCTCCAAGATTACACAGAATACAAACAGAACTATTTTAGTTTTACCTTTTGAATAATATTTAATAACATTTTTGCAATTTATAAATCTTGCACTTTATGAAATCGGAACAATTCTTTCCATAAAAAATCACATTATTAAATAAAGTTAAAGGAATTATTTTTTTATTTGCAATTTTATCATGTCTCATACTATAATCTGTTATGCCTGATGTTAAAGTAACATGTACTACTATATAATTTTGTTGTAAATAAAGATTTATATCATTCTCATCATTTTATTTACGTTTTTTTCACGTTTTTAAATACAATATTATTTAAATTGTAATATATAATCATTTATATTCTTGAGACTTCCATGGGATCTTTCTATAAAGATTATGCGTTTCGCGAGTTTCTTCTGTGTCCAAATCCATTCTTTGAATGCCAACGTTTCGTGAACCTTGCAGTTCATCAGGGCGAGGAGCAGCTTGATATCGAATTATTCCTCCGGATCGTTCCTCTTTTTGTATTTATGCTACTTGTTGGAGTGGTGGAGGGAAAGAAGAGAATTGTGAGTGGAGGATGAGAGGAGGGGTGGGGGAAATCAGTTAGTTCTCATTAATCGGGAGAATAGTTCTCCATATTTTGTAATCATTATCTTTATTTATTTAGATTGTTTTTGTATCTCTATGGCTCCCTTATACTTTTTTGAAAAGTATGATGTAATATTGGCTATTGTGGTTGTTTTGTCAAACAGTAGTTGATGTCCTATTTCGATATTGTGTTCTGATAGTGCTGATTATGTGACGTATTTTAACCTGACATCATTGATGTTCTTTTATCCATAGATTCTCCCAGTTTCTCCAATGTATACTTGCCCACAGGAACAAGATATTTTGTACACTCCTGGAGCTGAGTGGAGGATTTCTTTGATCTTTAGGATTTCTTAAGATTTGTTCTATCTTTTTGGGTGATTTAAAGATATTCGGATATTGTGTTTAATATCCTGCCAATCCGATCTGTTGTTATTTTGACATATGAGAAAATGGATAGAATCCTCTCGTCTGATTGTATATCAGAGACCGTTGTCTTATTTGCATGTTTGATTGTTTTGATTATGTCTTTTTTGTCCGTTTTTTTGTAAGGCTTTTTAAGTGATTGAGTTCTGTCTGTAGATGTTCTTTGTCAAAGATGGTGAAAGCTCTATATACAAGTAAATTGATTGCAGACTGTTTTTGCTGGGTGGTGGTGTGACTCGACATGTAGGTATCTATCTGTGTGTTGGTTTTCTGTGACACTTGATGGCCTTGATTGACCTAAGATACCGTCAGCTTTATTAGAGACAAAAACAATTAGAAAAGGGAGTTTTCCGTTTTCCTCTATGTCTATAGTAAAGTGGATATTTGGATGTTAATTGTTGAGGAAAATAAGGAATTGAGAAAAATTACGGAGTTCGGTTCTGCCGTGTCTCCATATCACGAATGTGTCGTCTACATAACCAAATTTCTGGTTTTTTTCTGTGTGAGTGTTTTTCTGAGGGCCTCTTTCTCAAAATGCTCCATGAAGATGTTGGAGGATTACAGGAGAAATAGGAGAACCCATTGCCGCTCCTGAAGTTTGTTCATAAAATTGGTTGTTATAGGAGAAGTGATTGTTAAGCAGTGCTCTATTAGCGGGAAGGGACTTGTAAGGCCTTTATTATATTTAATGTGTCTTTTATTGGGATTTGTGTGAAAAAAGATTCTATGTCGAAACTTACAAGCAGGTGTGGGACATAGTTGGATTTTTCGAATCTTTTGTATAAAGTCTGTTGAGTTAGTTATGTGTGATTCGGATTTTCTAGTGAGGAGTTATAATGTTTGTGCTAGGAAGGGATAAGTTGTATGTCGGGGAGTGTATGGCGCTAACAATCAGTCTGAGTGGGATGTTTGGTTTGTGTACTTTTGATAATCCGTATAGTCTTGGTGGGAGAGGATATGTAGATTTTAATGTTGATTTGATTTTACTGGGAATATTACTTTTTTCCATTAGGATCTTAATGTTCTGCGCGATTGTATTAGTTGGATCTTTGTCAAGCTTTTTGTATGCTTTGTCCGAGAGAAGGTTCTTTATCTTTTTCTTATAGTCTGATGTGACTATTGTCGTGTTGCCTTTGTCGGCTGGAAGTACGATAATGTCTGTGTCCCTGTTCAGGTCTTGGAGGATCATCGCTCCTGTCTAGTGATGTTTGATGGAGGGGGTTTGGCTTTGGAAAGGATATTGGTTACCTATCTGCGGATATTATCTGCTTGTTCTGGGAGTCGATAGACGGTTAACTCTATTTGGTTGATAATCTTTTCCTTTGGGATCTTTCTAGCCTTCCTGCCACTGCGAAGGGTCTTTGGCAAGCGCAGATATAGTGTCTTGAGACAGGTCTTTGTTGGATAGATTCTTGATGTTAAGTAGAGAAAATTGTGGATTTTTGTGAGGGACAAGTTTTATATATTTCTGTTTCTGAGGATTGTGCATAGGTCTTTATGGCTTGTTCGTACGTAGGATTTGCCAGATATCATGCCGCAATGTGGTAAAAGAATATATTTAGATTGTCAAAAAATAAGATTTTGACTCTACAAAAATAACATATTACGACTTTTTGAATATCTGATACGAAAAACAGAAAGCACAAACTATACATTTTATTAATGTTACCAAATCAACTTCGTTGACTAATATTATTTTAAGAATTATTTTTTATCTACTACTACTTTTTCATCAATTATTTCATAAACTCACAAAAATAATTTATTATGGCGAATTTAAATCAATAAAACAACGAAAGTAAGATATTATAATTAATACGTAAACGTGTTTGACAAGATTAGCCTCTCTAATCTATACCTGTTATAACGGGTCGCAATATTAATCCATCATCCACACTGTGGGTTTACGTCTTTTAATACAATCAGTTGCGAACATGATGTTGTTTTATTCAAGCGCAATCTGTTTTCCTTTCCATGCAACTCTCATTTTATCAACTAAGCTTGTTTCTATTTCATATAGACCCAAACATAATTAATGATACTTATCTCTTACTTAATTATTTACTAAATGATAAACGATGTCAGATTTATTGAAATTAACGATTCATAAATCGCTACGAGATCATCATAATTATACTTCATTTATCTTGGTTTGATGCGGTATTATATCTTCAAACTTATCTCACACAAAACGCATTATATAATTCACATTTACGAAATAACGGCGCAACGTGTTATGCTAATATGTAACGCAAGCGGAAATCAATGGTAACAATGCCAACGAGAACAATTCTCAATCAAATGGATAATGAATATAGCAGCAGCTAATGTGGCTGATTTTCGAATTTGTTAATTTGTCAAATCACATCATTTGACGAACGAGCTATGAGCGCATATTTGCAAATGCTCTGAACAATCACATCCTTATATTCGAAACCCTATATTCGAATTCTTCCTTTTATACAATAGAAACTTGACTAACCAGTAATGATTATTGTGTCAGCTCTATCATCGTCTTTTCGTACTCTTGAATGAGAGAAAAATTCAAGAAAATAGAAAAGAAAACATAAAGGGACATTCTATGGATAGAACCTCGTTGAATAGAATTTTGATTTTCATCTTCTTCTTTGAATGATATCTTATACTCCTTCTTCTCTTTCTTCATATGATTATTTTTTAATAAAATCGACACAATAGATATATTTTTGAATCACAGACGAAAAAATAAGATAACCAGACTATGACTTAGTCTCTAATAATACTACTCGCTGTTTGTGGGTAATTATAATAGTGAACTCAGTAGTTAGGATTAGTGAATCGTGCAGGCTATTCGTTTAACTCAATTTCATCAGTTTCTTGTACAGTTTATTTGTTCTCTTATTCAATAAAGTAAAATGCAGAACCTCGTAGTCGTAATGTAATATTTCATAGCTAATTAAAATCTTCATTGCACCTATGTAAATATTTAAAATGCCTTAAATTTTTTTAATATTTAGAAATGTTTCCTTTTTTGAATTTAATGGTCAGATTTTAATTTTAAACTTAGCAAAATATTTAGCAAAATACTAGAAAAAATACAAAGCTTAGATAGAGGTAATATGAGGTTCGGTTATTTAAAAAAAAATGAATTCTTGTTTTATAATATAAATAGCACATACAAAAAAATTAAAAGAAATATTTAAATTATTGAATAATACGATAGATATGTATGAAAGAGCAGTGCACACAAACTTCCCTCAACTCTATTTACATTTACATTCAATACACTCTCCTCGCAGAACATACTGTAAATGCAACAACTTCGGAGAAGTGAATATTTATTCAATAAAATAAAACAAACGACACATAAATGGTCGCGAAACTGAACACAATCAAGATAACAAAAAAGATATGCATGAGGTATATAAATATCAAATATATATAAAAATATTAACAGTTCCTTTTTCTCATCTTAATTCAATAAATTAAAACAATCTTTAATATTAACAATCTAAATATTTTTACAAATTAATTGTTTTCTTTATATTTAATTGTTTCACGCTTTTGATGCTACACAAAATTAAACAATAGAACATTTTTCT